>Ga0131853_10025315_pt1 | contig 10693 bp, 6 predicted proteins | sample TergutLab28metaG_FD_92764 | JGI IMG/M metagenome (GOLD analysis project Ga0131853, IMG submission 92764) | Labiotermes labralis P1 segment gut microbial communities from Petit-Saut dam, French Guiana - Lab288 P1 (version 2) (version 2) | ecosystem: Host-associated > Arthropoda: Insects >... | reverse complement strand
TGTGGTGTGTGTGTGGTGTGTGTGTGTGTATGTGTGTGTGGTGTGTATGTGTGTATGTGTGTGTGATGTGTGTGTGGTGTGTGTGTGTGGTGTGTGTGTGTGTGGGTGTGTGGTGTGTGGTTGGTGTGTGTGTGTGTATGTGTGTGTGGTGTGTATGTGTGTATGTGTGTGTGATGTGTGTGTGGTGTGTGTGTGTGTGTATGTGTGTGGTGTGTGTGTGTGGTGTGTGTGCCTGTGTTTCCAGTTAATATGTTGTTGTTGTAAAGCGTGTATTTGCCAAGTTCCTTAAATGCAACGCGTTTTATGAACCCGGAAGTTTCATCGTCATGTTCACACGACCCCGGTACTGAACATCAGCCATGCGATTTCAGTTCACATCATAACACGCATTTAAAATTTATTTTAATATTATTATATCACAGTGACGTCAGAATTTACTTCTCATATTTCATCGTCATGTTCACACGACCCCACTATTGAACATCAGCCATGCGATTTCAGTTCACATCATAATACATATTTAAGATTAATTTCAATATTATTATGTCACAGTGACGTCACAAGTTATTTATTCTCGTGTTCTGAGACCAAAATTTTATGTACACTGCTGATCTCTCCCATGTACTGTGTCGTGACTGCTGTAACCTGTGATGAGTCCTTTTAAATGCAACGACCTGAGTAATGTCTGTTGAGGAATTCGCCATCTGTAAAATTATGGGAACAATACTTTAAAAGGGCGCGGTATAAAGTATTTCGTGATTATTACCTATCACGGAAATACTTCGTTATCGTTCCCAAATTCATGTACAAATTTTTACATATTTTCTAGTGATTTGTGACAATTCAGAAGGAGTCAAAATGTAAGTTCTTCTATTTTTATCTCCTTACATATTTTTATGTAACTTGTATAACAGATGCGTAAGACAATTCGAATATTCTCGATCCTGTTCGATTAGTTGCAACCGATTCACTCACAGATGGCAGAACCGGAATTGGTTTTTCCACTAACAGAAATTGGCGTGCGGTTGAAACAAGGAGCAGTGATAAAGGTGACACATCGACATGCATTCACGAAAGTTTGATCGGAGTTTGTGGTTGAGCTGCTGTGGACGTCGGTGCTGTTCGACAGGGGGCTGGGACGGATTAGCGCAACTGGAACAGTACGAGTAATGTTTAACGACAAACCGTCGAATATAAACTCGTAGCCTAGGGGAACGAGAGGGAACTCTGCCCGCTATACTGCAACACCAAGAAGCCTGACTGCTCTCCTTCGCCAAGTTCGCCTCGTAATAAGAATATGTGAAATGAAGATTCTGTGTGACGACGCTAGGTCGTACCCCAGCGTTCTCTTCACTGAGACCATCACACATTTTGGATGGACAGTGTTACCGCATTCACCCTACAGCCTATACAATAAGATTATCATCTGTCTTAACCTATGATAACACCTTTAGAGCCTCGAGACGTTGCAGAACGCCTTGTACAGCTGGTTGCAAGGCGAGAGACACGTTTTGGGGGAGGGAATGCTGGCTTTTATTTTTTTTAAATTTAAAGAAGATTATCGATAAAAATGGAGACTGTATTGAGAAGTAAATATACGTGCAGGAATTTGGTAGTGAAGATGTAAATGTGTGGAAATTTTGACACATATCCATCTTACAAAGGTAGCTGGTTCGATCCCAGCTGGTGTCATTCGATTTTTCATTGATATAAAATCCTTCCGATCGCACTATGACCCTGGGGTCGACTCAGCCTCTAACACAAATGAGTACCAGGAGCATTTCCTGGGGGTAAAGGCGGCCGGTGCGTAAGGCTGGCAACTTTACCACCATCCTGCGCCGTTGTCATGAAATCTGGGAACCTTAACTTCCTGGAACCCTCTGGGCCACTCCAGGCCTGTAACGGGACTGATTTTACCATCTTGCAAATGTTGTGTATTAAAGGAGTATGAAAAATTTCTTACTGCTCATTGTAATAGCAATAACAAAATTGTCATAGCGGTCTGCTTTGTGTATTGGGGGTGTCGGGTTCAAAACCTAATTTAGGATGTCTTCGTTTTGACAAACCCCCGGATTTATATGTAAAATTAAGGCACTACTGTTGTTTCCTGCTTATTTGCCTCTCCTGTGTCATTAATCATTTTGCCATTAGACACTGTATAATCTGAGCTATTGAGAGATGTCTTAAGTAAATTAACACTGACGTTGCTCTTCTCGTGGTGGTGACAATGATGGAGATTAGGCAGTGGTGACAACCGTAAGAGCATTGAAGTGTCGACAACATTATTAAGAACGCGTCAAATGATGCACTCAGATTGTTCCTGGTGACATGTGCTGAAGTTCTTGAGCGAAATAAAATTTCTTCACTAAGCCGCGAAGTTTATTCTCTAGCTAAGTGTGTTTGTTTGACTTACGTTAATAATTTATTAGTCTGTTGCCTCGTTAAGCTGTGTTTTACGCAGACGAAAATGCGGCTTTGTAATCCGTCTTGACGTCAGGCAGGAGCAGCTGTCGGCTGGGTTATACATTTAGACGGGAAGGAAATGGTTATGAGCGAAAACCTCAGATCACTTACAGTCACTTACAAGAGTTGGGATCTAGGAAGTGTGTCATCCCCGTTGTGTGTGTGAAACTAGGAGAAGGTATGTAGTCAAACACAACTTAATCACTGAGGTGTATTTAATGAATGTGATGGAAACAACTACATGTTTCGGCCTGTATTGGCCATTATTTATTTTGTATTACTACTTGTACCTGTTATGTTTCATAGTTTTTTATCTGAGCCCTCTTTTGATTCGGTTTGTCAAACTATGCGTTTGTAGGGATCTCTAAACCACGCGCGCGCGCATGCATATAGCTAACTCTTAAGTTCCCTAGACAACCTGATGATGGCCAATACAGGCCGAAACATGTAGTTGTTTCCATCACAGTCATTAAATACACCTCAGTGATTAAGTTGTGTTTGACTACATACCTTCTCCAAGAGTTGGGATGTTTAGAAATCTGCCTTGAAATTTTACCGAATGTGTTGGCTCACAGTTCTAAGTAAAGTGAGGAAACATTGAAATAAGGAGCGAGGGTTCATGCCTTGTGCAGTGTGGGGCTGTGACATAGGGTAGACCGTAATGGGTACGAAGTAACCGGGAAGTATGCTTCTTCATCTTCTTCTTTGAAGGTAGGACATGCGGTTACCAGGCTTGAAGATTTTCCTCTTGAATACGGAGGTGCAGAGTCCTCGCAAAGTTTGGTACGCAGCTACCAACCTACATGGCGTCATACCCCACAATGCCATGATCTTGATTCCTCCGTGAAAACCTTGAAATTCCTGTATATTATGTGCTGGAGTAATAACTTGTTTTGCATTTTGTAGGAGATATTTAATTTGTCATTCTCTTCAGAATTTATTGCGACATGCTGGATACTTTAAATGATGTTCATAAGGAGAGTCATTGAAACTGACTGAAGATATAGAATTCATGACAAAGATGAACTGTAATATGATGTATTGCAAAATCTGGTGTGTAGAACAAACTGAATTTGTTATTGTGGATTCTCGCGCTGTGCACTAATTTGTCGACTATTCCCGGTGTGTTGCACTGTGCACTAATTTGTCTACGGTTTCTGGTATATTGCACATTACATTAATTTTTGTGCTGTTCCTGTTATGTTTCACTGTGCACTAATTTGCTTACTGTTCCTGGTATGTTTCACTGTGCACTAATTTGTGTACTGTTCCTTGTACTTTTCACTGTGCACTAAATGGTGTACTGTTCCTGGTATGTTGCATTTTGCACTAATTTGTGTATTGTTCCTGGTATCTTTCACTGTGCACTAATTTGTATACTGTTCCGGTATGTTTCACTGTATATTAATTTGTGTACTCTTCCTTGTATGTTGCACTGTGCACTAATTTTTTACTGTTCCTGGTACGTTTCATTGTGAACTAATTTGCGTACTGTTCCTGGTATGTTGCACTGTGCACTGATTTGTGTACTGTTCCTGGTATGTTGCACTGTGCACTAATTTGTTTACTGTTCCTGGTACGTTTCATTGTGAACTTATTTGCGTACTGTTCCTGGTATGTTGCACTGTGCACTAATTTGTGTACTGTTCCTGGTATTTTGCGCTGTGCACTGATTTGTGTACTGTTCCTGGTATATTACACTGTTCACTAATTTGCCTACTGTTACTGGTATTTTGCACAGTGCACTGAATTGTCTATTGTTAATAAATGTTACGAATAACAGTAACGCTCATTTTGAATATTATATTTTACAGACATTTTAATCGACATTTGCTTACCGAAGTTAAATTAGTATTCGTTTTACCCAATTAGCTGTAGAAGAGTTTAGTTACCCTAGAAATAATCATCTTTAGCATTCAGATACTCCACATTTCATCCGCAAGTGTAGATGTTTTGTGTGTGTGTGTGTGTGTGTGTGTGTGTGTGCGCGCGCGCATGCATGTCACAACAAACACGATTATTTCCTCACATGGAAGTAGTTCAGTTATTTAATGTTTGAAATGTAGAGGCTTTGTTTTTTCTGAGAGGTAGGAACGGAAATTGTCTGTACTCTGGACTTGAAATTCGTACTTCAAAGTATTAAGCATTTAATCCAATCATTTAGTAGTCCGCCTTACGACATGTCCAAGGCCTCTTCGAAAGCAAGCTCTTCACACAGTGCGATCTGGAGCTTCCTCCTTCAAATGAGAGTATCCTGTCCTTTCCTTAAAGTCATCCAGTAGCTTCCTACGTCTTCTTCCTCGTATTATTAAGCATTTATCTAGTATTAAATAAATATATTCCTAAAATAAATTACTTTACTGTTAGGAATATATATATATATATATATATTTAATTAGTGAGACAGTCCAGAAAACAAAGGGTTGATAAGAATCGACGAAGCTCTTGTGGTGCGGACACTTGAAAGGGAGTGTAGATCGGTGGATGAAAATCGCGCTTGAGTGGCGAACAGCGGGAAAGACAGATTGGTTAATACTGAGAGATACATAAATGAAAGGAGTCTGTGATAAAAGGGCAGAGAAAGGGCTAGAAGAAGGACAGTGGATATGTACAGTAAACTGGGCATTGGGAATCTGAAGAGTTTTGGTGATGTTAATATATTGTCAGTGATAGTACAATCAATTTCAGCGTCATTTTATCACCATAGATGCAAAAGAAATGATAAGATACCGTATTTCGCCATATTTCCTGTTGAGAACAGAGCGTCAGACGTAAACTTTGGCTAGTAAAACACTATTACATTAAGTAATATGTTTTCTTTTGGGAAATTCCCCGGCGTCACAATGCTAATAGCCGACGTTTCGGAAACCTCTATCAGTTCCATCTTCATAGGCAGGTGGATGAAGTACTTCTTCCACCTGCCTATGAAGATGGAACTGATAGAGGGTTCCGAAACGTCGGCTATTAGCATTGTGACGCCGGGGAATTACCCAAAAGGAAACATATTACATACAGAACACGGCGAAAGCTTAAAATCAGGAAAACTATTACATTAACCTTTCGACGCCTAATGTCAACTATAGTTGACGTACCGCACCGCTAACCTCTAAAGTTGTATTTTATATATTTATTCAACAAATATAGGTACTGAATATTTTAAACATGGTACATATTCTACGTTTATTTCTCTTCAAAATGCAGTTTGTTTCATAATTCTAACATATTTGGTTCCTGTATTATTCACATTTTATATACAGGGTGTGCAAAAATTAAAAAAATAATTCCGGCGCCAAAAGGTTAAACACGGAATTATAATTCAATACGTAATGCGCGGTGTTGCACGACAGTGTTCTGTTCTGACAACATGGTCCCTGAGTTTAGTTGAAACACAAATGACAATGTCGCCAAACAGGATATATTGTTTCCGTTTCGCCAGAAACGTGGCTAACGCCTTCGGTAGTGACAGGTGTATGAAGACAAAGGGATAAACCTGGTTACGTCTAGGAGAACTGGCAGACCATTAGGGTGGAAGAGAGATCGAAATAAAAGTCGCTGTAGCTGAGGTGAGAGAATATGTTGCACATGATAAATGGGAAGGAAACGCGTGGGTACAGAAATTTGGTTGATTGGGCCGGAATGAGGAGCAACATGTTCGGTAGGCACCGTGTAGTTTATTCAGTACCATGGGGGATGGAACCTCGGACCTTGCGGTTACGTGAATTAGGAGTCCATTGTGCTCTGTTTGTTGTCTAGATGTGCATACGGGCACCGTATGAATTAGGTCATTGGCTATACTTATACGGTGAAATTTGAAGTCTACGATTTACCGGAATTGTGTATAAAGACTCAGTCCGTACCGCGCAGTAAACACACTCCATCACAGTTATAAAACCAGTCAGTTAATGCTGTATAGGGAATAATCGCTGTTTGTTCTGAGAACTATACAGAACACATAAATACAGCTGTGTGGGCAGAACGTATGATTTGTGAGCGTTAAATCTAGTGGTAAGTAAAGTAACCAGTGGGCATTAAAGGTTAGCAGTTTCGTATAGGCTTACGTAAATCTAATATGTATGTCACGGACGGACAAGAAAAACGCTGATTTTTTTTAAACTGATCTCAAGTTTTCACGGCGTCTGTTAACCTTTTGGCGCCGGAATTATTTTTTTAATTTTAGCACACCTGTATATAAATGTATATAAAATGTGAATAATACAGGAACCAAATACGTTAGAATTATGAAACAAACTGCATTTTGAAGAGAAAAAAACGGAGAGTATACACCATGTTTAAAATATCCGGTACCTATATTTGTTGAATAAATATATAAAGTGCAACTTTGGAGGTTAGCGGTGCGGTACGTCAACTAAAGTTGACGTTAGGCGTCTAAAGGTTAATATTGATATTGATTTGTTGTTTAAGGCTGTGTGTCGTCCTTGCGCATGTCATGGAGAATTATGGGACAAGTATAGTCCGACTTATTGTTAATGTCGGCTGTAGATGTGATGATTTGTCTGCTTCAAGCTTCGGCCGCTTCACCGCGGGGAACCGGTCTCAGGTATCCGTTGTGTAAGAGGCTGGGTGGGCCTCATAGTTGGACTGGGCGTTTTGGATACGACATTGATCTCTTATTACCGCCGGCTGGATTGTCCGGGCTGCAGCCTGGTCACTAAACCAACTTAGCTATGCCGGTTGTGCTTTGCGTATTGCGTAATTCCTAGTTAACTGACAGAATACACAACGGTCTGGTAGTTCAGTAGACCTGTGTGACGGGAGAATCTGCGTTTGATTCTTGGCTGGAACCATCTCCTCACCAGTCTCTTTACACCAGCTATGGTGCCACTCTAATACCTTGGGCTATATTGTGCAAGTGGTAGATTTCCCTCGATGTGCACCTAACCATACACCTTTACAAGAATGCTTTTTGTAATGCACATGCAGTGTGTCTTCTGAGAGGTAAGAAGCTGTGCTTGAAGGCAGTGAACCTGACGAATGTAAGGTACTGTACAGGTCAGAAGGCCAGGTCACGTGCTGTAAATGGAAGCTCTTGCTCCCACAAAAAATCGTTCGACTGAACAGGAAGGATATACGAGTATATACGAGTATATACTTTTCTGATCTCGTTTCCGGTTGGCTGTACTGCACGGCGGTCAGGTGGCTTCGGAATGGTTACGCGTTCACCGTTCGACTGGTTGTCTCTGTGTCGAGGACAGGTGTTTTGTTACTGCCTTCACATTTTTTTTAGCGTTTATGGGGCCAATATTTGTGCTGTCGTGTTTGAAATGGTAGTCTATTCTGTTTCTATGCCGACTGAAATACAAGGGCAAATACGGTAGAGTTCCACCTATCCGTCTTTATCGTTGCACCGTGCATTCTGTAGTTTGTTTCAGTAACAAACCAACAAATGCACATATATTCATTTTTTTTTCCTCTGGCGCTGCGGCCAAACGCCGGCCATGGCTTCCCCATTCTTGAGGTTTCTAGATCACACACAGCGACGCATCACAGTCGGTAGGACTCCTCTGGACGAGTGATCAGCTCGCCGCAGAGACCTCTACCTGACAACACACAACACTCACAACAGACAAATATCTATGCCCCCGGTGGGATTCGAACCCACGATCTCAGCAGGCGAGCGGCCGCAGACCTACGCCTTAGACCGCGCGGCCACTGAGATCGGCACATTTATTGATGTGATTATCTAAATTTCACATTAAAACATTTAAAACGCTCCTACATGTTTCGATCATACGATCATCCTCCTTGATAAAGTTATAGTTCAAAAACACTCAATGATTTATAACTTTAGCAAGGAACAATGTATGCTCTCTGAGGATGATCATATGATCGAAACATGTAGGTGCGTTTTAAGTGTTTCAATGTGAATTTTAGATCATTGAAAGAATATATGTTCATTTGTTGGTGTATTGATTAAATCCACTTATCCGGATTAATTGGGACGGCGAGCCATCCGTATATGCAAAATATACGCATAATTGGATTTTTTTTTTGGAAATAAGCTAAATTGGCAATTTGAAATTCAGCTGTTACTATTTACAGTATGTACCGGCGTCTAAACCTTTCTACCACGCCTGATTCGAAGTTCTAAAAGCCATAAAAATGTACTGTACTTGATCCGATAACCAGTAATGTCAAGGTAAGTTAGTTTTGTAGAATTCTCGACAAATTAACCTGAAGGGCGAAGCCGATCCGAATAACTGGCGATCCGGATAACCAGTGTCCGGATTAGTGGAGTTCTGCTCACAAAGAGCCAGGCACTGGGCATAGGCTATATCTGTCTCGTTCTCGGAGATGACTTACATAGGAGATAATACTTGCAAAGGCCAGGTCCCGTAATTAAAAGATTTGTTCATGACATCCTAAAGGTTTTCGATTCCAAGAGGTAACTAACTGAGCGGTTGGTACGAAGTGACCTTTGTTGGGAATTCACTGTATACAGCCCTGAATTCACGGAAGGGGTAGTATATGTACAGCGATACCTCGGCTAACGAGTGACCCTGCTAACGAATTTTTCGTCTGACGAAGATTTTTTTTTCGCTGTTTTTCGGATTCGGCTAACGAATATGGATTCGGCTAACGAAAGTTTTAGCGGATGCGCGCGCTAACATAAAGCAGCAAACATGAACGTTCGGGTCATTCCAGAAGCTTATCTTTTCCGTCTGTATGTGTGTGACAAAGAAATGAGCTGACCACATCACATAGGGGAGACCCAGCAACCCCACTGGGTTGTTTACGTTCGAGATAGCGAGAAGTGAGACGCCTGATAACGTAACGGGAAATCACGTTTCGGCTAACGAATGTGATTGGGGAAAGAATTATCTTCGTTAGCCGAGGTATCACTGTATTTTGCGTCATCCTTGACAACTCCAACTGCTTTGCGCAGTCTTTGAAATGCCTTGAAGTCTTCGTTTTTCAAAGCCTCAAGTCCTAGTTGAAATTACGCAATATTTATTCTGGCGATTTTAATAACATGAATTCGTTTGCCTTTCGCTGGGTTTCCCTTCCTGACAACATGGCCAACCGCGAAACTGATAAAGGGGTAGTTTCCCTTGCAAACTTCTATCTGAATGAGCTGTAGGCAATTATTGGCGACCTCCGACCTGCAAACAAGCAAAATCACCATGGATATGTAAAATTGAAGACAAAGCAGTCCCATTACAGGTCTGGACAGGCCCAGAGGATTCCAGGAAGTTAAGGTTCCCAGATTTCGTGACAACGACACAGGATGGTGGTAAGGTTGTCAGCCTTACGCACCGATCGCTTTTACCCCCAGGAAATACTCCTGGTATTCATTTCTGTTCGAGGCTGGGTCGACCCCAGGGCCATAGTGCGATCGGGAGGATTTTATGTCAATGGAAAATTCACTAACACCAGCTGGGATCGATCCAGCGCCCTTCTGATTTGTAGCACAGCACCTTAGCCACTGTGCTACCGCGGTCCCCACCATGAGTATGTAAAATCAGAAAATTAAAATTTGCATACGGCTGTTCAGGGGATGTCAATCGAATAGTGCCCATCTCTTCCACATTCAAGTTAGCCTGATTTCAAGGACAAGCTACGTTCTTCCGGTCAAGCTATTGTACTGACTTTAGAAGAGCCAAGCCTGTTCTCCTGGAACAAGCGTCTCCTGTTTGTATCAGCACTTTGTACTAGAGAACAGGCAGAGTGCTAATTTGAAGGTTTAATAACGGAGGACAATTGCGAGACAAGAACACAAATAAATGAAAACACAGGTACAGCATAATTACAACAAAAACCCCAGCCAAAAAGAAAAAGAGAACAAAGCAGAAAGAATGTGATATAATTATAAGTGTTCACTCAGCAATCTCGTATTTCAGTTAAATTCGGTTCTTTATTGATGTTTAATTATTAATTAATGTATATTATTCTAACACATTCACAAAAAAAATAGTGTAAGAGTTGTTATTAAAATTACTACGACATGTTTCGCTGTTGATACACCTTCTTCGGGGAGTTTACAGCTGTGTTAGCTAAAGTTATGAATTATTAAAATGATAAAATACGATACAGTGGTGTTTGGTTATGGTAAAATATTGTTAAATGTGGCTGTGTGTGTAATTACTGGTTAGGTGTGTGGTGTGTGGTATGTGTGGTGCGTGTGGTGTGTGTATGGTTTGTGTGTGTCGTGTGTGAGGTTAGTGTGTGTGTCGTGTGTGTGTGTTTTGTGTGGTGTGTATGTATGTGTGTG
>Ga0131853_10025314_pt1 | contig 10694 bp, 8 predicted proteins | sample TergutLab28metaG_FD_92764 | JGI IMG/M metagenome (GOLD analysis project Ga0131853, IMG submission 92764) | Labiotermes labralis P1 segment gut microbial communities from Petit-Saut dam, French Guiana - Lab288 P1 (version 2) (version 2) | ecosystem: Host-associated > Arthropoda: Insects >... | reverse complement strand
GGTTAAGGGCGGCAAGCGCAGTTTGGCGGTTATTCCACATGAAATTTTCTAAAATAGTGCCTTGTGCATCACGCCAAGCTTGATCTGCCGCCAAGAATGCGTTCCAAGCAGTTAATTCTTCGTTGCGCAAGCGGGCGATGTTTCTTTCTGTGTCGGCTATTTGGTTTTGGTGCAGTGTGGCATCAAAGCCGTCGGGTCTGTTTCTGCGTTCTTCCGCAAGATCTGCTTCTGCATCTTCTAAAATTTGCTGGCTTCTTTCCAAGCGTATACGGGCTTCTGTGATGTTTTGCTCCAACACAAAAGCATCAAAATCGTTGACGGCATCGTACAAATCTTGCTGTGCGTTTTCCAAATCTGTTGTACGGCGGTCTACGTTTAGTCTTGCATCCTCTATCGCTCTATCCAGTGCAAAGCTGTCAAATGGCTCTGCCGCATCTGCTTCCGCCTCGGCAAGGTCTTGTTGCAGGTTGGTAAGACGCAAACGCTGTGCTTGCAACGCCAAACGGGACGATTCGACAGACGTTTGCGCATTTGCTATCGTGTTAGCGTTTGCACGTGCTTCTTCTGACGCAGAATTTTCTGCATTAAGCAGGTTAAGCTGTGCTTGCTCCAGATCGGTTTCAAACCGGGACATATCCAGCCGTGCAAGAATATCGCCTTCTTGTACACGGTCGCCTACTTCTACAAAAATTTCTAACACCGGCATCTGCTGAGTAGAAAAAACATTAGTCGTATCCGCACTTTGCACTACTCCGGATGTAGAAAATGTACGCACAAGGTCGGTACGTTCTAGCGCAACCGTTTGCGGTACGGCATTATTACGTCCGGCATTGGCATTCGCCCTGTTTACGATAATAAAAATAGCAACTACAGCTACAACTGCTATAAAAACCCCAAGTTTTATCCATTTTGGTTTTTTTAAATTTGATAATTTCATATGTACCCTCCTAAGAAAAAGTCTAAGACCAAAACTTAGTATAACAGATTTTGGGCTTTCTTATGTGAAAAAAGTGTGAATAAAACAAAAAAGCTTTTGGCCAAAACGTCATAAGTAACTGGTTACCTTTATTTGCAGTTTTTTTGCTTAATCCACACGTAAAAAAGGGCTGACACACCAAGGTGAATTCCCTTGGGTGTCAGCCCGAAGCTTTACCGTGCTACTACATCATTCCCATGCCGCCCATACCGCCGGCCGGCATGGGTGGTTCAGGTTCTTTAATATCTGCCACAACAGCTTCGGTTGTAAGCAGTGTAGACGCTACACTTGTTGCGTTTTGCAATGCTGTACGAGCCACTTTTGTTGGGTCAATAATACCTGCATCAACCATGTTAACAAAAGTTTCTGTTAGTGCATCAAAGCCGATGCCTTTTTCTTTGCCTTTTAACGCTTCAACGATTACAGAACCTTCCAGTCCGGCGTTGAAAGAAATTTGACGAAGTGGTGCTTCAAGTGCTTTTGCCACAATTTGCGCACCGGTTTTTTCGTCGCCTGTTAAGCCTTCAATTACAGCTTTAACGCTTGGCAATGCGTGGATATATGCGCTACCGCCGCCGCTTATGATACCTTCTTCTACGGCTGCACGGGTTGCTGCAAGTGCGTCTTCCATGCGCAGTTTTTTCTCTTTTAGCTCGGTTTCGGTTGGTGCGCCAACTTTTATAACTGCTACACCGCCGGAAAGTTTAGCCAAACGTTCTTGCAATTTTTCTTTATCGAATTCAGAAGTTGTTTCTTCAATTTGGGCTTTAATTTGTACTACACGCATATCAATGCCTTTTTTGTCGCCTTCACCGTCTACGATAACTGTATTTTCTTTATCGATTTGAACGGATTTTGCACGACCCAGTTGGTCAAGTGTCGACTCTTTTAGCTCTAAACCAAGCTCGGAAGAAATGACTGTGCCACCTGTAAGAATTGCGATATCTTCAAGCATTGCTTTGCGGCGGTCGCCAAAGCCGGGTGCTTTTACCGCAGCGCATTGGAATATGCCTTGCAGTTTATTTAACACAAGCGTTGTAAGTGCTTCGCCTTCAACGTCTTCTGCGATAATAAGCAATTTGCCATTTATTTGATGAAGTTCTTTCAAAAGATGCAAAATTTCTTGTGCGGTGGAGATTTTTTTGTCTGTGATAAGGATATATGGATTATCCAAATGGGCAACCATTTTTTCCATATCTGTACACATATATGGAGACAAATAACCACGATCGAACTGCATACCTTCTACAAGTTCAAGTTCTGTATACATGGTTTTGGATTCTTCAATGGTAATAACACCGTCGTTTGTTACTTTGTCCATAGCGTCGGCAATCATGTCGCCAACTTCTTTGTTTGCTGCGGAAATAGAAGCTACTTTTGCTATGTGGTTTTTGCCGTCTACAACTTGGCTCATGCCTTTAATAGATTCAACGATAGCATCAGTTGCTTTTTGCATACCGCCACGCAAAATGATTGGATTTGCGCCCGCCGCGATGTTTTTCAAGCCTTCACGTACCATTGCTTGTGTTAAAACAATAGCTGTTGTTGTGCCGTCACCGGCCACATCGTTGGTTTTTGTTGCCACTTCTTTTACAAGCTGTGCGCCCATATTTTCAAACGGGCATTCCAGTTCAATTTCTTTTGCAATACTTACACCGTCGTTAATAATTTGCGGTGTGCCGTATTTGCGGTCAAGCACTACGTTGCGCCCTTTTGGACCTATGGTGATGCTTACTGTGTCTGCTAATTTGTTTACGCCTGCTTCAAGTGCTGTGCGTGCGTCTATCGCATATTTAATTTGCTTAGCCATTTTAATCGCCTCCTAATTTATTCAACTATCGCAAGAATGTCGTTTTGTCTTACGATAACAAATTCTTCGTCTTCTAATTTAACTTCTGTGCCTGCATATTTGGAATAAATAACTTTGTTGCCGGGTTTTAGTTCCATTTTAACTTCTTTGCCGTCTACCATACCGCCGGGACCAACTGCAATTACTTCTGCTTGTTGCGGTTTTTCTTTTGCTGTGCTAGGCACGATAATGACGGAATTAGCTGATGCTTCTGCTTCTACATGCTTGAGAACTACTCGGTCGAAAAGGGGCTTTAATTTCATAATATCCTCCTGATTTAAGTTTGTATTAGCACTCGGCTTTGTTAAGTGCCAGCCTATTTTATAACATTTCCGGAAAAATGTCTAAGAAAATGTCTAAGAAAATTGCTTTCTAGGGCGTTATCATAGTAAAATGAGTTCAAATAATATCGAAGGATGATAGATTATGAAAATGACATTCCGCTGGTTTGGCGAAGGTCAAGACCCAATTTCTTTAAAGGAAATCAAGCAAATTCCCGGTATGACAGGCGTTGTAACCAGCCTTTTGGACATGCCCGCAGGCGAGGCTTGGCCGGAAGAACGTATTAAAGCCATGAAGGAACAGGTTTCTAAAGCCGGTTTAGAAGTGGAAGTTATCGAAAGCGTAAACATACACGAAGACATAAAACTTGGGCTTCCAAGCCGTGACGAAAAAATTGAAAACTACATTATTACAATGGAGCGTTTGGCAAAGTATGGCATTAAATGCATCTGCTACAACATGATGCCCGTTATCGATTGGGCTCGCAGCCATTTGTATTACGATTTGCCCGACGGCTCTAACACCATGCGTTACGAAGCAGACTTTATCGCAAATATTTCACCCGAGGCGTTGGCAGAACGTTATGCAAAGGAATCCGACGCATACGAAATGCCGGGCTGGGAACCCGAGCGCATGAAAAAAATTAACGAAGCGTTAAAAGCCTACGAGGGCATGACGGAAGATATGTTCTATGCAAATATGAAATATTTCTTGGATGCAATCATCCCTCATGCGGAACGTTTGGACATAAAAATGGCTGTACACCCCGACGACCCACCGCAGCCTATTTTCGGCTTGCCAAAGCTAATCATCAGCCGGGACAACATCCGCAGATATTTGGATTTGAACCCAAGCAAACATAACGGACTAACGCTTTGCACAGGTTCGCTTGGCGCACGCAAAGGCGCAGATATCCCAAGCATAGTGCGGGAGTTTGGCGCAGAAGGGCGTATTCATTTTGCCCATGTGCGTAACTTAAAATTCGAAAATGATACAGACTTTTATGAATCCGCACACCTAAGCAGCTACGGTTCGCTTAACATGTTCGACATCATGAAAGCATTCCACGATGTAAGGTTTAAGGGTTGGATTCGCCCCGACCATGGGCGCATGATTTGGGACGAAACCACCAAAAAAGGCCGCCCCGGTTATGGTTTGTATGACCGTGCTTTGGGTGCAACATACTTACAAGGGATATGGGAAGCATTGGAGAGGTACACGCAATGAAGCTTAAAATGAACGAATTGAGTACATTTCCTTCTTCGTACGCCTTGCCTAAGTTTGACGTGCCGAGCGTGGTGGAGCGCACAAAAAAAGCCCCAACATGGCTGCATATGGGGGCAGGTAATATCTTTCGCATTCTTGTAGCCGGGGCGCAACAGGATTTGCTGGACAACGGCTTAACCGATACAGGCATAATCACTTACGAAGGCTTCGACGAGAGTATCGTGCCGCAGGCTTTTGCGCCGTACGATAATCTTACGCTCGCCGTTACGCTAAATGCAGACGGCAGCGTAGGCAAGCGAATAATAGCCAGCATTGCAGATGCTTTTACCTGCGATTTAATCGCTGTGCGCAAAGTAATCGCAAGCCCAAGCCTGCAAATGGTTAGCTTTACCATTACAGAAAACGGCTACAAAGTTGACCCGTCAAGAATTTGCAGCAGCCCAAACACAGCCATAACCACCATTGAACAAACCGCAGCAGGTTTGTTCGACCGTTTTACCGCCGGCGGCAGCCCTATTGCCCTTGTTTCCATGGATAACTTTGCCGAGAATGGGGAGAAGGTAAAGCACGCTATAATCACAATTGCAAGCTTTTGGTCAAAAGAACAAGCTGTTCCGCAGGAATTTGTTTCCTATGTAAAAACCATGTCCTACCCATGGACGATGATTGACAAAATCACGCCCCGCCCATCGGAAGATGTGGCAAAAATGCTTGCAGCGGATGGTTTTAAAGACACCGCAATAACCAAAACACCAAAGAACACGTTTGTGGCTTCGTTTGTAAATGCCGAAGCCAGCGAGTATTTAATAATAGAAGATGACTTCCCAAATGGTCGCCCGCCGCTGGAAAAAGCCGGAACTTACATGACCGACAAAGAAACTGTGCGCAAAATGGATCAAATGAAAGTGTGCGCTTGCCTAAACCCGCTGCATACCATCTTAGCGGTTACAGGTCCTGTACTTAATCTGCCCACAATTTCTGCCTGTATGCAGGATAAACGGCTGGTTAAACTGTTAAACCAAGCGGCAACCGAGGCGATGCCCACGGTTGCGCATCCCGGTATTATAGATCCAAAAGATTTCCTTAATGAAGTGCTAACAGAACGTTTTCCCAACCCGTTTATACCGGATGCGCCTGCACGTATTGCAACAGATACTTCGCAGAAAGTGCCTGTGCGCTTTGGCGTAGCAATGAAAGAGCGTAAGGAAAAAGGCATTCCGATAGACACATTGGAAGCTGTGCCGCTTTTTGTAGCGTTATGGCTGCGTTACCGCATGGGGTTGGACGATGCAGGAAAACTATTCGAAGTTAGTCCCGATCCGTTATTGCCGGAGGCTTTTAAAGTGCTAAGCGGCTTGCAATTTGGCGAGAAGGCGGATTTGCGTCCAATCCTTTCCGATGCCGCAACTTTTGGCATTAATCTGTATGACACAACGCTTGGCAGCAAAATAGAAAGCCTGTTTTATGAACTGTCCGCCGGAGCGGGCGCAGTGTCAAACAAGCTTTCTAGGTTGTTTGATGCATAAAAGGAAAAAAGGTTACACCCTCATTGAGCTAATCATGTCCATATCTGTATGGATGATTTTGTCGCTGGGGGTGTTGTTTTTGTGGCAGCATACCACCAACCGTGCTGTGGATATTTTCGAAGAGCAAGAAGCGTTCGAGCGTGGGCGAGTTGCCATGGATATTTTGGTTATGAATCTGCAAATGGCACGCAGCATAGAGCTGCAAACGGACAATAACAATGTAATGCGCCGATTAATTCTTAACCAGCGTAACCCCGAAGGCGTTTTGCGCAACTATACCTACGAATTTAACATAAACCTTACACCAACGGCTGCAAGGTTTCAGCAATTGGTTATTATTGATAATAACGTAGCAAATGAAATGGTGTCCGGTATTGGAAGTATACGTATGGTGTATGTACCAGAGCGACGCATAGATATAACAGTGGAAACAGCTTGCGACGAACCTATGGTGCTACATGGCAGCGTGGATGTGCGATATAAGCATGTTATTGTACGATAAATAGAAAAAGGGCAGCCTCTTTTAAAGCGGCTGCCTTTTTTTTGTGTTATTAGCGTTTGCGTTTTAGTATAAGTGATGCAAATAATGAAATAAGCAAGTCGTCATCTTCTAGTGGTGCGAGTGTTTTCGCAACCTTTAAGTGTCTGTCGTCTATAAGCCCTTCCAGTGCCGGTACAGAAGACACAGGGGGCGAAGATGGCGGTACAGACAAAATCGGTTCCAGTGCTATTGTTTCGATTGTCGGCTCAAAAGGCGGGAGTTCTACCGGTATCTCGTCAATCGTTGTGTCTATTTCTTCTTCAACTGCGGCTGCCATACTGCGTGGCGCACCGGTAGGTGCTGCACCACAACGGGTGCGTAATGCGTTCCACGTTAGCGGACCGACAACGCCATCCGGGTTAAGATTTGCCGTGCGTTGGAAGTTTACAACCGCAGCACGTGTAAGGGGACCAAATACACCATCGGCATTAAGCCCTGCGTTTATAACCCGGTTTAGGCATGTTTGTATTTGCCGCACATAATCGCCCCTTGCGCCCTCACGTATCAAGAAACCCGGATATTCTACCATTGCAGAATTGCCGCCGTAGCAGGTTGGCATTAATGCGCCCCATGTTAGCGGTCCAACTACGCCGTCCGGATTCAACCCCCGTGAACGTTGGAAGTTCATTACTGCGGCTTGGGTAAGTGGACCGAAAATTCCGTCGGTATTTAACCCGGCATTTATAACGGCATTTAGACAGCGTTGAATACGTGCTATATTGTCACCTCTGTCGCCAACACGCATAGCTGTGCCCGGATATGGCGGGATTCCCGTTGGCGGTGGCGGAGGAGGAGGTGGTGGTGGCGGAGGTGGCACTGTGCCGCCTTCCGCAGGTGGGCGGGCGGTGTCTTTTATTCGCCAGTAAATTTCGTAAAGCCTTCTCCAAGTAAGTGGGCCTATTACGCCATCGGGGTTTAATCCAAATAGCCGTTGGAATTCACGCACTGCGGCGGTCATATTTGGTCCAAAATTGGAGTCTTGTGCTACTGTAGGCACATCGGTATAAAATTGCGAAATGAAATTTAACATATACTGCGCCCGCTGAACCAGCGTACCCCTTGAGCCTTGGCGGATAATATCCGTAGGAGGTGTGCGGCCTATTCCGGCAACAATGCCTTCGCTTGTAAGCTCTCCAAGCCGTTTTACCGCCGAATACGCACGGGAGATATTAAGCCATGTGGCACGGTCTACAATGCCGTTAGGTGTTACCGTTCCAAGCTGGCGGATGCCCTGGAATGCACGTACTGCGGCTTCTGTTGCGGCATCGTACACACCGTTAACCGTAACAGGCGGAATTGCCGGGAAGTTTACTCTAATGCGGTTTAGCCACCGTTGCAGTGTTGCAATGGATGGGTCGGACATGCCGGGGCGCAAGGTAAAGCCAGGGAATGATTCTTCTACGCCGCCAATGTTATCGGTTTCTACAATTTGAACATCATTCGGGTAAAAACGGCGAAGAATTTGCAATGCATTTAAGCCTTGTTCTGCAAGCGTGACGGTACTCCACTGCCACAGCCCCGGACATTGTACACGCCGTCCGTCGCAATATTCTGCAAAAAATGGCTCAACATGCCCTTCTCTGCGGATAAAGCGGTTAAAGATGCGGTCTACCATTTCGTCTATACTGCGGAAGATTTGCCCGCCTTCAACGAACATTTGATCGAACTGGGTGCTGTTGGTGATATCAAAGTTGTGACCCCGCACACGGTACCATTCTGTAAAAATTCGGTTAAGCGTAAGCGAAATAATGCAATAGATATTTGCTTCCAGGGAAGCGGCAGGCCAAGTGGAGAAAATCTCATGGCTTGCCGAATTTTTGATGTAATACGTAAACGGAACACGTACGTTACGTGCATTTGGGTTATCCGGACGACCCAGGTGAACAGTAATAAATTCCGGAATAATTACCTCGTCCAAAACTTTCGAATGATAATCTTCTTCTGTTGGGGCTACCATTCGGCGGTTTTCGCCGGATGTTAAGTTGTGTTGGTTTACATCGTGTTCTATTACTGCGCCGCTCTCAATACTTGGCACCATTTCTATCGGCAGTATGCTGGTTTCTGTATCCAAAATTTCTACACCGTGGATTATTACTGTGGTATAGCCGTCCGCTTCTGCCTTAACATCGCAGATAGAGTAAGGTACACCGGTGTAATTTGGGTCAAGCGTTAGCTCCACAGCAGGTGCTGCCAGCGGTACAATTTTGCTTACGCCGCTTTCGTCGGTTGTAAACTCGTACAAGATATTGTTACCGTTAAAAATGGTGATACGTGCGTTTGGCACAGGCATTGCACCGTTTGCACAGCTTGTTACCACTTCCAAAAAACCTGTTCCCATAGGCAACCTCCTAAAATATGTGCAATAAAAAAAGGGAGTTGGGTGGGTTTAGGCTGCCCAGGCAGCCCTTTCCCTCTCCAGTCCCTTTATAGTATGCGGAGGTTGTTATGTCGTGCTAGTCCGTTAGCTGTGCTAAAAAATTATCAAACTTTTCACGCAATTCCGGATTGCGTACATATTTTTTATCCTTACCATCGCCGGGAAAGCGGGGGATAATGTGAAAATGAATATGAAATACGTCTTGCTGTGCGTGTTCTCCGGAGTTGTTTACTATTTGCACATTCTCCAGCCCCAATTTTTCTTCGTACAAGGCTACTATTTTTTTGGTGGCTTTTATCATGGCGGCAGCTTCGTCCGCAGGGATATCAAACATGTTTACATAATGCTTCTTGGGGATAACTAATGTGTGGTACTCGGTAATGGGGGTGATGTCAAAAAATGCAAAAGTGTGTTCGTCTTCATACACTTTCCAAGAAGGAATTTCGCCTGCTACTATTTTGCAAAAGATGCAATTATCCATTAGTCTGCCTCCGGTTCCGGCGCAGTTGATATCGCCTCTATAATTTTTTGGTAAATGGTGCTTGCGCCTGTGCGCCAATTGGCTTGAATAAGTTTAGCTTGTTCCCGGGTATCTACCGAAAGGGAAAGCTCCAACACAACCCGTTTGTCTTCATACACGCCGCATTTTACTTGGAACTCATTGTTTTCTACATTTGGGAAATAACTTACCGAACTTTCAAAATCTCGTTTGATTTTGCCCCTGTGTTCTTCTATGTGTAAGTTTATTACATTGCGAACCGGGCGGGAAAGATGATTGTTAAACATTTCTAGGGTTTTTAGCCCCTCGTTGGTTATTGTGTAACGTGTGGTGCTTACATCCTGTGCATTTTCTTGGTCGATTTCAAGTAAATCTTGCTCCACCATGTCTGCCAAAGTTTCGCCCAAAACAAAATGCCCCATAAAGTCGTTGGCAATAATAAAATCTGTAATTTGCGCACGAGACATGGAAAGTTCCATACGGTTAACAAGGTACAAAATCAATAGTTTATTTTCCACATCTGTGCGTTCTCTCGGTACGGGCATTTGAAATTACTCCTTTAAGGTGCGCTTAAAATTACACGATTATTTTCATCCATTTGAATTTGCAGGCGGTTGCTGTCCAGCCCCATTTGGTCTAAGAATTCTCTTGGGATTTGAACCCTGCCGGCACGGTCTAAAACGGCAAGTTCTATAGCATTGCCAAAACCTTCTATGCCCGCCAGTTTTTCCGAATAACTCATTAAAAATTCGCTTGATGTTTTTCCGTCACGGATTGCAACCACACGTTCTACTTTGTTAGAAATCTCCCTGTCGTGCGTAACAATTACAATGGTTGTGCCAAGCTCCCGGTTTACGGTGCGGAACATGTCTAAAATAATGTCGGAAGTGCGGGAGTCCACGCTGCCTGTAGGTTCGTCTGCCAGCAATACAGAAGGATAGTTTGCCAGTGAAAGCGCAATGGCAACACGTTGCTGTTCGCCGCCGGAAAGCTGGTTAAGCCTGTGTTTTGCCCGCCCGCCAATGCCTGTAAGTTCTAATAGCTCCATTGCACGTTGTTTTTTATTTTTTATTGGATTGGAGGTGTTAAATTGCATGGGCATCATTACATTTTCCATGGCGGTTAGGTAGGGGATTAGATTGCGTGCATTGTTTTGCCATACAAAACCCACGGTGGTGGTTTTATATTCTACAAGGTCTTTTTCCTTCATTTTAAACAAGTCTTTTCCGTCTACAATAAGCTTGCCTGCGGAGGGTTTATCCAAGCCGCCTATCATGTTTAGCAAAGTAGACTTACCGCTACCACTGTTGCCTATAATAGCCATAACTTCGCCACGCTCAATAACAAGGTCCAGCCCTTGTAAAGCCATAACTTCTATGTCTTTAGTTTTGTAAATTTTAACTAAATTTTCTGCAAT
>Ga0131853_10025313_pt1 | contig 10694 bp, 5 predicted proteins | sample TergutLab28metaG_FD_92764 | JGI IMG/M metagenome (GOLD analysis project Ga0131853, IMG submission 92764) | Labiotermes labralis P1 segment gut microbial communities from Petit-Saut dam, French Guiana - Lab288 P1 (version 2) (version 2) | ecosystem: Host-associated > Arthropoda: Insects >... | reverse complement strand
TAAATGATCTGTACTCCTCACCCAATATTGTGCGGGTGATAAAATCGAGAAGAATGAGATGGGCTGGGCATGTGGCGCGTATGGGTGAGGAGAGGGGGGTGTATAGGGTCTTGGTGGGGAAACTCGAGGGAAAGAGACCACTGAGGAAACCTAGGCGTAGATGGGTGTATAATGTTAGGATGGATCTCCAGGAGGTGGGATGTGGGTATATGGACTGGATTGGGCTGGCCCAGGATAGAGACAGGTGGCGGACGCTTGTGAGTGCGGTAAGAAACCTTCGGGTTCCGTGAAATGCGGGGAATTTCTTGACCAGCTGCAAAACAGTTAGCTTCTCAAGCAGGACTCTACACCATGGAGTAGGTGAGTAAGTGGCAATCTTATTCTGATTCGCCCCGTTGTGTTACGTTATACTGGATACAAAAGAAGTATTACAGTCAGAATCGTCTCTTTAATCTTCACTTTGGTGTTGAGGTAAATATACCATATTAAAACTTAGTCAAATAAAAAAATTATTTTTTTCAGGCTTTTTGGCGTTCATAGGGCCCTGCATCGTAACATTATTTCTATAGTAAAACCAACTAGATGCAATAATATATCAAATTTATTTTATTTTGGAATGGCACTCTACATGTTTCAGACGGTCATTCCGTCCATCTTCAGGAGTTCAAGACAGTACATACAGCAACAGGTATTTGTCAAACAAATACTGCTGTCTGCTTGCTAGTGGGTAGGAGATGGAACACCTCGTACCCACTAGCAAACACACAGCAGTATCTGTTTGACAAATGCCTGTTGCTGTATGTACAGTCTTGAACTCCTGATGATGGACGGAAAGACCGTCCGAAACATGTAGAGTGTCATTCCAAAATAAAATAAATAGATAGACAACACGACAATGAAGAAGTTTTACACAGAAGAGGTTTTGATTTTAATTTATGTTACAAAAACATGATGTACATCTATTATTTTAAAAAAACATATATGAACTAGTGAGCGCTCACTAACCAACAATGCACATTGCAAATGTGCTTATGTTTTTTAATTATTTTTGTAAATTAATAATTGATTATTGCAATATATTTTCTTTTGGGTAATTCCCCGGCTTCTGAGTTCTAATAGCCGACGTTTCGGAACCCTCTATCAATTCCATCTTCATAGACACGCGGATGAAGTACTTAATCCGCCTGCTTATGAAGATGGAACAGATAGAGGGTTCCGAAACGTCGACTATTAGAACTCAGACGCCGGGAAATTACCCAAAAGAAAACATATTACATATAGAACAGGGCGAAAGCTTAAAATCAAGAATTGATTATTGTTCTTTGAATCGAAACATAAAGTATCTATGGGAAACATTAAAGAGTTGTGGTTGACTGCAATACTGCGTTTATATTCAATTCTGTAGTGTCGTTACTACAATAAGTATCAATCAACCGAAATTCCATGAAGATGAAGAACTCTCGAGTCCGACCAGAAGCCAGCCTACGACTCATCACGTATAATTATCGAAGGCTTACCCAAGCTTCCTTTCACGGAGCAAGTAAATACCAATGGTGTATTATGATGAAAACAAACGGCGTAATGCGAAGCTGAATAATAATTATATCTTCAGAACCTGTTGAGCTGCAAGTCCCAGTTTCTCTATAGAACACATGGACCACTGGATGCTGCGGCTAGGTAGTTCATCATCCCCCATATCACCCCACCCCCCTCGCAACATCATCTCACCCTCACAACTTAGTTACTGCCTACATTTCAACTTGTATAACACTCCCCTGATGATAGTGGCCCCAACTCCTTAGTCCGTCCAAGGAAGACGAATGTATAGTGACCCTAATTACTAATTATACCTAATTGCATTTCAGTTAATTATTGTGGTAGGTGAATGCTGTTGAAGCTATTCTGCAAGATCCAGAACGGAAGTACAGAAATGTACAGAGAATGTGAAGCTTAAAGCAAGGCGACAAGAAACGAATGGAACACCAAAGAATATAATAAGAATAAAGAAAGTTTGAAATTTGCTGAATTTACTGGACTAAATGACGAGTTTGGATCCAAAGCATAAGTTGGGAAAAATAATTTTTTTTCGTTTCCTGGTTTATTTAACCTTTTAAATCCTAGCGGTTTCTTTGCGTACCACCAGGTTCAACATTCAAAAATTCTACATGGTCCCCACATTGCTTTTAAGTGTTTTGTACGGATCTCAGAACAGACAGTGACTTTTGCCTTACACAACCTTAGCGGATTGGTTTTGTATAACCGAGGTTGAGAGTGTTTACTGCGCGATACGGACTGAGTCCTTAAATAAAACAGAAACGTTTAGTGTTTAAAGGGGTTAAATACGAGTCTGCAACTAGTTCACAAGTGTACGGCATCTTCTGAGAAACTACGTACGTATCTACCTTATAACATGCACGTGGAGTGACTGATCAGATGATTCAGTGATTTACACCAGGTGGCAACGGTAACCGCCTATCCAGCGTTACGCGGTTGCCACGTAATGACAGTAGAGCTTTGTCTGTGAGTGATGTCACAGCCGGGATTTTCATGGTTTCCGTGGTTACCAGCTGGTTATGATTACGACAAGGCTTGGTTTGTGAGTGGCGTTACATCCCTGAAAATTACTTTCATCTTTTTACATGAAGTTCGAATTTTGGAATGGAGGAAGATTGTCCGAAACCGATTTTCCGTTTTTAGGCGCGTTGTGAAAAGCGACTATTGGCTTCGTCAGGTTTGTCTGTCCGTTCGTCCGTGTGCCCGCATGGAACAACACGGCTCCCACTGGACGGATTTTCATGAAATTTGATACGTGATTATTTTTAGAAAATCTGTCGAGACAATTCAAATTCCATTAAAATCTGACAAGAATAACCGGTACTCTACATGAAGACCGACATACATTTATGATCATATCTGGCTGAATTCTTCTTAGAATGAGAAATGTTTAACATAGAAATTGTAGAGAAAATCAAAACATATTTGGAAAAATGGTACGTAGTCAAACACAACTGTGTCACATAAGGTGTATTTAATGACTATATAATGAACAACTACATATTTCGGCCTATACTGGCCATCTTCAGGTTCTCTTAGGGGAACTTAAGTTCTTATTATAAGCATGCGCGCGCACGTGGTGTAGAGATCTCTACACCACGTGCGCGCGCATGCTTATAGTAAGATCTTAAGTTCCCCTAAGACAACTTGAAGATGGCCAGTATAGGCCGAAACATGTAGTTGTTCATTATATAGTCATTAAATACACCTCATGTGATACAGTTGTGTTTGACTACATACCATTTTACCAAGTTTCACACACACAACGGGGATGACACACTTCCTAGATCAAAACACATGTTTATGTTCAATCCTTTTCCCGAAAATCGTGTCGTTTATGAGAAAAAGTGGAAAAATACTGAACAGCCTTTCAGGATACAGATTAAAATATGGCGACTGCGCATTGCATGCTGGATACCTAAGGCTACAATCACAAACACTCCCAATATGTAATGCTCATTGCTTTTCCACTGCAACAATTGTTGCAAGAAGGCTTCTAACATGGCACACTACATTCTCCTTCTACTCCACATTGCAATAAGCAATGATAGTCATATTTCAGACTCTACATAAGCAATGTAGCTGACAGCACGCCTGTAACTAACCTACGAATGAATAAACGATAAACCGTAAATCGGGAAGATGCTAGGAGGAACAGTTCGTGAGACAAATTTTAGAATAATTCTAGAAGAACAAAAAATAAAAAATACCAAATAATATTGATGGAAAATCATAACCAGAACACAGCTTATAACACTCTGACTATGAAGGAATGATACAACAATTTTAAATGCGGGTTGGAAAATAATATTGAGATTGAGGTCAGACGGCCTACACGATCACCGTTTGTAACTTTGTTGTTCCGACGCGCTCAGTCTGGTAGGTGATCCTATTTCGGTTCACCGAATCACATATAGTTTTAGTGATTTCTTTTTACCTATGTTTCATTTATTAATTTTACTCTTGATGCAAAATAATGTAGCGCTATATCCCGTTAAACAACTAGATCATTTCTAGGAAAATGATGCAGTAACTTCTCTGTACTCCCACTTACACCACACTCGTACGCGACTGACTTCCTTACTGGACTGCTAGCGTCCGTTGTCCGCTGTTAACGTTTTCTCATTTAAATCTCTCCCCTCCTTCCTATCGCCAGCGGTCCTGAATATACGCTGACAGATTAACTTACAACGCATGCCATGAATCGTTCGTAACTGACGCCAGCAATCCTAAGAAACAACTATACTAAAAATGATCGACCACAGGGGTGAGACGAGAGGAATGTGATTGAGATTAAGAAAAATCAGGAAAGCGTCTCCTAACTACATTTTGTGGTAACGATTGCGAACATTAAGCATGACACGATCATTTATTTAATAAACAAATTAATTAATAAACAGCAGTAAAATAATTTCTTTGTATAATGTTCACTCCTGCATGTTTGGACTCTTCTTTGTTATCTACTGGGAGTTTCAAAAAGTTGTACTTTGTTAAGTTATATTCTTACTTACCTACTCCATGGTGCAGAGTCCTTCTTGGGAAGCTAACTGGTTTGCAGCTGGTCAAGAAATTCCCCGCATTTCACGGAACCCGAAGGTTCATTACCGCACTCACAAGCGTCCGCCACCTGTCTCTATCCTGGGCCAGCCCAATCCAGTCCACATAATAAAGAAAATACTGTGATACATAATTGTGCATTATTTGGTTATAATTAAAAGATGTAAATATGCACAGTACATGCATTAACCCTTACCCTGCTAACGGGGAAAATATGGTGAGCTCCTAATAATGCCAGAAAATGGCAGATGGGATTTAACTTGGCGTCTAAAGGGTGAAAATAATAGAAGCTGCTTGTGTCCTAGCAAGGCCTAGAACGTTATAAGCGCGTATTCGATATTTCCTATGAGAATCGTTCAAGAACTCAAGAAAAACAATTTGTAGGCAAATAATGTAGCAGGTGGTAACCATAGTTGCCACTGAAACCTAAATGGTTAGCAGATTTTTGTTTAATTTTGACACCCACATTCTTATATCATGTCAATTCCCACCTTACAATCATGAAGTACAATGTAGATGGGGGTAGAAAATATATAACTAATCAAGCAGAACCTTTCCTCTTCAGTTCCTCTTCAGCCGATCCACGTGGCTTCGTTGTCTAAGACGTGGGTCTAGGCCAATCTATTGTTGATATTGCGGGTTCCAATCCCGCCTCGGGCATGGATGTCTGTCTCTTGTGATTGTTATGTGTTGTCAGGTAGAGGGCTTTGCGTTGGGCCGATCTCTAGTCCAGAGGATTCCTACCGAGTGTGGTGTGTCACTGAGTGTGATCACGTGCGACACTAATCCTCTACATTCACAATGAATAGGTAGAAGACATAAGAATATGCAAGACAGAACAAAATGAATTCCTCTTCACGCAAAACAAAATACTCAGTTACGTCTGCCAGCGAATCGGGCGATTTTTAAGTTACCCTGCAAAAACTGCAATGAACATTTTGCGCCCACTTTTTCCTGGACATCTCATTTCCAGATATGGCGACATCGAATGGCCAGCAAGATCACCCGATTTATTGGTGTGTGATTTTTACCTGTGGGGCCACCTTACGAGTGTGGTGTATTCTGCACCATCACCTCGCACAACTCAAGAACTGAAGCTGCGGATACAGGAAGAGATTTCAAGAATCCCGGTCGACGTGTTACGTAAGGCCACGAATAGTGTTCACGATCGGCTTGCTGATTGTGAGCAGCGTAATGGAGGACATCTTGACGATGTAATATTTCGAGTTGAATGATGTGTTGTGCTTTTTTTCATGTTCTAGGTTATGTTTCAAGACCACTGATTCACTTATTTCTACAAATGCTAAAGTATGTACTTCCTTATAAATGTAACTGTATCATGATATCCAATAATTTTAATTTTTTTTAACAATTAAAAATCGCCCGATTCGCTGGAGGACCCTGTATATGTGTTTTCGTTCTGTACACTGTCATGTTAAGATCATTCATAAGACAAGAAATAAATCCCTCCCTCCCGCAAGAAAATAAAGTAACTTCGCATAACATAACATAGCTCAATTCCCCCCCCCCCTCCACAGTGCGACATTTTAAGAAAACAGGATTCACATCCTACGTCTGATATGCGTACGCTTAAAACCTCCCTGCCGAAACGTAAATTACCCCCTCTTTACTTCTATCTTTCTTATATTTTATGTCCCTTCACGACACGCCCCATCATCGAAAGACGCACACAAGTAGGATATCTAAGTTACCCTCTTTAGAACCTCCCCTATGGGCTCTCCAAATTTCAAGTGTAAGCCTCTCTATTTGCTCTAGTTACGTAACGGTAAAAGTATACAGCATGCGCCAATATTTCGACACTTTAATATACCCATTCGGCACGCAACACGTATAGGACTGTGCATAGTTATTGAATTAAGTAAGGCTGTAAAAGTAATTTTTAATCGATTAATCGGTCGATTATTCAGGAAATTAATCCGTTCAAACAATTAGAGTATGCACACAATAATTCACATTCTATTGGAAACACGAGGCATGCCAACCCTCTATATTTATAAAACGCTAATCCAATGCATTACACAAACAAGCCAAGTCACGTGTTTGCATTACGCTTTGCAGCAAAATGCCTCGATTATTTGCCTTTGATTATTAAGCCCTCCTTTCAGACTACATCACCATGAAGTCATATTTCAAATCGGAGGCATGGAAACGTGATTTGGAAAAGAAACTTTCTAACAGAGATGCTCACATCGTGTGCCGCAACCCAATGTTTAAGAGACCCTTCATGTGTACCTCGGGGAAAAAAATTCAGTCAGTACTCGTATAATTGTGGGCCCGGTAGCTCAGTCGGTATAGCGACTGACTACGGGCTGGACGGTCCGGCATCGAATCCCGGTTGAGACGAGATTTTCCCCTCGAAAGTGCGGCTGGGGCGTGCTGCTGACCACTCACCCCCTTCTAGTGCCGCGGCCATGGAAGAGTAGAGCTATACCTCTACCCACACTCTGGGCCACACCGAGCCCGTAAAGGGATCACTTTACCTTTACCTTTACCTTTTTACTCGTATAATTGCCGGTCCCAGTGGCCGCGCGATCTAAGGCGTAAGTCTACGGCCGCTCGCCTGCTGAGATTGTGGGTTCGACACCCACCGGTGGCATGGATGTCTCTCTGTTGTGAGTGTTGTGTGTTGTCAGGTAGAGGTCTATGCGGCGAACTGATCACACGTCCAGAGGAGTGCTACCGAATTCTGTGCGTCGTTGAGTGTGATCTGGATACCTCTTGAATGAGGAGCCCCTGGTCGATCGTGGACTGCTGCGCCAAATAAAAAAATCGAAAAATTCCAAAGACACAGAGGTAGCAGGCTTGCCGAAATCCTTCGTTCCGTCTCCACGTTTGTAGTTTGTTTTTAACCGCGAGGAGATATATTATGAATTAGTGAGAATATTTATAATATATTGTCAAAATAAATTTAATATACGTAACTGAAATTGTTCGAGATGGGCTGGGCATGTGGCGCGTATGGTTGAGGAGAGGGGGGTGTATAGTATCTTGCTGGGGAAACCGGAGGGAAGGAGACCACTGGGGAGACCTATGCGTAAATGGGTGGATAATATTAGGATGGATCTGCAGGAGGTGGGATGTGGGAATATGGACTGGATTGGGCTGGCCCAGAATAGGGACAGGTGGCGGATGCTTGTGAGTTCGGTAATGAACATTCGGGTTCCGTGAAATGCGGGGAATTTCTTGACTAGCTGCAAACCAGTTAGCTTCTCCAGAAGGACTCTGCACCATGGAGTAAGTAAGTAAATGTAATTCTTCATTATTATCAGAGCCTGCGAAAATATTACATCGGACACCTTCACTGCATGATGAATATTTCGCAAAGAGCCTTTCGGTATTCGCACGTTCCTACTGTAGAACATTTACTTTCTTCATTTTAAGACAGCAGTGAATATCGCCACTGATTTACACTAGTATTTCACCTCTAAGGATAAAGGTCTGACATTAATTTTCAGAGTGCACTTTTGCACTTTTTGTGGAAGTACTGCTCCGGTGTTCCTTAAAAGTCAGAACTGAATGCACGTGAATGATCATCATAATGCCCCCTGCCACTGTTCATGCGAGGAAGCATCAATTGATATGCTTTGGCCAGGAGGCTGGGTGAGGCAGAGGAGGCTGGGTGAGGCAGATTTTATAAATGCAATGTGCAGAAAGACAAGCAAGACAGGCAATGATTGGTATAAACGTAACAGTGAGGATCGAACGTGTAATCATTGGTACAGTGGAAAAGCAAACAAAATTATGTATTCTGAGTGTCTGTAGCCTTAGTTAGCCAGCTTGCAATGCGCATGCGCCATATACTGTCATCTGTGGTCTGCCCGACTGTACCAAATTTTCCCACATTATCTCATAAACGGCAAAATTTTCGGCAAAAAATTATTGAACAAAAAACGTGTATTAATTATCTCCACAACTTCGGCCTGAAACATTTTTCATTCGAAGAACGATTTGCCGAGATATTGTCATAAACGTACGTAAGTCTTCAATGCAAAGTACTGGCTATTCTTGACAAATTTTGACGAAATTTGAATTTTCTAGGGAGATTTTTCGAAAATATTCCAACACGAAATGTCACGAAAATCCGCCCAGTGACAGCCGAGTTTTCCCACGCGGACGTCCAGACGGACGGAGAGGCAGGCAGATATGACGAAGCTAATAATCAACTTTTCGCACTTATGCGAACGGGCCTAACAATATAATATAGTTTAATAAAATGCAAAGTTGTGTCTGACAGTATTATATATACATATTAACATCATCATCATGTTCCTGAAGGTTTAGGCGTGTTTCCTGTTCCTTGATCGTCAAGATGAAATTGGTCCCTCCATCTCTTCCTCGGTCATCCTATGTTCCTTCGTCCTTTTGGTTTATATTGCATTGCTTGTTTTGGCAGTCTGTTTGTTTCCATCCTCTGTACATGTTGTAGCCATTTTTTCTGGTACTGTTTTATTTCCTTTACTACTTTCCGTGTTCCCGTTTTTTGCCTAATACATTGATTCTTTTCTTTATCTAGTTTTGTTATTGTAATATATTATATATGTTATATTTTAAGAAAATGTGTTCCTATCAGATGATATTGTTCGTAACGTTAGTGTTGGTGTCTGATAGAGCACAGAGATAAAATTAAAGAGTGACGCTCTGCAGTGGGTGGGATAGATACTAGCAGTGGCGTACCAAGGGGGTTTGGGGGGGTTCAAACCCCCCCCCCTGAAATTCCGAAGGCCCTCCAAAATCGTGCCAAAATCAATCCGATTGAGAAAACTGTTAAAAATTCCCGAATTTAGGATGCCAACACCCCAAAATGTTTGGAAAAAAAACAATAAAATTCTAAAACTAACTAGGATAGCAATTGTTTTACATTAGCAATGACAAATAAATTGGTTGTAATCATAAATAGTCTTAAAGTACCAAAAATTAAGAAGATTTACTATATGAAATGAAATGCCTTGTACCAAATTGCAGCTGCCTCCAGAACCCCTGACTAGGGGGCTACCGCCCCCAGATCCCGGTCCTCTGTCCTCAAATGAATTTGTTGAACACCGACCCCCCCGCCCCGAAAAAATTTCCTAGGTACGCCATTGGGTACTAGGCTTATATGGTGGTGCAGAAGAAATCACTCTTCCTGCTGGGAGTCGAATAGTGGTCCACAGGTAGTCAACGTATTAATACAGATCAATAAATGGATTGAAAATATTGCAAGTTAATCCCCGGCTCGTAAAAATCCGCAATATCAAGATGGGGAAATAGCCTGAGAGAAAATATTTCGGTTTAATCTAAACCGTATGTTCAATAATGGTAACAAAAAATACCCGCCACTGGGCAAAATTCTGACCGATCGACCACCATTTCTGAACGCGTATTGTTTAAATATCTCTGTTTATGTTATCCTACCGTCAGCTTTTCGGAAGTTCCAACTTACCAAGATGTTTGTGCACGAAGAATTTTTAGGGTGTTCTTCTGTTTATGTGTCCTAAATACACGACCAACCCAATGGGAACTCCTGCACTTCATTCCACCTTATCACACCGTATGAGCTGTGAAGGTCGCCAGTACCTTCCTTACAAGATGCACTGAAAACTGCTGCCTAACTGCATTGCCTAACCGTCGCCCTATCTTTCGTCAAGCTCTATTATTAATCATTTTATCCCCAAAGATTTGTAACTAGAGTGTGGTTGAATTGCACGCGAGAAATACGTTCCTGAATACTTAACATAATTCAAGAATGATTTATCCCAAAGGAATAAATATAAAGTAGAGAAGTTTTATTTTCCAAGCTCATAAATCCAACTACTGTAATGTTTTGTTGATTTTACAATAATTCCTACGAATAATATTAATAAATAAGCAATCAAGTTAATTTAAATATTTAATTTCACACACATACACACACACACACACCACACACACACCACACACACACCAACACACACACACACCACACAAAACACACAAACACACACACACACACCACACAAACACACACACCAACACACACACACACCACACAAATACACACACACCACACAAATACACACACACCACACACACACACACACACACAC
>Ga0131853_10025311_pt1 | contig 10695 bp, 8 predicted proteins | sample TergutLab28metaG_FD_92764 | JGI IMG/M metagenome (GOLD analysis project Ga0131853, IMG submission 92764) | Labiotermes labralis P1 segment gut microbial communities from Petit-Saut dam, French Guiana - Lab288 P1 (version 2) (version 2) | ecosystem: Host-associated > Arthropoda: Insects >... | reverse complement strand
CTCTCTCTCTCTCTCTCTCTCTCCTTCTCGCTCCATTCCCCAACGTCCGCACTCTCCTTCAGAAACGGCTGCTGTACAACTAACTTTCGTATCTCTTCCTATTCCCCAAGGATGTTTGCATAGCCTTGTCTTAGCTCCATGATTTCTCTCTTGACACAATATAAAATAGACCCAACTCACTCTTGTTTCTTCATTCACAATGATATACTGACAACAATTTTGAACCAAATCCATGCAGCATAACCCCTCTTGACAGTCTAACAGCCACGAAGGTATTAAAAAATTACCTCTTATATACGGAATTCGAAAGTACTGTGAAATAAAGTGAATGCCAACTTGATGAAACTAAGTAACTTTATTGATGTATTCTTAGCTCGACATGTTTCGGATACATACGCCCATCATCAGGAGCATTAGATGTTGAGTTGCAGCATATGGTTTTGTGCACCGAGTTTCTGGATGGGTGGTGGTCTTGATAGCCGCTGCGTAGGTCGTGATGGTGCGGATAGTGCCGTGCGACTCGCGCGTCACCATCCGCACCGTACACACGACCTACGCAGCGGCTCTCAAGACCACCACCCATCCAAAAACTCGGTGCAGAAAACCATATGCTGCAACTCAACATCTAATGGTTCTGATGATGGGCGTATGTACCCGAAACATGTCGAGTTAAGAATACATCAATAAAATCACCTTGTGGCATCAAGTTGGCATTCACTTTATTTCATGAGGAAGACGCAGGTCAAACAACCCTCAAGTTTCTATATTACTGTGGTTAGATGTGTCCGCCACTACAACCTATATGGCACTGTCGACTAAGTTGTCTCATCTCTTCAGGTTTTCTGGCCAATTTCCTATGCATTTTTAGTTTCCACCATGTAAGATATTCTGCATTCTCTGCGAACAGAAACCGTCCTTGTACATTCTATTAATATTTGGGCTAGAGCTGAAATTATGAAGCTCCTTATTAAAATAATTTGCTTCTATCACTAATTACTTCTTCCATATTTGGTTGAAATATATTCTTCGGAGTCCTCTATGTAAACGTCCTCAGAGCGAAATAACGAGTATGACATTCACAAAATCTTTACATTTTAGGAAAAAAAGGTAATGCACGTAACGGTGCACTGCACTGGGTCTAGCACTAGCCGGTTTAAACTGCCGTTGTCTAACTTGAATTTCATTTTGATCTGTTCGTACCACTTCCAAGTACAAATCGCAATAATCTTCAAGATTATAAAAATTAGTCTGCAATATATTTAGCGGGTTCCGAAGAATGGAGAATCAAACCTTGTACCTCCATTTACCGTCATCGAATTTTTGTTGCCGTCACAGGTGACGTAAACTGGCTGTAACAATGGCAATACCTAATTAACCGACTAACTACAAGTAGCAAAGTCCTTGTTGAAAGGGTAGAAGTTCCATTTTATGGATCCCGAAAGTTAACCACCGTGCTAACTTGTCCCCGTCCTGCGTCACAGTAACACAGTCCATGCTTTCATGTGTTTAAGTCGTTCCAAAGAAACATCCCAAGTCCGAGGTCAAGTGTAACGTTCGTAATGTGTTGAGTATTTTACGGTGAGAAATTGTTAGCTCCTCGTCGAACCCCTAAACGTGAGGACCACACCTTGTCGGCTGTTCGCCACACTTCATTCGCAGATAGCCTCCATATCCGTACGATGTCTCCTACATTCACAAATTTAACAGACCCCATGCTGCAGTGAACAGCGGTTTGAAGTTATAGACTTATTAGAGTTTAATCAATGTAACAATTCCAGTAACTTTTAATTGCACGTTATTATATTTTAATATAAAGGCAGTAAGGTAATGTACGGTGAACCTGAAAGCAACAGCGGATTGTTTGAAGTTGTGTCTCGTAATATGTCTCCGACACTGCTGAAAATTTATAAAGCCCCCAGCTTCTAGGTCGACAAACATCGAACACAAGTTGGTTCATTAGAGCTCCATATCGTCACAGTTAAGCCTTAAACCCTGAAGAAAACTCTTACAACTTTCCGCCATATAGCCTCTTCACCTCGTACAAATACACGTACAAACAGCATTCTTACCTGAATTCCAGGAAGCATGACGATCAATCGTATGAAAGCGTCCCAATAAATGAAGGGCTTCATAACAAATCACACAAGATTCAAGGGCTGCTTTCATTAGAAACGTTTTACCACGCCCATAATTATTACTATATATGCATTATGAGGTGGTCATGTCTGTTCACAATCCGCCCGTCCTGCCGCTAAAACGACTAGAAGAATTTCTTAAAAAATTTGGTACTAGCTGCCTACATTTAAAGCTGTCGGGCCGGTTATTTTGGACAGCATTGCTCTAATAGAAACCGCACTGTCCTCAAAACTCAAACTCAAGTGTGTCAGTACGTTAGGGAGAGGTTCGTGCGACAGAGTTATACGGTGTTCGTTATACAAAGCTTTGAAGTATCGACAGAACCAGACCGCGTTAAGCTCTGAACGGTTCACGTAAAATAATTTTACGTGACAAAGTGGACCATTTATACAGTCACCAATCTAAGAACGGATAGTCGCTTGTGAGTTTTAGCACTTTCAAACCATCTTGTATACCGCGTCACTGGGATTGTGCTTTAAAATAAACACAAGACAAAATTGTTAATATAATAGGCTTACTATAGTCAGTGGCTACTCCAACATTTCACTCATGCTACTTGGTGGTCCGATAACGTCAAAAAACACAATTTTCATTTGCGTAACGTTTCAAAGGCAAGATTTACTGGAATAAACATGCATGTTACATTGTTCTAGACTACGATATCCATTTCTGCTTTCTTTCTGCCTACCAGCGTAGACAAATTCACTCCACGAATTCAGGGCAGTCAGGCAAGGATCCCATGGCTTGGGCCGTTCGTCCAAACACAACTTGACTGCTAATAAAACAGGAATTCATTCCCACGTGAAGGAAATTCGGTTAGCTTCAGCTAAAACCGCCAATGATATATGAATGGGAACCTACAGAAATAGTCCGTTGGAAACCCTACTAGGAGCTAATTCTGTTATTCAGCATATGGATGGTAAACATTGTGTTTCCGCGTTTTAAAACTCCTGTCCTAATCACTGCCTTTTCATCGTTACTATTTGAAATGAATAAAAGATTTTTAAATTCCCACGTTTGTTTTCACAGCATGTAAGTCTAATCCACAAAAACGGGATCCATAAAAAGGGTGTAACATACGGTTTTATGGTTTCGCCGTTTCGTCACGAAGTGAAAGTGCCTAAATGCGCCACAGGTTGCGAAAACTGAAGTACAAGCGGAATATTGTGAGATATATAATTCGAGGAGACAGACGTATATGAATTTGTAACCAATGTAATAACAAGCATCAGGTTAGATCACCTGTAACAACTGCCATAATTTCTGTAATCCTTACATTCAGATCTACTAATTAATACTGTACGCTCTGGCATGGCAGAAAATATACGCCATTGAGAGAATAGAACGTAAAAATTACTTATAAACGTCCCCATGGACTACACTTCCTACTGAGAAGCTAAAATTTCCTCCGCTAATCGAGAAAATATCGCTTTTTATGCAACCGGAAGGTATAATCCCGCGTTAACAACAGCCCACAGGTTGCTCCTATCCAGAGCCATATGAATCCTGTCCACACCTTCAGACGTCATTACTTCAAGATCCATTTTAATATTACCCTCACTTTAATGCCACGGAGTCCCTAGTCGTCCCCTTTCGTTCAGGTTCCCGCACCAAAACCTCGTATCCCCGCCCCTTCTCCCCCACACGAGCTACACGTTCCACCCATCTCATCATTTCAACCTTCTTGATTTGATCACCAAACAATATATGGTAAGGAGTACAAATCATTAGGCCCTTCATTACGTAATTTTTCTCAGTCCTTCAGTTACCTTTCCCTTCTTAGGCCCAAACACCTCCGGCAGAACCTTATTTTCGAACTCTCTAAGCCTGTAGTTTTGTGCTCACGTGATGGTCAAGTTGCACACCCAGATAAATGAAAAAGAATAATTATAGTTCTTACAAAGAACATAGAGCCAACAGAATACATGTTGGAAACAGGAGATGTTTAGTGTGTTAGGATACGTTTAAGGGGAGGACGCTACTGGAAAGGCAAGATGTCACTTACATTGTTCAGCAAATGCTAAGTTTAAGACAAAATTCTTCCTGAATTTGAGACGTATAATTGTTTGATACACATCATACGACAACATTTCACTCAGTAAGAACCCCAGGCGCTAATAATCAAGATTTGTCGACGGCTGTAAAATCAAGTGCAATGAAACCATCTCGAATGTTACTAAAACCCCATAGAATAATGTCAATAAAAGTCCAATAAGATGCAACTATATACAGCTTATTTCATCTGTGAACTGCTCTACATGTTTCGGGTGGTCTCTCCACCCATCATCAGGAACACAGATAACTGTATCTACAGCATCTGGTGCTGGCCAACCGCTGTTGCTACCTGTAGCTATCGTGGAGGAGTTGAGACTGCGTTCCTGATGATGGGTGGAGAGACCACCCGAAACATGTAGAGTAGTTTACAGATAAAATAAGTTGTGTATAGTTGCATCTTGTTGAACATTTATTGACATAGAATTGCGATGCATGGTCCCATGAACATAAAACCCCATAGAATAACTAAACAAATAATTGAAATATGTCATGAAGAAACAAGCAAGCAAAATATGTAACCACTTCAGTAAGTTACTAAACCGCTTTATACAACAGCAAGTAATTAAAATATACGATTGGGAGTATAAAGCGAAATGTATTCGTCCCATTACGGTACTAAAACTTCTTATACAAGCAAATGATTCGCAAGAAACAGGTAAAATGTAACCACTTCAGTAAGTTACTAAACCGTTTTATACAACAGCAAGTAATTAAAATATACGACTGGGAGTATAAAGCGAAATGTATTCGTCCCATTACGGTACTAAAACTTCTTACACAAGCAAATATTTCGCAAGAAACAAGTAAAATGTAACCACCTGAACAGCAGTAGAACTCAGAAATACGCAGCTGTTGCGGTAGAGCGGTTCTCTCAAAAGCAGCGAACTAGAATCAGAGTGAATGAATGGAACACAAATTTATTTGCATGTATGAACTAACCTCATCTTTGACATGCTTGGGAATCTTCTTCGTTCCCGGTACAAGGAAGCAGGTGTTCTTTATGTCCGCGAAAGAAGTGCAGAAAGGCACATGTGAAGGTGAGAAAAAAAGGACAGAATTATAACAATGAAAAAAATTAAACAGGTTTGAGGTCCATAATGTGTAAACTTCACAAAATTCTATTAGATTTATCAAATAACATAGCATTAGATAAGTGGGGGCAGGAGAAAGGCACTGGAGATGAAACGTGCATACAAAATTTTAATAGCAAAATCTGAATAAAATATAGTAGTGTCAATACATGACGTAGATACGAGAATTTTATAAATTAGTTCTTTAAGAAACAGACATAATGAGACCTGAATTAAATCATCTGGTATGAGCACAGTAATTAATATTAAGGTTCCTTACCAGGCAACCCACATACTGGCCAGCAGCCCAACTACTGCTATATAAAAAAATTAGTGATATTCTTCTACATACCCTACCCATTTGATGTTGCTTTATGTGATCTTTCTAATAGCGGGTAAATGGTGAAAATTTTTCAACAGCACAATTTTCAGTTTTTTCTCTCCTGTTGTATCGTATTTCTCCCATATCCTCAAACATTACACTCGATCGTCTTCCCTTAACGTGACAGCGATATTGTGTTTAAGAAGGATTATCTGGATGATAAAGAGGTCTATCCAGAGTGATAACTACAACATACGTCACAAAAACATCAGCAACAACGGTCGCAAGACTTTTGTTGAACGGAATTTTAACTTAGTATTCCAAACAACACACACAATGTACGTTGAGACGAGTTCGTTCAATCATTGTTGCAGTGGAAAATCAGTGACCATTATCTATACTGAGGGTGGGTTTATAGCCTTAGGTATCGAGTATGCAATGCACATGCGCCATAATCTCATCTGTGGGCCGTCCGGCTCTACAATATTTTTTAACATCATCTCACACAAGAAGCGATTTTCTTAAAAAAAAAAAAAAGAAGATACTGAACATAAAATGTATGTTTTGACTTTCTCAGCAACTTTGACTGAAACATTTCTCATTCTAAAAATAATTCAGCAAATCTGAGTTGTGCCATCCTCGTTGTGTGTTTAAATTATATGGTGAGGTAGATTCAGTCAAAAACACAACTATAAACACGTGGCTAAATTATGGTGTTTATTAGCAATATAAAAACTACATACCTCGGCCTATAGCGGCCGTCTTCTGCTATAGGCCGAAACGTGTAGTTTTTGCATTGCTAATAAACACCATCATTTAGCCATATATTATAGTTCTGTTTTGACAGAATCTACCTCACCATATAATTCAGCGAGATACTATCACAAATGTACACGCCTCTTCATGTAAAGTACCTGTTATTCTTGACAGATTTTAAATAAAACTAGAATTTTTTCGACAGATTTTTCGAAAAATACTCGAGTATAAAATTTAATAAAAATCTGTCAGTTGGGAGCAGAGTGCTTCCTTGCGGACGGACGGGCGGACAGACGGACAGGCATACATACACAAACTAATAGTCGCTTTTCGCAATTTTGCGATGAGCATAAAAACTACTATATTACACTAATTTACGCACCGAGAAAAACGCTACTTGGGATATCGGCATTCAAACAACAACACATTTCATCAAGAAAGAAAAATAAACACAACGGGGAAGTATTACACGCGCAGAAAACAATAAATCATAATTGTAATCAATGAGAATGGAGCATAATATATAACAAAACATTTTACAACAAGAATGGAAATATGTTTCAGTTAATCTGTAACACAGTACTTCGTAAGAATTGAGATTTGACACGTAAATATAGATACGTCATATACACTTTATTTACAATATCAGGTTTTACGTTTTTGTAACCTCGTGTTGGCCTGTTGATGAAGATTCAGCGTCAAAACATGCTGCTAAAGAGATTTACAAGTTATTTTATTAACAATAAATTTGTAGAGAGGGCGGCAGTGTACTGTTTATTTATTATTTTGGGAAACAAAACGGGGCGCCAAACATATACGTAGAATGTAAGAGACCATACTTTAGTCAATGAACGATCCGTACCTTGTATAAATGCAATGTAAATCCAATAGCAAAAAGAAATGTGTGCTGATATGTTAGACATTATAGGCTTTCACCCTTTTTATAGGCCACGCAGGCCCTTAGGGTGAGTAGAGGTATAGCTCTACTCTTTTCTAGGACCTTCGGCACTAGATGGGGGTGGAGATGTCAGCCCCACGCTCCGGCCGCCTCTACCTCCGGGAAAGACCCGGTACCCATTTTACAGGAGGCTGGGTGGGCCCCAGGGCCGGTCTGGACGGGCGAAAAATCTCGTCCCCACCAGCATTCGATCCCGGACCATCCAGCCCGTAGTCAGTCGCTATACCGACTGAGTTACTCGGCCCACAGACATTATAGTACTTGCATTTTTATAAATATGGGAAAACGCGTATGATTCTGCAACTTGTATTGCAATGATCAATTAACACTCGTAGGAGTAAACAGTTTTTTAGAGAATATTACAGTGCTACACCACGCTGTAAAACAATGTAATGAATTTTAAAGCTGATCTGTCCTTGTTAAGTTCCTTTTTTTTTACATTTGTGTACAAAAGTAACATATGATAATTATTCGCACGGATTTAAAATACCGGAATACGAAAACGAGTAACAACCGCTTGTTCATTTAGATGCAGAATTAACGTGCTGTATTTAAATGGCGGTAAATGTGACAGTGTATGGTTTCCTGGATTATTATAACGTGTTATAGCTCTTTAATCTTTCAAGCATTAATAACCTGCATAAAAATAAATCTAACACATTAAATGGCGACGACCCCACTGGAACGCATCGGTATGTATTAACATACGTACCGTACATCACGGAAAACATAAAACTTTCGCGGTACATGCGCGATGTATATTATACTGTGATTTGTAGTAATTGGAATGATTGCAGTTAATTGCCTGAATCCATTCAAACTCTCCAGTTAGCCTCACTAGACACCCAGTCCGGCTAATTTTAGCGTTAGGTGATACTTGGTAACAAGTGATCTATTAATGGATATATATATATATATATATCACAAGCAAAAGAAGTGGTGTCCTGAATATGAGTCAGCTACGTATAATCATGATGTATCTGACAATTGCCCATATAAAATAAAGAAACCCCAACACCGACCGAACTTTAAATGACGCACTGCCTTATAACTCTGAACACTAATTTTCGATCAAATTGTACCTACGTAAAAAAAAATGTGTTCCTATCTGAAGCAGAACACAATCTGTGTTCACGCCAAGTTTACAGTTAGTATTATACGAACAACATACAGACATTGGTGGCAAAATTCGGAGTTTCTGAGTTACAGTAATTCGTAAGTATAGTAACCATTGGGCTGTAAACAGCTAAAGAGTACTAAGGTTTTTGGCGTATGTTTGTCCGTTCATTGTAGTATAAGCGTAGAGAAGAAAAACCAGCTAGATGCTACTGTATGCTTTATTGTGCTTATAATCTGCTCAACATGTTTCGGGCACTTATATGCCCATTATCAAAAGCTTGAAACTATACTTGTGTTATTGCTGCGTATGGTTTGTAATGCCTTGGTTGTTGGTGGTCGGCTGTTAGGAGCAAAGCAGCAGGCTATGCGTCCGGGATGAATCGTACAATTTCCCTCATTCCGGACGCAAAGCCTGCTGCTCTGCTCCTAACAGCCGACCACCAGCAACCAAGGCATTACACACCATATGCGGTAATAACACAAATATAATATCGAGCTCCTGATGATGGGCATATAAGTGCCCGAAACATGTTGAGCAGATTATAAGTGCAATAAAGCTTTCAGTTGCATCTAGTCGGTTTTTCTTCTCTACGCTTAGCACTAATGTTATTATAGGGGCCAGTATAATCACCTCCCAACATTTAATAACCTCGGTCATTATCCACGGATTGTCTTCGTGAGGTTCGCTTTATTGTCAGAACGACAGCGATTACTTTCATAATTCACTGATCTGCCTTTAAATTACAGGCGCGACTTGTGCACCGTAAACTACGAAAATAAATCTTAAAACTTGTATAGATAAGTTTCAGGCTTTAATATGTCATACGTCCGTTTTCTCACTAAGACAAGAAATGATGATGTCAGAATACACGAACGTAAGGTTTGCGGCCACTTTAATACGTTCTCAGTCCTGTTTCCCAGGGCTGTTTCTGTGAACGGTAACAAAAGACATTAAAACTACCAAGTAAGACAGAATCTATTGTAACATAGGTATCAGCAAAGATATACAGGAAGTACTGATGTTTCATTTCCCCTAATTTATAAATAAAATGCTCACAGGGAGCATTGTCATTCACAAGAAGCTATCATTTACTCGCTAGTAAATAAATTATCCACATTGTATGGCATCCGCCAGCTCAATGCCTGCTTCAAAACAACTCACAACTACCTTCTGTTTTGAGCCAAATGAATGGCATCCAGGAATTCCCAGTAAATTTGTTTACTACCTACTTGTGTACTACTCTCCCAACTGCGCCTCATACCTTAGTACAAGTTCCATCTTTCTTTCAGAAATCTCTACCAAAATTTTGTACCCATTTGTCATTCTCCTCGTGTGTGTTCCGTGTACGGCCATTTATTCACTCACATTTCATCAACCTAAAAATACTCGATGAATAGTACAATTTAGAGATTTCCTCATACAAACTTCTTCAGCCACTCTTTATAGTCCGTAACCTGTATTTTTTTCAGGCTAATGTGATAGACCTAGTTCCACATCGATATAAAGGTGTAAACATAAAAATTGTGCACAGGTCTGCTGACATTCTATAACTTCACCTCAAACATTAATCGTAATTGTAGTCAGTAGCCCCGCCCATCACCCACAAACAACATCTTCTTCTTCGTAAACGGTACTGCAGTCCAATGCAGACCTTCGTCTTCTTTATTGATATTTTCCTGTACGTTCCGTTTTTTACCTCCCTTTCCAATTTGTAATTTTGAATTCATTAAAATCTGTTTGTAAACAATTCCAACAACTGTTTTTTGGTCGTCTTCTCAATCAACTTCCTTATGGATTATTGTTAAAAACTTGACATACTTTTCTTTTACTATCAATTGTGGTAGCATCGTAAATCCAATTCATCTGACTTCAACTGACAAATGAATGTATATCAAAATCTCCAAACAGTTGCAATAAATATTTCTTATATCGATTTATCCAATTTTTATTTACTTTAATTCCATCAAACATTCTTCTTCAAATTTTCGTTCAAAAGTAGCCAGTCGTTTAACAATATCTTTATTCAATGTCCAAGATTCTGCTCCGTATGTTGCCACTGCTCTCAATTATGCCTAACATATTTTTATTTTCTCAGCTCTGAATGGCGATTGGCTCCTTATTACAGGAAGAAGTGCATAATATGCAATACTTGCAGTCGTAATTCTTATTTCAATCTCTGGTCTTAATTTATTTTTATTTCTCAGAACTGTACCAAGATATGCATAAGTCTTTCACTATTTCAAAATTATATGGACCAAGTTTTATATATTCAATTTCG
>Ga0131853_10025310_pt1 | contig 10695 bp, 5 predicted proteins | sample TergutLab28metaG_FD_92764 | JGI IMG/M metagenome (GOLD analysis project Ga0131853, IMG submission 92764) | Labiotermes labralis P1 segment gut microbial communities from Petit-Saut dam, French Guiana - Lab288 P1 (version 2) (version 2) | ecosystem: Host-associated > Arthropoda: Insects >... | reverse complement strand
TGGCAAACTACCCCCAAGAACTTGCCTAGGATGCAGTGTGCCAAGAGCCATATCGGTTCCATAACCGGGCTCTGGCTCCTGCCGGACCGGCCTCTAGGGCTGAATACTAATGAATGAATGAATACTTAATTTACAAGGGTAGTATAGTTCTCATTTGAACTGTTGCTATAATTTCTTTTGCCGTTGCACCGATGTGTGTCGGCGTTTATTTCTCCCTCTTTCGTAAAAGAATGATATAAGAAAGTTTGTTATTTTAAATAAATGATAACGTTTTGATATTTCGGTTTTGGCTTGTCTCATGTATTGTGACTTCCGTTTCTACATTAATGGATAATTACTCTACCTAGCTGTACAATTCGGTTTCATCATATCCTTAAATTTAATATAGAAGGCTCAGTATGACACATTAATCAGTCACAGTGCATTCGGCTGACGTAAGATTTATATTCAAGTCATGCATATAATTTTGAATTGATTTTACTGCTTAATATTGCGTAAGTTTGAGATCATTAAGATAATGTATAAGCAGGCACTCCCTGTTCATTACACTCATTTACAGTTATTGTTAGTTAATTATGTTTACCTGTCAGACATGACGGATTGTTACCAACAAAGCGTAATAGAAGATCTTTATTTCTAACCAACTAAAAATGTTCACGGGGGGAAGAAATAAATGCCCTCTAATATAAGTCTATTTAATTATGCAACACAGCTATATCTTCAGTATTACTCTGTTATAATTATTTTATTGTAATGTGCTGTCGTTACACAACATATAAAACAGTTGTTATTTTACGACTGGTTAAGTTTGGCTACATGTTTCGGCCGTTACCTGGCCATCATCAAGCGAACAAAAAAATAGTGTTAATTAAGGTACATTCATTAGCTTTACCAATCAGATCCCATTGTTTACATTAAACTTTAAACTTCTAGAGTTTACATTAATGGTAGAAAAACTAATGAATCTAAAATTGCTAATAAAAATTGTATGTATGTGGTTTTTAATTTCACTTGCAGGGACGGATTTACGTCGTGCCGCCGTATGTAGTAACAATGTGGGTTGTGTAGATGTAGCTGAACTTAATCAAATGTAAAATTGCAACTGTTTTATACGTTGTGTGACGACGGCACATTACAGTAAATTAGTTATACGTGCACAGTGGGATGGCATCATTCAAATTACTCTGTTATGGTACGTGTGAATACTTCATCATTACACAGCTGTCAAATTAAGTTTAGAGTATTTTCTCTACACCGCTCCATACTCGAAATGTACACACTTAGTTGCACATCGAGAAACAGAACAAAAGCGTTCACATCAACACAGCCTCGTAGACCATTTACTACTTTGCGCATGCGCGAGACGGTTGACTTTGCTCTCACTTGGTTCCAGATTGTGACTTCACTCACAAACCAAACTTCTGTATATTTAGGTTACACGTCTAAATATATTATGAATGACAAGTCTCTGCAGTATAATGTGGACTGTACACCTAAGGCATATGCTCTGCGTTGTCCACCTAGAAAATGTATTGTGTGTTACATGTCAGAAATACATTGTCTTACATGCTGGGTAATACACGTAGGATGCATTACTTACCACGAAGCGTTATTGTGTGGTACACACGTGAGGATTACGGTAAAACACCGGGCGAGCTCACTTCTGGTATTCTGCATTCATTGCATACATCGGAAATGTTATTATGCGTTACACACTTGCTTTGTGCATAACCGAGCGAAATTACAGTTCACCATCTATTATAACGGCGATTAGGAGTATCAGTGTCATGTGTTACTGCGGACTGCATTTTTGTGACGTATTTTTGGTGTTACTTTGACAAATTGCATTGAGTTTGTTTACATTTGCCGCTAACTAATGCTGCAGTTAAAATTCGACACCCCAGTATCTGTTCGTAAATTCCACTTCGAATGCATATTCATGTCCATAAATAAAACAGGAGGCCTGCATTCTTCATGTTTTTGTGAATAACACCATCGTTTCTAGAAAACGAAATGAGACTGTTTTAAGACGAAACTTTTCTTCTTCTGAAATTCATGTTAGTTCTGTTTTTAAGAGCGACAATATTATTTTACACTGAACGCACCCAGAAAACGTATGTGTGTGTGTGTGTGTGTGTGTGTGGCGCCAGGCGATCGTGTTCTGTTTGTGTGATTTAGTTACCCGCAGTAAACTGAGGCATCACTCAGGGTTATCCAAATGGCGTCTTTTGTTCTAAAACCACATGTATAATAACATGTAATTTCTTTCAAACACGATTTTGTGGAGGTTTTTTTTGTGTGTATTCTGTGTATGCACATATGAATATACGTATTTATGTGACGGATGTGTGTTTATGTGGCGCGTCGTAAAGGTAAAAGTACACACTGATATCGTTATCTATAGATGCTGTATGTGTGTAAGGGGTGAGCTGATATTTCCTGTTTGACGCTTGCTTCTCAGTAGTGGTTAGTAGCAGCAGCGTGTTGCAGAGTGTACACGTTGTCACTCTCAAATTAGATTCTGTGTCTTCCCATCATTATCCCGCCTACCAAATATTTTGGTGTGTTTTTTTTTCGATAGTTCGCATAAGTAGAGCAACATTGCCATAACTGAAGAATGGATGGATGCTAGTGTAATGAACAAATCACATTTGTGAGTTGCTTGTTTCTTGTTATTCGCGTTCTTAGCTATTATATAACCTTATATTACGTAGGCTGTCTTGCGACAGATCCATATCCTCTTCCAAAGCGAGTTCTCCACAGAGTGCAATCTAGTGCTTCCTTGTTTTAATAAAACCAAATAAATGCACTAATTTCTCAAATTTATTTTTCGGATAAAGGTCTACATGTTTCGGACAGTTCCTCTCTCCATCAACAGGAGCTTTTCACTGGGAGTTTTTCACTCTACAGTGAAAAACTCCTGATGATGGAAGGACAGGAGTATTTTACTGTAGAGTAAAAAACTCCTGATGATGTACGGACAGGAGTTTTTCACTGTACAGGGAAAAACTCCTGATGATGGACAGAGGATGATGGACGGACAGGAGTTTTTCACTGTGCAGTGAAAAACTCCTGATGATGGATAGAGGAACTGTCCGAAACATGTAGAGTTTTATTCCAAAAATAAATTTGAGAAATTAGTGCGTTTAGTTGGTTTTATTAAAAGAGTATATCACGATGCACGGTCACCTGAACGTCTAACTAGTGCTTCCTCTTTGAAGTCCAATGCCCTCTCTTTTCCTTGAGGTCATCCGGTAGCTGCTTACATCTTCTTTCTTGTCTTCCTGCTCTTTTACTTTTTCACCTTAAATAACGTACGGGTGGTTTAAATCCCCGCCCCATAAAATTGTAGTATTTTTAGTTAACCTTATTATTGTAGAAGCGAGATTTTTGTCGAGCAAAATTTTGGTTCCAGTGGACACGTAATATCAAAATATTGACACTTAACGCTATTATGAGAATTGTGTGAGTAAGAGTGTGTAGTTTATGTCTGCCTTAGTTAAATTTGTATGTCTCACACCTCAGCACAAATATTCACGTCCCAACGCCACACTCTTCTCTGCTTGCAGTAAGGTTCTGTGCATCCCTATAACGGGCAGTAACGTTAACACAAGTTGCTGGAGCTTCAGCAGCGTGCAAACATCTGCCTATCTCCTCTCAGCCCCCCGTTTACAACACTTCAACCACGACACTAGTAAGCGAGATGAAGTGTGCTCCGGTATTTGTCATACGTGACGAACAGTGGGTTTATTGGTTTACCACTGTTTGTTTATTTGCATTAGGAGCTTCTTAAGTTTGGGATGACACCAGAGTCTTTAGACACCTCTTCTGTGTCAGTTTATCTCGACACACACTTGTATGAGTCTGTACTATTAATGTGGATTATTTGTAAGTATTTGCACTCGTGTTAGACTACAGTAAAGACAGAGGCAAAGAACTTTACGTTAAGCATCCTTCATGCGTTTATGACGTGATAAAGAATTGTGACGATGCTCATTGACTAATCAGATCGAAATGCCCACAACGACGCGGGTAGTAATTAACACTCTTGGTTTACATTTGGGAAGTCCATTGTCTTTTTTTTTAAAGCATCATAATTCAATGTTAATAAAAATCCAACCAGATGCAACAGTATGCAGTATGACTTATTTTACTGCAAAATCACTCTACATGTTTCGGGTGTCCACCGCACCCATCATCAGGAGTACTAAAAACTGTAACCGCAGCCTCCGGTACAGGTCATACTGTAAAATACAAGGATTAACCGGAATGAACTAACAGTGTGTGTTGGTTTGTTAACTTCTGATAGTAATGGGTGTCGGTACATTGACATATTTACAAAAGTCTGGGTATACAATATCGTGGAAGTTTATAAGTTTAAAACTCTTTGGATAATAACTTATTAACTTCCAAGATATTTTATACCTAGACTTTCGTAAATATGTCAATGTGTTACCACCCATTACTATCAGAATTTAAAAAGCCAACACACACTGTTAGTTCAATCCATTTAATCCCTATATTTTACAGTATGACCTGTACCGGAGGCTGCTGTTACAGTTTTTAGTACCCCTGATGATGAGTGCGGTGGACACTCGAAACATGTAGAGTGATTTGCAGTAATATAAATCAGACTGCATACTGTTGCATCTATTTGGATTTTTATTAACATTCTATTGTCTTTGTTTGTAGGCGAACCGTCTTGGATTAGGATTCTTGTTATTTTCCCCAGCCCTCATAATTAAATACTTGACAGTTCCTTAAATAGGTCATGGCTGATTTCCTTCGGTGTCCTTCCCAGTTACTGACTCACAGATATCTTAGCATTTAAGGGCGTATAACATATCATATGCGGTCGCGAATCAAACGAGCGGTATTACGAGGTCGAATAGATTAAATATCTTACTAAGAACGTGCAGATAAGTGCCCACTGCCTCCAAGAATAAAGTTACAATTGTAAGTACAGTTGCCACTAAAATGGAACTAAAAAAAAATAAGCACATGATAAATACAAAATGACTTTCAACGGCCTTTCTTTCAGAAATTTCAATCGTTTCACAGCAACATTTGCAAGCTGACGTAAATTGTCTTGTTGATTTCGACAGATGTTCTCTGTTGTGTATTTTTCTACTGACTAACAGGGACAGGCACAATGAAATGCTTAGGCGGTCATTCATTGTTGCCAAACGCTCCTAATTGAAAGTAACATGTTGTTACACAGGTTGCCGAGACAGAGGAAAACTGTCTTCACTTTGTCGCCGAGTACGTAACCAGGATATCATTCTTATTGCTGACAGTTTTAACTCCGCTTTATCGCTGGTGTTAATCATAACTTAAAGAGTCACATGACATATGTGAATGGTAGTTAGGGACGTGACGAAAGAGGAGGTTTTGTTCTTTTTAAGGTATTATTCCCAATTTTTTAAGTACTGGGGGACCGCGGTAGCACAGTGGTTAAGGTGCTGTGCTACAAATCGGAAGGTCGCTGGTTCGATCCTAGCTGGTGTCAATGGATTTTTCATTGACATAAAATCCTTCCGATCGCACTATGGCCTTGGGGCCGACTCAGAAATGAGTACCAGGAGTATTTTCCTGGGGGTAAAGGCGGCCGGTGCGTAAGGCTGACAACCTTACCACCATCCTGCGCCATTGTCACGAAATCTGGGAACATTAACTTCCTGGAATTCGAACTTAATCAGCGATGCAACTTCTGCACTATAGAGTAGTTGCTGGCGAAGCGTTCCAGTACACGGGGACTCTTGGCGATTCCAGTGCACTGGAATGCTTGGGGCGTGTTATCTGAGGAAAGAGCAAATACATGCTCTGCAGTGCGCTTTTGTTTCTTGATTACTATTGACAAGAGAAATTATTTTTAATTAATTTGTTTTATTATTTTTTTTAAAGTAATTTCTTGCCTGTCTGACACCAGGTACTTGCGGAGCACCGATTCGTTAAATATATATGTGTAAGTGTACAGGAATACTATTAGTAAAAGCCAACTGTGTCTAGGATCAGAAGCAGCATGCTGGCAGGTTGTTACCAGTGATTAGGATAAAGGTTGCCCCCGTCTTGAGAGTAGACACTTCGATAAATATCTACTGGGCTACAAATAGACAAATCATATACGATAGTAGCTGCAATAGTCCTCGTCGAAGCACTTCACAGTTGTTAGTTCTGAAGAACACTGCACGGATGGCGATGTCAAGGATGTAATTGAAGTAGACTGTAGGCAGGCATGGTTTTTGAAACAGTTTGTCAGGAGCGTGCGAATTATAGGAGTTTTAAGTAATATCAAATACAATTGATCAGTAAGCTCAGTCAATGCCTAGGTTGTTGTTATGGAAATCTGTGCATATCTAGAAGCCATAGAGTTAGAACGGGAAAGTGTGAAGCAGAGGGAGAGAAGAAGGCGGATATATCGGGGGTAATTAGAGTGTGCTAATATCTGTAATCCAAATGTTTATGCGAGTCGCCAATTAACTATGTCTACACGTGTTGCTAACCATCTTCGGGTATCAGCTAATCCCGTCGCGCTGTGGTATGTCCGCTCATTACCCAGGTGTGTCGCCATGCTTTGCGTCATAACACTCTAATATGAAAAGAATTCGTGTTGTGTTTCACTTTTTGCAGGAGGTCGTAAGGAGGCCCTGTTTAATTGTTATTCTCGTGAACTGCGACTCTCTACAGATCATTACTTTTAGTTGTGCGTTGTGGACTTGTCTTTCAATTGATTCTTGCGTAATAAAAATGAAATCTACGATCGTGTGTTCTAATGGGATGGGAATTCAGACACATTGCTTATTACATTGTCAGGATAACAGAAGTGCAAGCAGTCAGTAACAAGCTTGACGCGGATCGTGCCTAGTGCACTCAAGTTAACATTCAGGTACAGGAAACCTCTTTATCGAGTCCACGTATATCATGTTTAACGATGCTGCCGGTAGGTCAGACTGTGTAACATCGAATGATGGGATGGTGGAACGAATCTGTTGTGGCAAATTTGGAGATGTTATTCTGGCATTGTTTTAGAGGGAGACAGGAGAACCACGAAATGTCAGCTAGGATAGTCTCCTCCGACCCGGAATCGAACCTGTGATTTTCTGTTTGAATGTACGAATCTTTGCTGCTGGGACCAAATAGCTCCGTTTTTGACAGACTGATTATTTATTCTGCTTCATTTTCTGATTTGTGCCAATTACCTTTCAGACATACGTACATTTTAGGGGCTGTCTCACATACTCAGGGAGGCATAATTACATCCACCGTAAAACCGTGACAGATGTCGCTATATGCCGGAGACACTGCGCAGTTTAATAAAAGGTTCTGGGAAGAAACAGATTGACGTTTCTTTCGTATTAAAATGATCCTTTCTGCGTAGAGGTCAGCGGAATAATTAACCTTTTAAAGCCTCGCGAATACTGTAAGTACCATCAGGTTTAACATTCAAAATTTCTACATGGTTCTCATATTGCTTTTGTGTGTTTTGTACGGATCTTAGAAGAAACAGCGGCCTTGCTATATGCGTCATTAACTGATAGGTTTTTATAAACGTGGTGGAAAGTGCTTACAGCGCGGTACGGACTGAGTCCTTGTATAAAACAGACACGTTTTTTCTTTAAAGGGTTAAGTAATATTAACACCGTGTTTCTCTTAGGGCAGCATTCCCATCCGTTTAGATTTTCGTTATCCGTAGAGTGTCAGATATAAACCCATTCGCTTCACTCTCTCGTGTGTTTGTAATAATTAGGAAATGAAAGATATAACTTAACTACCAAATTCCTAAGCATTATTATTTATTCTTGTTATTAATGTAACAATTTCAACTTTAATTATTCCTTGTAAAGGATGTACATGTAAAGAAATGTGTGTGTGTGTGGGGTTCGACAGATTTTGGAAGTGAATGTTGAGGTTCGTATTACTGCCACTTTAACTCGTGTCTGGTTGGCTTGCGAGCCGGTCTTGAGTTTGTTATAAAAAAAATTCATCCGTAAAGTGACAATGTTACCCATCGTATATAGCGAGTTTTGTGTAAATTACATAGTATTGAATGGGTTCAGTCATTCATACGGGGGTCGCAAAACATTTTTACACCTGGCTGTCACGGATCATTACAGGAAGTACTCTGAATGAACTGACCCCGCTAATTTCGAGGTACTTTTCGACCGTTAATGTTTAAGTCTATCGCTGTTTTACACAGAATGCGTAAATGGTATGGCGTAACGTTAGCTCTGTCGTAATTCGTACATTTGGATTCCCAGTAAAGGCAGAAAGACCCGTCAGGCGTTTACATTGTTTATATAATTGCTCTGAGTACCAAGGTGTATTTTAGCGTCCGTCCAAGTACCCAAGTTGCGCGCCGTTCTGAGTACCACGGTATATATCAGCGTCCGTACAGGTACCCAAGTTGCGCGCCGTTCTGAGCACCGCGGTACATTTCAGCCTCCGTCCAGGTATCCAAATTGCGCGCCGTTCTGAATACCACGGTATATTTCAGCGTCCGTCCAGGTACCCAAGTTGCGCGCCGTTCTGAGTACCACGGTACATTTCAGCCTCCGTCCAGGTACCCAACTTGCGTGCCGTTCTGAGTACCACGGTATATTTCAGCGTCCTTCCAGGTACTCAAGTTGCGCGCCGTTCTGAGTACCACGGTATATATCAGCGTCCGTCCAGGTACCCACGTTGCGCGCCGTTCTGAGTACCTTTTTATATTCCAGTGTCCGTCCAGGTATCCATGTTGCATGCCGTTCTGAGTACCACGGTATATTTCAGCAGCCATCCACTGAGGTGTAGCCCAGTTGCGCGCCTCTCTCAGTACCACGCTGTAACCGCATCATCCACCCGGTCACACAGGTTGCACGTGTAAAATAAAACCGTCCGAGTGATGGGGCCATCACCTTTTTTATTATTTACGTCTCTAGACATGTTCACTTCGCCACTCAGCGCAACAGTGTAGACGTAAGGTGTAAGAGCAGCTGTACCACAGTGTGGACAGAAAAATGTTCTGTCGTCATTATCGTGCTGTTTACACTTTGGATTCTTAAGTAACAAGCAAATTTGTGGTCCGTGTACGGCACCCTGTATTGTTGGTACCGAAATCCATTGTGGGGGGGGGGGCTGGGGTGGGTGATTGGTGTGGGATAGGGCTAGAATGACGTACACAAGGGATATATGCGGAATTTTGATGGAGAAGTTTCACAGGCAAACTAAAAATACGACTACCTAATGGATGGACTATACGTAGAATTAATTATATGGAGATTGCTTGCAAGGGTGACAGGTCACTAAGGCTTTTCTATTGAAAGGTTTGGACCTTTCCGTTTAGATGTCATACTGTTATGCCCTTTACTTCAGTTCCTGTATTTCATAAGTTACACGCTTTATGGTAAGTGTGTTGTGTACCATTTGACTGTCCATTCGTTCTCTTATTTCTTTATCCTCGTTCTTGAATAAATTCTTTTTACGTCTGGAATGAATGCTATTTTTATAGTTGGTTGGGTGGGGGGGGGGGGGAGGAAGAGAGAACTGGTATATTCCTAAGTAGTTTATAAGCCATCTCAGAATATTTTATTTCTTTCGATTGTTTTACGGACGGTACAAACTGGATATGCTACTTCTTGAGACTGATGCTGGGAGCATTTTCCTGGTAGAAGACTTTTGTCACCAGGAAGTGCCAAAGTTTTTCTCACGTATCTCACACGTGCATCTGTAAACCATTTTTTTGTTTTATTTTACCCGAAAGAGTTTTTTTACTGAGTTCCCACATGCCTATGGTATCAGCCTAACCAGTGCCACTGATAGGAAGACAGTTTCTCAGATTTTCTTCACTTTATCGGCGTGTTGCTGTTCAGTGCATTTCGCGGTGGGGGAATGTGAGGAACTGGCTTCGAAAGGTTTAAACTATGAACGTATAAATTCGAACTGTTTCCGATAACGAGGACGGGGTCACCCAGAACTTAATTTTGAACAGCAGAGAATGAGGTTCTGACACTTTTCGAGATTCCGATAGAAGGAATGAACAATTAGTAGTTTACTTCGTCATAATTGGGACCCTGAGAAGTGGTGCTATTTCATTACTGGACGGAGAGAGGGTCTGTGTCAAGTACAGTAAACGTATGTAGTGGACTTAACTTACCAGCGCCTCTCATCCTGTAACTTCGTGGTTTCAGTATTTGTATAATAAGCCAGTAGTTCGTACAACCGACTGTACGTGCACTAGATATATTCTTCAAGCGTTATCAATTTTGCAGCATGCGATTACCTTCAGTATAGTAATATTAATATACTAAATCGCCCGATGTCACAGTCAGGCATTGAACCGCTGCGAGGAACGGCAGTAATAGATAGAGGGTCTCTAAATGAACGTATCATACATTTGACAAGGCCAGACCTGAAATTGGTAGTAAATTTTGAGCTGCCATGTTTGTTTGCAATTTGGAAATACAGGTATTCATTTTCGTAGTGCAATAACAGACAGCTTCGCTGTAAGTCGACGTGTTTCTTCGATGTCGTCCTTTCTAATGCTGTCACATCCTGATTCTGAAGTTTTCATGGCTGACATTGATGGCGACTGTTTTTGGGATTCTCTTTGGGGGCGGGGGGGGGGGGGGCATACCAAAAACGGGAAGACCTTCGCGGGGGGTAAAGACTGGGGGGTAGGGCCAGGAACGGTTTTTTGTGATACACTTAAAAGGGGTA
>Ga0131853_10025309_pt1 | contig 10696 bp, 9 predicted proteins | sample TergutLab28metaG_FD_92764 | JGI IMG/M metagenome (GOLD analysis project Ga0131853, IMG submission 92764) | Labiotermes labralis P1 segment gut microbial communities from Petit-Saut dam, French Guiana - Lab288 P1 (version 2) (version 2) | ecosystem: Host-associated > Arthropoda: Insects >... | reverse complement strand
TTCTATCAGTGCGTTTAGAATTGTTCTGTATTTGTCGGCGGATTTTGGTTGAACTTTGACTTGAGTGCCATTTAGTACCTTGAGTTCGAAGTCATCTCCAGATACAGCTACTAACAGCTCTTTAAGTGGTTTAATATTGTTTACTCCAGCTACAAATATTGGTGGTGGTTTGGGTGATTTGTTAGTTGCTTTTTCACCTCCTTCATCTTGGTCATCGTCAGTTAGTGCATAAAATCTGTTTGCAGTTTGTGGGGGTGGCGGGTTCAGCCAGTAGTCGTGTAATTTGATTTGTTTGTTGTTTTGAGTGTGGACGAAAAATGGTGAACTTTCAATTGCTTTTTTCAGTTCAGGGAACAGGTGGTAGTCCGACGGGGCCAGATCCGGAGAATAGAGTGGGTGATCGACAAATTGGAAGCCCAGGAGGGCCAGTTTCTTCTGGGTTGCAAGTGCCCGGTGAACCGGGGCATTGTCGCGCAAAAACAAGACCCCTCTGGTGACCTACCCGCGGTTTTTTCCCCTCAAAATGTCCTTCAATTGCACCATCAGAGATGCGTAATACTCCGCGTTGATAGTTTGGCCCTTTGGAAGATAATGAATGCGGAGGATGCCTTGATCCCAAAAAAATCTAGGCGAGACCTTTTCCAGCGGATTTTTGCGCTCCGAATTTTTTGGGGCGGGGTGAGCCGCTATGCCGCCACTCCATTTATTGCTGCTTTGTCTCCGGGTCATAGTGATATAACCAGTTTTCGTCCATGGTCAACAATCGCGAAAGGAAATCGTTTGGATCGGGCCGAAAAAATTCCAAAAGTTGCTCAGACGACTGGCACCGATGACGTTTATGATCCGCGTTCAGGTATTTCGGGACCCACTTCTCGGAGAACTTCCGCATGTCCAAATCTGCATGAAGTATGGACTCAACCCGCTCACGCGAGATGCCCAGTTGCTGAGCTACTGATTTAGCCGAAATCCGGCGGTCTTCCAAGATTAGCTCGTGAATTTGATCAATAATCTCCGGCGTGGTCACTGTTTTGGGTCTTTCAGGACGAGGCACATCACATGTGGAAAAATCACCACGTTTAAACTGGACCACCCAGTTTTTGACAGTGGCATACTGTGGCGCATGTTCCCTTAATGTTTCTGTCATAAAGGCGTAAATTTCTTTCGGCGCCTTGCCTTGCAGGAAAAAAAACTTGATGAGAGCTCGCATCTCCATGTTGTTGAAATTGCGCGCGCCGCCTAACATACTTCCTTTCAGCCTCTGTAACAATAAAAGTCTTGCAGTTCGACACGTGAACAGACCCCTCTTTCCAGCGACACTACCGATTCCGTCCTACGACATCGGGAAGTAGGAGGGGCTAAAGACTTATCAGCACCAGCTCGTATTTTAACCTTAGGAAACCTGTACATAGTGAAATCTCGGCTAGCCGCCAATGTGCATATAAGTACTAAATACTGTTCGATATAGCGTCGTACTATAAGATATTTAATGGATGCGGTGAGTGTGGGCTGGAATTTATGTATGGGTGGGTCAGCGACTACTACCTGTGCAAAGACACTTATCGCCTATGTACCGAATAATTCTCTTGTCACCTGTTCTACCGGCTAAGTACTTGTGCCTGACTTTTTTTACTGACTAGCTATACATTCAAATAGGTATTGACCTCATAACTTCGGTTTCCTTTAGCCTCCCATTTGCCCGCATCGTCGCCCCCGCAAGTTTCAATTTATCAGCCCCAGACTGTATCTACGACGTATGGAGAATTTAAAATCATTTAGAGTACACCGAGAAGATAACGCTGCTTTTAAGTCACCGTCAAAAGAACCTAACATTACAGTAGAATTTTCATTTATCCTGTTATTTTACTAGTGAAGTATGAGGAAAAGGGTGGTATTGAGTGTTAGTGAAGAGGAGGTCTGTGCATATAGAAACCAATATCCTGTAGTTTCTCAGCAAAAGACAGCCAACCATTTTTCCTTATTATGGGACACCCCATCAGTCGACGCTCTATTGATATACTCAGAGAAAATGGTAAGAGGAAAAATATAGCAGGTGTTAATATAAAAACAACAGGAGGAAGCACTAGCGATATGGATGAGACTGTTAAATGCTAAAAATGGTACGGAAAGAATAAGGTTATTAAGAAAACGGCGAAGATGATTTCAAGTTCTGCACACCACTACTGCATTAAAATTGTTTCTAGTAGCCTATATTATTTGTAACTGACATCTTTTTATCATTTTACGCCAATTTCACAAGTTAAACGATTTACAGAGTTTCGCTTTACCACCATTCTTGATACAAGGCCACAAATTCCGGTGAACAAACAGGGGCGCTACATTAAATGCCCACTGTACTTTCTAGGCATTTACTTCCAGACCACTCTCCTTACTTTGCTCATGCACTCAATTTTTTTACAATACCCGCAGCAACACAGCAGCCGAGGCAGGGCCAAGAGTGGGTGCGGGCCCCGGTATATAAAAAAAATTGGGCCCCCCCCAACAAAACGAACCGGCAAGGTGAAAAGTACTGAAACAAAGCAGAGAGCGTCGTTCACAAGATGGCTGCTGGCTGCAAGTGGCGTCCACGCGACAATTTACTTCTTAGTCATATCTGATACTACAGAGAAAGACAAAAACATTTGCTACAATGCAATACAATAGGGCAACCCCGCCAACTTCCAGATCGCTGGGTTCCGGTAATTCGTACCGGCTCCCCCCGCATGCGCATGCGCACGCGCACACACACACACACACACACACTCTTGTCTTCACTCAGCCGAGGGAAATTTGTATTTCGTTTCTGGTTTACTGGCGATAAATAGTAAACCATTAGGCATTTAAAATTTTGCATGGAATACCCTAGATCGCACGAATAGAAACATATTCTATACCTACAAATTAGTTTAGTGTTAATAGCTGCATACATGATGTCTGTACAGGTAGGCCTACATGGGGCAACTGTAAAGCACGAGGAAATCCGTGTTAACGAAAAGTATTGCACCCGTTCACTCCTTGCTCTGCGTTGGTGGTGATGTCCCGTCCGACGCCAGCTGATCTGTTCTAGAGTCGTGGGGATTGAGGTCAAATCTCTGGGAATGACAAGAGAGGCTTTGGGCTACACCGCTGCACAGTTCGTCCCAGATACAAAGCGACTCTTGCATGTAGCTTATCGGTCGTCTGTGAAACCCGACAGTAAGAAAATGAATGTGAATCCAAACACCGATTGAAATAATCGCACCCGGCACAACTTTCCCTTACACAGGAACTTTCGAAATATTAAAATAAATCCATCAGAAATCCCTTCGCTGATGTCGCGGAGCTTTGGCTCCACTAGAAGCGTAGCTTCTGCATATTCCCCATTATGCAGTCCAGGCAATTTAACGAAGATTTTTATTTCATAATATTTATTTAAGCAACTAAAATGCTAATAATCATTTTACAAAAAAAAAAACATATGTAGGAGCTATCATAGGATGATGATTATGATGATGATAATAATAATATAAACAATTTTAATTGTGAGATCTCACAAAAGAAGTACACATTTATGTGTACCAGGTTACCTTTTCTGAAACTTTCTACGCGCCAGTCTGGTGATGTTCCGAGTAAGGGACCGAAACATGTAGGTAGGTCATAATAAACGGACGTTGGAAGGAATATTTGATTGTTTACTGAGGTGTACCAACAGCGTAGCATGGGTCTCAAGTGTTGGAAAAAAAAAAAGGGTGGTATCCTCATGTTTGAATAGCCAAGGTAGGTAAAACTGCTTTCCGGACTTTCGTTCCCAAGACTCAAAATTATAGCTATTCCGCACTTCGGAAGTGTAACTATATAACTTCGATCATTTCTAATTAACGGATGAAAACAGCTCTAACTAATTACTACAACTGCACCTTCTTAATGTTTACATAGGTTAGATAGGTAACCAATTATCCAGACCAAATTTCTCCATCTTTGGAAGGCTCGCGCCGGGGTATGAACCCACGGGCGGCCGGTCACTGTATTAAGAAAAACTGCTCACTCGTCAATATACAGTAATTTGTAGGCACATAAAATATGAGTGTCCAAACATTTTGTAGCAAAGGGCCAGACCCCGTTATTGTGGGACGGTTCGCGGGCGGCACTTGGAAAAATAATAATTGGTATACCTAACCGCCTAAATCATTGTGTAATTCGTATAGTATATATAACTATATATAGTTTACAAATGTGGCCGCGGACTGTATAATACAACCTGGCGGGTCGCGGGTTAGGGACCCATGATATAAAATGAAGCAAACCAAAATAGTTAAGAATGCGTGAAGCAGTACTCTCACACCTTACGTCTTCATAACGTCGTGATGAACTACGAATACTTTTTTTAGCTCACTCATGCATTGAGACAGGAACATTTGGGGCAGCTCACGTCACCAGCACACAACATCGCCTGATCTGACTACACTCTTAACTGTTTATTGCAAATAAGGAGTTCGCCAATCCAAATATACAAAACTCTCACTCTCATAATTACGTTCGCCAGATTCTTACCCTGCGGGCTGTACTTGGTACAGTCACCGCTAAAATAAACCGTCAAGGCCTAATTCTCCATCTCTTTCCAGAGTACAACGTCTTTTGAATGAAGGTCGGGCATTGCAAATAGCAGCTCAGTGCAGCACTCAAGCAATTACTTTGTAGGAGGAACAGATACTGAAGACAATGATGGACGCACAGCAACTTACCAAACGTTGCGACCGAATGTCATTTCTGCTTCGTAATGAGACGTCCCAGGTTGAAATCTTGACTCGGATACTCGCTATCCCAAAAAGGTTTTCGTGCATTTCCTTTGTTGCTCCCAACACATGGAGTAATTGCTACAATTCGAACTAACGAATGCACGTAATTTTATGAGTCACAATAATATTACAACATACAAGCTGCTACATGTTTCGGGCCTCAATTGCCCACCATCAGGGAGCACATAATTGTACAAAATAGATGCTCAATCGGTAAGTTAAGCAACTGTTTTGTACAATTGTGTGCTCCCTGATGAATGGTCAATGAAGCTCGAAACATGTAGGAGCTTGTGTGTTGTAATACTACTCTGACTTCAATGAAATTATGTGCATTCGTTGGTTCGAACCATAATAACTGAATTAAAATGCAGAATGTGACATGCAGGAATATTATATAAAATAAGGTGATGGTCACTTCCTTCCACATTAACTCATTTACTCTATAATTATCGTACTCAGCTACTGATAGCATCGTTGAATTGACCACAACTGAGCTAAACAAACACGTAAAGCGAGCAGTTCAGCTCAAATGGTACAAGCGTGACTGATTCATGCTCGTGGGGGGGCGGGGGGGGAACAAGCGAAAATTACGTATCCGGTGGCTTTCCTCGTCCATTCCATGTGCCTGGCAAGACAGTGCATTCCACCAGGCCCTTCCCCTCTATTTTATAACCATCGTCTCGCTGAACGACAGTGCGAACTGTGTACTGCATAATGCAGCACAGAAAATTCCCAAAGGCATGGTTTGTATTTACGCTTACTCGCAGTCTCTTCTGAAAGCCTGATTAACGGATCAGTCGACGATATACATGAAAAGTTAATTTATGGTACTAAGTAATGTGGGCACTATTATGCATCAATATGGACAGAACTACAAGGCGATTTGGCGTGAATCTGAGAACTGTATGTCCAACATGTAAATGACACACACCATTTATACGCAGACAAACCGACGGATAGAGATGTAGCGATCGAGGAACTTATGCAAGGCACTGCGGTATATGGCTTTATAATAAGTACAAAGGTTATCCGTGTTATGACTTAACAGCTCAGAAATAGCTCTTTGTTATTTATCTCAAGATATGTAACACTTATTGAAAAACTGTACTGTGAACAGTATATATGATTTGTTCACTCGTTTCTGCTACACGCTTACCACCCAGGTACACAAGGGCACAGCTCACGCGCATGTTCAATTTCGTCCTAGTATAACTACAATTGGAAATGGCTGCCATCATTTACTAAGCCTCCTGTATAAAGAAAGAAAGAAAAAAGAAACAAAGAAAAAGAAAGAAAAACACCATGCCCAACAGTTCAGGTGCTGACAGAAATCCCACTTAATCAGTGTCTATCGGTGGTAAGGTTACAGTGAATTTAGAAAACGGTTGAATGTTGGTTATCTGATGAGGCCTAACTACTATCGTCGGTATATTGTGTCCCGACAGACGTTCGACAAAATTAGATCTATGGAAATAAACTGGGCAATGTAATCAAATTGTGTATAAATTGGGTGCCGCACATACCAATCGGGAGATGAAAAATTCATAAAAAATTTTGGTCCAAAAGCGTGAAGCGAAGAGAACTATGCGTTGTTAGTACTCAATTCCAATTGTAAACAAGTTAAGTTTGAATCTTTCTAACCCCCCCCCATGAAGATAAATGAGGCAGATAATTACAGGCAACCGTATTCTTAATCAGGGCATTTGATGATGGTGGGTTGACAAATTCAAGCACAGATCGCTCTATCTGCGATTGCAGAGCCTTCTGTAACCACTGAAGAGAAGCATATATACAAGTTGCAGAAAAGAAAAGTCTGTGTTCTAAGTGGAATCGAATCTCGATACTCCGGTCGCACAGATTACATACTGGCTAACCTATCCCTTCAAAAAAAAAATAGGGAAGCGAGCATCTGCTAGCCATCTGCTTTCAATGCTGTAGTAATACGCCAGTGGGGAATTTGACTAGCTGGGCAATTACTACCTTCTCTAGAAGAATTCTGCTTCAGGGGGTAGTAAGTTTATAAAGCACAAACTTACACATTTCAGCTGAATTCTCTTGGTAAATAGGTCTAGGATGCATTATCATTACAATATGAAAATCTAACCAACAGCACAATATGGTTTTCCCTTACAGTGAGCTCACCTTGTTTTTGTGAAATGCGAAATTTATCGTGGTCATTAAATACCACTTCACAAACGCAGTAGTATGGGACCAACAGTTCCTCTGGCCATAACAAGTTTGGGAAGATATGCATGCACATTGTATCAATTCTGATGTGTTCAATAGCCTTTGTTTAAATGTCTCGGAATTCATAAAGACTTACAGCAAAAAGAGTACCGGCCACAAAAATTGTTTCATTTTTCTCTACAATACTGTTAAAACATATTTAGTCCCGATAAATATTTAAAGTGTGACGTTCGACTTGCGCGCTGAAACGCGTTTCGGTCTTCGCACAAAGAATCCACTATTCATATCACAACGTGCCAAAAATATATACCAAATAAATATCCCAATACATCTCTTATTTCGAAATTACGTTACATACAACGTACGCAATAGAAAAAGAACCCCATCATCAATTGACCCATTCTGAGTCGGAATAATTGCCCCTCCTCTTCCTCCTCCTAAGTTCAGCTGAAACTTGGACAATTTATGAAGTGAGAGAGAAAACCAACAAGATGCAACAGTTAGACGTTTGTTATCAATACTTTCTCAACATGTTTCGGGCATCATTATGCCCATTTTCAGGAGAACAAGACGTGTGTTACTGCACGTGGTGTGCTGCGTGACGCCACGTGCAGTAACACACGTCCTGTTCTCCTGAAAATGGGCATAATGATGCCCGAAACATGTTGAGAAAGTATTGATAATAAACGTCTAACTGTTGCGTCTTGTTGGTTTTCCCTCTCACTTCACAATGTGCTCACGATGCACGGTAACAGAAACCTAAAGCTTGGACAATTTAGTTTTGAAAAGCCCAATGAGTCGCTTAAGAAAGATAAACGATTAGCATGCAAAAAGGACGAAACCCGTCCCGCATTAAAAAAAAAACAGAATACTGGTAGTACTGAAACAGCTGCAGATCTAGTTCGTCAGCATACTATGCTTTCATGGTGGGTGTAGGTGATGTGATCTCCGGCAGTATTCCATACATCTTGCAAGTAACCGCTATTCTGGATTTACTGCGTTATGCAAGCGACAGCTGCACGTGAGATGAGCACAAGTCTTCCACACCAGTAACACTACAACCACACTAAGAGGCGAAATCTGACTCAACCGACTACTAACGATATCAATCAGAATCATTCTTCACAAACTGACAGCCTTACAGCTGATCAAAATATGCCCCTCCTATACGACACCACGAGGTTCATTCTTACGACGTTGAACTAAATTAGAACGAAAATCTAGGTCACACCTCACCCAAAACACGGCGTCTCCAATCGGTTAATGCTGTCTGAGTAAATAAGCTATCTTTATTCCGAATATAAGCCGGCAGACGTAAACACGCTATGCTTTTCGATGTTAAGGCAGGTGTTACCAGACCACCAATACGCTTTTGAGTTGAAACACAAACTGCATTTCCACCATAACTCTCAAGAGCATGCTTTCGGCACACTTTGAACGCTGTATTGTCCATCCAGCACCTAAACGTTCGTGACGCCAAGTTCCGAAGAAATTCCAATATGGCGAATGGCCTAGTTCCAACACCGAACATGTTAGCCTGCGTTAAGCCGTCAAAGCTAGCTGGTTACTACCTACTGATAAATCTTAAACTCCAAAGTGTAAAATCACGTACAATACTCAAGCCATTTTTTTGTTTTAATGAACGTGTTTACCGCAGTTAAATGCTTTCCTCTGCTCAAAGCTCTGTAACCGTTGAGAATCTAGTCCACGTCGACATAAAATTATTTCATTCAGAATGACCTCAAAAATCACCCTGTGAAGTTACGGCACAAAGTGGTGAAAACGCTCAGTAGGTTTGAAGATAGTGACCAAACACTGTCGCCTTGTTATCCAGCACGTATTGCAGTAACTAATAAAATGTCACATGTCGTCCGTAAGTCACTAACAACTTTGTAGCTGCTCAAGAAAAATCCTGATCGTTGGGCCCAAATGTGCCTCACCTTGTTAGCAAAAGCAGCCACGGAATCCTACTCTATAAGAGATTCAATCCAGCACCCATACAACCCGTTTGTGTACGTCAATTCATTTCACTGCCCTTGCAGAACTCATTTTAGACGCAAAATGGACACTGTCCATCGTTATGAATTTCAAACACTGCGTCTTGGAAATGGCTGCTGATCCCATTGTCAGGTGTAGATGTAAGAGAGGAAAGTTTGGTGGTCCGACCCATTTTCGTTAACTTTATTCTATTTGCCGATAATGCCATGCGCTGCCCGACATATAAAAAGAGGGCAACTTTAATGTGACTTCTGTTTCCTACAAAGGAATTAACAGAGAACACTCAAAGGTATTACGAAATTTAAGCCTCAAGTATTATAGCCTCCGATCCCGGTAGCCGCGTAACCTAAGGCGTGGGTCTGTGGTCGTTCGCTTGCTGGAACTGCGTGTTTGTATCCCGCCGGGAGCACATTAGCCTGTCTCTTGGAGAGTGCTGTGTGTTGTCAGGTAAGATGCCTATGCGACGGGCCGTTTCCTCATCCAGAGGAGTCCTACCGAATGCGCGTGTGTTGTGTCACTGAGTGTGATAAAGTGCAACAATTACCCTCTGCACCAACAATGCGTAGGTAGAAAGAGGTGTCAGAATAAGAAAGAAAGAACTAGAGCCACCGCTATTACCGCAATGTTCAAGCTCCGACGGTAGAGTTCCCGAATGAGATTTAAATCATCATTCTCCATATGCCTTGTAACCACTTAAATCAGTACTTTTAATTTTTTAATTTCAGTGTTATTCCTTCTTAAAGACTGTCGCTACTGAAATACTGTGGTACTGACTAGGAGAGCAACCATACATATCCCGGGCAAAGAACGGGTACTCCTACCTGTCAGTGACGTTAAATTCCTTCACGTAAAATACATACTTTATCTTCCCAGCTACGTAAAGGTAACCCAACCGGTATCTCCCCTTCACGATTTCCATACAAAATTCGGATCTGTTCGTATTTCACGTAAGTCTGTCAAGATGTCCGGCTCAGTGGACTTTTCTTTGAATCATCTCAGTACCAGCGCAAAATGTGAGGCCTCTCGTCGCGCAATTTAAAAGGAAATAATTCTGTAACGTCACTAACTCTCTGCCATCAGATTTAACAATGATAGAAACCAGCGTCACTTCAATTAATCATATAAAGGAAAACAAAATGTATCAGTTGACTGCAGAGTGTGTCAAAACGCAATGTTAACGTTAATAAGCATTATGTGAGGGCTTCAGGAAAACTTCCTCATCGACCACTGACAAACAACGCCGCACCTGTACGATATATAACGTACTAACATTTGAATAAGGGTTGACCAACTAGATGACTCTCCGTGGCCTTAGTCCGCACGCGAACTATACCGACAGAGCGGCCGCCGCCGGTCGGCGAAGTTCGTACCAACTTTTGCGGATAGAGGGTGTCACGTGGTCAGCGCAACGGGTCCCCACAGCCGTTAATCTCTGTTTTCTAGACCTGGAGCCGCTACTTTTTCCACTCAAGTAGCTCCTCAATTGACCTCACGAGGCTGAGTAGACCCCGTTCCAGACCCACTACTACTCAGAAAATCTGGTAGCGCCGGGGATAGAATCCAGGACCTCTGTATCTGTAGCCAGAAACTCTGACCACTAGACCACAGAGGCGGTCCCAACTAGATGACACTTGCTTTATTATCTACTGCTCAACATGTTTCAAACGTTAATACGTCCATCTTCAGGAGCTTGCGACTACTTGTTGCGTTGTGTAGGCTGACTTGAGGCGTGCTGGTGT
>Ga0131853_10025307_pt1 | contig 10696 bp, 12 predicted proteins | sample TergutLab28metaG_FD_92764 | JGI IMG/M metagenome (GOLD analysis project Ga0131853, IMG submission 92764) | Labiotermes labralis P1 segment gut microbial communities from Petit-Saut dam, French Guiana - Lab288 P1 (version 2) (version 2) | ecosystem: Host-associated > Arthropoda: Insects >... | reverse complement strand
GCGGTGTCGAAGCCGAAGTTCACGTAGTCGTGGCGCATGAACCCGACGGTTCCCAGGGCGAGGGGGTGGTCGTCGGGGAAGACCCCCTTGCCGTGGAACGTGGTGGCGACGGGGATGTTCAGGGCCTGCGCGAACCGGACCAGGGCCTGCCCGGCCCCGGCGCGGGCGGCGCCGTGCCCGGCCAGCACGACCGGGCTGCGGGCCTCGCGCAGGATCTGCGCGGCCCGCCGGACCTGCTCGGCCGACGGGTCGTCGGCGCGGGGGATGTTCACCCGCAGCGGCTGCAGGTCGGCCGGCGCCGGGGCGTCCTCGACGTCCTCGGGGACGGCCAGGTACACGGCGCCGGGCCGCTCGGACTGCGCCAGCTTGAACGCCTTCCGGATGCTCTCCGGCACCGATCCCGGCGTGGCGGTCAGCGCCGACCACTTCGTCACCGGGTCGAACATCGGCACCAGGTCGACGCCCTGGTGAGACTCCTTGAAGCTGCGCCCCATGCCAACCTGGGCCGACAGCGCGATCACCGGTGTCGAGTTCGTGGTGGCGTCGGCCACCCCCAGCAGCAGGTTGATCGCCCCCGGCCCCAGCGTCGCCGAGCACACCCCGGCCTTCCCGGTCAGGCGCCCGTACACCTCGGCCATAAACGAGGCGCCCTGCTCGTGCCGGGTCAGCACGTACTCAATGGAGGACTTCGACAGCGCCTCGATCAGCCGGATGTTCTCCTCGCCCGGGATCCCGAAGACGTGGGTCACGCCTTCGTTCTCCAGGCACTCAACGATCAGTTCCGCGGTCGACCGCGCCTCATCAGCCATGCGTCCAACCCTAGTCAGCGCGTGTAGGTGCCCTTGCTGTGGGCGGTGATCTCGGCGATCTGCCCGGACACCCAGTGATGCACGTCGTGGACGCGGACGTGCTCGCCCATGGCGGACAGGGCGGACCGGCGGGCATCGTGGGGCAGGGCGAGGGCGTCTTCGATCCGGTAGGACAGCCCCTCGACGTCGAACGGGTTGCACAGCACGGCCTGGGACAGCTCGACCGCCGAGCCGGTGAACTCGGACAGGATGAGGGCGCCGCTGCCGCCGAGGGCGTTCTGGACGGTGACGTACTCCTTGGCCACCAGGTTCATGCCGTCGATCAGCGGAGTGACCACCAGGGCCTCGGCCGAGGCGTAGTAGGCGGTGAGCTGGCGCTGCTTCAGGCCCTTGTAGAGGTAATGCACGGGCGGGTCGTAGCCCGGCTCGGTATACAGGCCGTTGATCCGGCCGACGTGCTGCTCGACGGCGGTGCGCAGCTGCCGGTACTCGCGCACGTTGTCGCGGCTGGGCACGGCGATCTGCAGGAACGCCAGGCTGGTCCGCAGGTCGGGGCGTCGTTCCAGTAGCATTTCCACGGCCAGGAGCCGCTCGATGATGCCCTTGGTGTAGTCGAGCCGGTCCACGCCGAGCAGCAGGCGGCGGCCGCTGAACTGCTCCGCGAGGGCCTGCATTTCCTTCTTCGTGCCGGGGTCGGTCGCGTAGGTCGCGAACTCGGCGGAGTCGATGGAGATGGGCGCGGTGGCGGTGGACACGGTCCGCCCGCCCGGCATGACGACGGAGGTGCCGTGCACTTCCACGCCGGTGCCGGCCAGCTGCCGGGAGACCGAACGCAGGAAGTTGCCCCGGTAGTGCTCGGTGTGGAAGCCGATGAGGTCGGCGCCGAGCAGGCCCCGCAGGAGCTGTTCCCGCCAGGGAATGCGGGCGTAGATGTCGGGGGACGGCCACGGGACGTGGAGGAAGAACCCGATCGGCGCGCCGGCGCGCCGGTCCCGGATGAGCTGGGGGACCAGCATCAGGTGGTAGTCATGCACCCAGATGATCGACCCCGGAAGGTTCTCGGCCGCCGACAGGGCATGTTCGGCGAACAGGGTGCTGACCTCCTGGTAGTCCTGCCACCAGGCCCGCTCGAACCGCGGTTTCTCGATCGCGTTGTGCAGCAGCGGCCACAGGGCCGCGTTGGCCAGCCCGTGGTAGTAATTGCGTACCTGTGATGCGGACAGGGTGATCGGCAGCAGCCGCACCCCGGAATCCGGCAAGGTCTCGGGCATTCCCCTGGTGCCGCCGTCCCAGCCGACCCAGGCACCCTCGTAGGCGGACATCACCGGCCGGAGAGCGGTAACGAGGCCGCCTGGAGACAATTCCCAGCCGTCCGCGCCTCGCTGGACCGGAAGACGGTTCGCTATGGCGACTATCGGACTCCTGCTCACACCGGCTAACCGTATCGTGCCAGGACTTACCGGTTATGTTCGGGTGCGTTTCACCGGTCGGCGGACACCCGGGCCGACTCGCCGTCGAGCGTCACGACATCGCCGATCCGCAGGGCTCGGCCACGGCGGGTCTCCGGTTCTCCGTTGACCAGGACCTCGCCCTCGGCGATGAGTTCCTTGGCGTCGGCGCCGGAGTCGACGAGCCCGGCCAGCTTCAGGAACTGTCCCAGCCGGATGGACTCGTCCCGGATCGGCACGTCATCGGGTGCAGTCGGGGCCATGCCGTAATACTGCCAGGCCGGTGACGGCGCGGGCCACCTGGTCCGGGTCCCGGGGGATGTCCGGGCCGCGCCAGGCGACGTGCAGGTCGGGCCGGACCAGCAGCAGCGCCGCGCCCAGCAGGGACCGCAGTTCGGCGGCGAGGGTGACGATCCGGACCGGGACGCCGAGCCGGGCCAGGCGGGAGGCCAGCGGGCCGGCGGCGGGGGCGTCGTCGCCGACCCGGGCGATCGTGTACCAGGGGCCCATCCGGTCCTGGAGGGCGGCGCCGTCAGCGAGCCAGGCGTGCGGGAGGTGCGTTCCCGGCCAGGCCGACGGGGTGTAGGCGAACTGGTCGGGGTCGGGGGCCGGTCCCGGTTCCGGCACGACCAGCGGGGAGCCGTCGTACCGGTAGCCGAGTTCGATGCCGAGCAGGTCGTTGCTCCAGCGCTGCTCGGCGTCGGCGACCTCGGCCAGTTCGCGGCAGGCTCGCTCGCCGTCGGGCGAGTCCTCCTTCATGACGGGGCTCCACAGTTTTCGCCAGCGGCGCCGGCCGCTGGAGGCACGCCGGGAGGCGGCGACGTTGCGGTGGCCGACGGGCCGCCGTTCGGCCTCGTAGGAATCCAGCAGTCCCGGGCCGCCCCAGCCGGCGAGGATGGCGGCGAGCTTCCAGGACAGGTCGATGGCGTCGCCGACGCCGGTGTTCATGCCGAGCCCGCCGGTGGGGATGACCAGGTGGGCGGAGTCCCCGGCCAGGAAGACCCGGCGGTCGCGGTAGCGCTCGGCGACCATGAGCCGCTGCCGCCAGGTGCCGACGTAGAGGGTCTCGTACTCGACGGGGAAGCCGATGATCGACTCGAACAGCTTCGGCATCTCATCGTCGGAATCCACCGTGGCGTGCAGCGAGAAGTGCCGCGTGTCGTCCTGGACGATGAGGAAGGAGTTCTTGTCGTCGGCGACGTGGTAGTGGCGGCCCTTGCCGATCGGGATGCGCTCGAACAGGTCGTCACTGCGGAACAGCGCCTGCCGCATCTCCAGCAGCGACTCTCCCTCGAGCCCGATGCCCAGGGCGGCCCGCACGGTGCTGTTGCCACCGTCGCAGCCGGCCAGGTACTCCGCGCGCACGGTGCGCTCCGCGCCGTCGGTCGCCGTCAGAGTCGCGGTCACGCCGTCGTCGTCCTGGCTGAACCCGGTGAGTTCCAGGCCGAACCGGACGCTCACCCCCGGGGTGGCCTCGGCGACTTCCCGCAGCAGGGGTTCCAGGGTGTACTGGGAGATCAGCTGGTAGGGCTCGGCCGGGTAGGTGCCGTCGTTGACCGCGCGGGACTGCTCGGCCAGTTCGCTGACCGACGGGTAGGGATGATGCACGAGCGGGTCGGCGGCCAGGTTTCCCGCACAGATGAACACGTCCATCGGGACGTCGCCCGGCAGTCCGGCGTCGCGGATCCGGTCCGCGATCCCGAGCCGGCGGTAGTGCTCCATCGTGCGGGCGTTGCAGCGTTCCATCTTGGGCAGCATGCCGGGAGCGGGGCGCTTGTCGGCGAGCACGCACTCGACGCCGCGCTGGCCGAGGTCGATCGCCAGGGTCAGGCCGACCGGCCCGCCTCCCACGATCAGCACCGGGGTCTCTTCAGCCATCACGAAGCTGACATACCCGGAAAATCGGGTTGGAAGAACTCTTCTTCGGGTGCCCCTGGCACCGGATGCCCGGCGCCAGGGGCCACGCGCTACATCAGCTCAGCCGGCGCTCAGGCGTTCTCGCGCTGCTGCCACAGGTACTCGGCCTGCTCCTGGGAGGCCTTCTTGGCCCTCTCCTTGTCGAGGTGGTCGTAGACGCCCTTCTCGATGTACTTGTCGGCGGCGGCGCCGGCGAAGCCCGCGAGGAGCTCCTTACCGAGCTCGTGGTGCTCGGTGATGCCCTCCTTCTCGCGGTGCTTCTCGTACGCGTGCACGGCCTCGAAGCCAGCGGCCCCCGCGAGCAGCTCGTGCGTGATGGAGCCGTCGTGCTTCTCGCCGCCGTTCACCTGGTTGTAGGCGTCCTCGGCTTCATTGTGGTTGAAGAGTCCCATGGGGCAGGAATCTAGTGGAATGAAAGCGGCCTCACGTCACTAACGGTGAAACAAGAGGGCATTTACGTGTTTGCCCTATTTTTCGCGTTCGTCAATAATGCGGCGCATTTTCCCGGTCGAGCGCTCAATGGTTCCCGGGTCGGTGACGGTGACGGCCGCGGTGACCCCGATCGTGTCCTTGACCAGAGCGGCCAGCCTCTCCCCCGCGGCGCGCGCGTCGCCGGCGGAGGCGTCCGGGCGGCGTTCGACCCGCACGGCCATGGCGTCCATCCGGCCGTCCCGGGACAGGTGAAGCTGGAAGTGCGGCGACAGGGCGCTCACTCCCAGGATGAGTTCCTCGACCTGCGTCGGGAACAGGTTGACCCCGCGCAGGATGATCATGTCGTCGCCGCGTCCGGTGATCTTCTCCATGCGGCGCATGGTGCGGGCGGTGCCGGGCAGCAGCCGGGTCAGGTCCCGCGTCCGGTAGCGGATGACCGGCATGGCTTCCCGGGTCAGGGAGGTGAGGACCAGTTCCCCTGGTTCCCCGTCGGGCAGTACCTTCCCGGTGACCGGGTCGATGATCTCCGGGTAGAAGTGGTCTTCCCACAGGTGCGGGCCGTCCTTGGTCTCGACGCATTCCTGGGCGACGCCGGGCCCCATGACCTCCGACAGTCCGTAGATGTCGGTGGCGTCGAGCCCGGCGCGGGCCTCGATCTCGGCCCGCATGCCGCCGGTCCACGGTTCCGCGCCGCAGATCGCGTAGCGCAGGGACGACCGGGCGGGGTCGGAACCCTGGCGTTCCATCTCGTCCAGGATGGCCAGCAGGTAGGACGGCGTCACCATGATGATGTCGGGCCGGAAGTCGCGGATCAGGGTGACCTGGCGCCGGGTCATGCCACCGGAGACGGGGACGACGGTGCAGCCGAGTCTCTCGGCGCCGTAGTGGGCGCCGAGGCCGCCGGTGAACAGCCCGTACCCGTAGGCGACATGCACGAGGTGCCCGGGGCGGCCGCCCGCGGCCCGGATCGACCGGGCCATGAGGTTCGCCCAGGTGTCGATGTCGGCGGCGGTGGAGCCGACGACGGTGGGCTGGCCGGTGGTGCCGGAGGAGGCGTGGATGCGGGCCACCTTCTCGCGCGGCACCGCGAACATCCCGAACGGGTAGTTGGCGCGCAGGGACGCCTTGTCGGTGAGCGGGAAGTCCGCCAGGCCGGCCAGGGTCTTCACGTCGTCCGGGTGAACGGCGGCGGTGTCGAACATCCGCCGGTAGTACGGCACGTTGTCGTAGGCGTGCCGCAGCGACCAGCGCAGGCGCTCCAGTTGCAGCGCCCGCAGTTCGTCGAGCGATGCCGTCTCGATGGGGTCGAGGTCCGTCCCGGTCACTGCTTCTCCTCAGGCGTCGTAGTCGACGGCCAGCTCGCCGGATGAGGGCAGGGCCTGGCAGGTCAGAACGTACCCGGCGCCGGTCTCGTCGCCCTCGAGGGCGTAGTTGCGGCGCATGACCGCGGTGCCCGCGGTGACCCGGGCCCGGCAGGTGCCGCAGACGCCGCTCTTGCAGGCGAAGGGCATCCCGGGCCGGACCCGCTGGGCGCCGTCCAGGACCGGGGTCCCGGCGGGCAGGGTGAACGTGGTGGAGCGGCCGTCCAGGGTGACGGTGACGGCCGCGCCGTCGGTCACGGGGGTCTCCTCGTGCGCCGCGATCTCCGGCGGCTCGTCCTCAACCCAGAACAGCTCGCGGTGAATCCGCCTGGCGTCCGCGCCCAGCTCGCCGAGGACGGCGGCGGCGCCGGTGACCAGTCCGTAGGGGCCGCACAGCCACCAGTGGTCCACGTCGTCGGCGCTGACCAGCGAGGGCAGCAGGACCTTCAGGCGGTCGGCGTCAAGGCGCCCGGACAGAAGCTCGATCTCCTGGGGTTCGCGGGACAGGACGTGGACGGTCCTCATGCGGGCCGGGTGGGCGTCCTTCAGGTCGGCGATGTCGTCGGCGAACATGACGGTGCTGCTGCGCCGGTTGCCGAACAGGAGGGTGAACTCCGAGTCGGGCGACGCCGCGAGGACCGAGGCGGCGATCGACAGCACGGGGGTGATCCCGGAACCGGCCGCGATCGCGACGTGGCGGCCGCCGGCGGTCAGGTCGGGGGTGAACCGCCCGGCCGGGGGCTGGACATCGATGACATCTCCGGCCCGGACCGAACGGACGAGCCAGCCGGAGACGGCGCCGCCCGGGACCTCGCGGACCCCGATGCGGGGCGGCGCCCCGGCCGGGGCGCAGATCGAGTAGGAACGGCGCTCGGCGCCGTGGCCGACGGTGAGGAACTGGCCGGGAGCGAAGGCGAAGACACCGGCGAGGGCGTCCGGGACGGCGAACGTGATCGCGGCCGAGTCGCCGGTGAGCGGCTCGACCCGGTCCACGGTGAGCGGGTAGGAGCGGACGCTCACAGGGCCTTCATCCCTTCGAAGGGCTCGCCGCAGGCGCGGCAGCGGTACAGGGACCTGCAGGCGGTGGCGCTGAACTCGGCGGTGCGGACGGCGCCGGAGGCGCCGCAGCGGGGGCACCCGGGCGGCGGCGGGGCCGTGAGCGTGAGGGGCACCGGTCCGGTGTCGCGGCGGGGCGCGGGGGACGGCGGCGCGATCCCGGCGCCGGCCAGCTTGCGGCGGCCCTCGGGGGTGATCCAGTCGGTGGTCCACGGCGGTGCCAGCGCCGTCGTGACGGCGACGGGACCGAACCCGGCGCGGCGCAGACGGCCGGCGGCGTCGGAGGCGATCTCGCGCAGCGCCGGGCAGCCGCTGTAGGTGGGGGTGATCGTGACGGTCACGGACCCGTCCGGCGACGGCTCGACCGACCGGAGGATGCCCAGGTCCCCGATCGTCACCATCGGCAGTTCCGGGTCGGGGGTGCCGGCGGCGATCTCGTACGCTCCGGACTCGCTCACCAGGTCGCTCCCGGATGGGCGCGGGCCACGGACTGCAGCTCGGCGAGGATGGATCCCATCGCCTCGGTATGCACGCCGTCGCGCCCGGCCCGGCCGCTCACCTCTCCCAGCTGCGCTGTCTGCGGACGGGCCAGGGTCGCCGCGCTCAGGACGGCGTCCAGCACCGGATCGGTCTCCGCCCGGTCGAGAGCGAAGGGGGCGTCCGGGTCGGGCCGGAACAGTTCACCGGTCAGCGGCCACAGTGCCGACAGGGCCGCCTGCGCCTTGACGTGGGAGAGGGCAGTGCCGTCGCCGAGCCGCATCACCCAGCGAGCGGCGTAGTCGCGATGGTAGGCGACCTCGTTGACCCCCTTGGCCGCGATGGCGGCCAGCCCGGGATCCGGCGCGCCGGCCAGTTTCTCCAGCAGCGCCAGGCGCCAGACGGAGAACAGCAGGAGGCGGACGACGAGTTCGGCGAAGTCGCGGTCGCCGTGCTCGGCCAGCCGGACGTTGCGGAACTCATGGCCGGCCCGGAAGAACGCCAGGTCGTCTTCGGAGCGGCCGAGGATTGCCCCGGCACGGGTCAGCAGCATCCGGGCCTGCCCGAGGAGGTCGAGGGCGATGTTGGCCACCGCGGTCTCCTCTTCCAGTTCCGGCAGCCGGGTCATCCATTCGGTGAGGCGGTGGCTGTAGATCAGGGCGTCGTCGCCGAGGGCGAGGCAGTACCGGGCCAGGGCCGCGCCGTCATCTGCGGTCGTCATGTCCCTCCTCACATGTGCGGCACGTCGCCGGGGAGGTCGTAGAACGTGGGGTGGCGGTAGGGCTTGTCGCCGGCCGGGGCGAAGAACGGGTCCTTCTCCTCCGGGCTGGACGCGGTGATCTCCGCCGACGGGACGACCCAGATCGACACGCCCTCCTCGCGGCGGCAGTACAGGTCGCGGGCGTGCCGCAGGGCCATCGGGGCGTCGGCGGCGTGCAGGCTCCCGGCGTGGACGTGGTTCAGCCCGCGCTTGCCGCGCAGGAACACCTCGTACAGGGGCCATTGCTGGTCAGGCATCCGGGGCTCCGGTGGCAGCGAAGATCCGTTCGGCCGGGGGATTGCGGGTCCTCGCGGCGTGGGCGAGGGCGGCCTCCCGGACCCAGGCGCCGTCGTCGTGGGCGGCGCGGCGGCGGGCCGACCGCTCCGCGTTGCAGGGGCCGGCGCCGGACAGGACGGCCTTGAACTCTTCCCAGTCGGGCTCGCCGAAGTCGTAGTGCCCGCGTTCGTCGTTCCAGCGCAGGTCCGGGTCCGGGAGCGTGACCCCGAGGCGCGCGGCCTGGGGGACGGTCATGTCGACGAACCGCTGGCGCAGTTCGTCGTTGGTGTGGCGCTTGATGCCCCATTTCATGGACTGGGCCGTGTTGGGCGAGTCGGCGTCGGGCGGGCCGAACATCATCAGCGACGGCCACCAGTACCGGTCGGCGGCGTCCTGGACCATGGCGCGCTGCGCGGACGTGCCGTTCATCATGGCCAGCAGCAGTTCGTAGCCCTGCCGCTGGTGGAAGGATTCTTCCTTGCAGATGCGGATCATGGCGCGCGCGTAGGGGCCGTAGGAGGAGCGGCACAGCGGCACCTGGTTGACGATCGCGGCTCCGTCCACGAGCCAGCCGATGACGCCCACGTCGGCGTACGACAGCGCCGGGTAGTTGAAGATGGAGGAGTATTTCTGCCGGCCGTCGATGAGCTTGCGCGTCAGGTCGCCCCGGTCGGCGCCCAGGGTCTCGGCGGCGCTGTAGAGGTACATCCCGTGCCCGGCCTCGTCCTGTACCTTGGCCAGGAGGATCGCCTTGCGGCGCAGGCTGGGGGCACGGGTGATCCAGGTGCCCTCGGGCTGCATGCCGATGATCTCCGAGTGGGCGTGCTGGGCGATCTGCCGGATCATCGTCTTGCGGTACCCGTCCGGCATCCAGTCGCGGGGTTCGATCCGCCGGCCGGCGTCGATCGTATCGGTGAAGTGCTGTTCCATGCCTGACCCCTTTTACTGACCGAACATTCAGTAATGTACCCTGGAAGGCCGATCTTGAACAGGGGGTCCTCTTCGTGACGACTGACGCCGCGGCCTCGCCGCGCCGCCGGGGGCGCCCCGGGTACGACCTGGAAACCGTGCTGCGGATCTCGGTCGAGGTGTTCAACGAGCGCGGCTACGACGGGGCCAGCATGGATGACCTGGCCCGGCGCCTGGGCATCGCCAAGTCCGCGATCTACCACCACGTGTCGGGCAAGGAGGAACTGCTCCGCCTGGCCCTGGACCGGGCGCTGGACGGGCTGTGGGAGGTCGCCGAGCGCGTCCGGGACATGAAGGGGCCGGCGATCCGCCGCCTGGAGACGCTGGTCCGGGAGGCCGTGCTGGTGCTGGTCGACCGGCTGCCCTACGTCACGCTCCTGCTCCGGGTGCGCGGCAACACCGCGACCGAGCGGGCGGCGCTGGACCGGCGGCGGGCCATCGACGCCCTGGTCGCGAGCCTGGTCGCCGAGGCCGCGGCCGACGGCGACCTCCGCGCCGGCATCGACCCGAGGCTCGCCGCCCGGCTGCTGTTCGGGACGGTCAACTCGGTCGCGGAGTGGTACCGGCCCCCGGCGGAGGGGGCCGGCGGCTCGGAAGTGGCGGACGCGGTCTGCGCGCTCGCGTTCGACGGCCTCCGGGTCCGCGGGTAACGCCTTCGTCCGCGGGTAACGCCTTCCGTCCCACCTCGCGGCTGCGGCCGCGGAACTCGGCGACGAGGTCGCCGTCGCGGGTGACCGTGACGTCGTAGATGCCGTTGCGCCCGTAGACGGCGCGTTCCCGGCCCTCGGCGACGAGGACGTCTCCCGCCCGGCCCGGCGCGACGAAGGAAATGTCCCCGCCCGCGGCGACCGTCACCGGGCCCCGGCTGTTGCAGGCGCAGGCGAAGACCGTGTCGGCGAGGGCGAAGATGATGCCTCCGTGGCAGGTCCCGTGCCCGTTGACCATGTCGCCGGTAACGGTCATCCGGGCCCGGGCCCAGCCGTCTCCGTGGCCGGTCACCTCGATGCCGAGCATCCGCGCGGCGGCGTCGGAGGCCATCATCGCCTGGACGGGATCCGGCTGGCCGGCGGGCTGCGACACGGGATCCGCGGGTTCCGGGCCTTTCACGCCGAACGGGTCACCGGATCCGGTTCCGTCGCCGCGGCCTGCCCGGGGACGTCCCGGCGGACCGGGCAGCCGGGGGTGAACGTG
>Ga0131853_10025305_pt1 | contig 10697 bp, 9 predicted proteins | sample TergutLab28metaG_FD_92764 | JGI IMG/M metagenome (GOLD analysis project Ga0131853, IMG submission 92764) | Labiotermes labralis P1 segment gut microbial communities from Petit-Saut dam, French Guiana - Lab288 P1 (version 2) (version 2) | ecosystem: Host-associated > Arthropoda: Insects >... | reverse complement strand
GTTCCCCTAAGACAACCTGAAGACGGCCAGTACAGGCCGAAACATGTAGTTGCTCCATCATATAGTCATTAAATACACCTCAGTGACACAGTTGTGTTTGACTACATACCATTTCCTAGTTCCACACACACAACGGGGATGACACACTTCCTAGATTTAAGCACTCACAAGCGTCCGCCACCTGTCTCTAACCTGGGCCAGCCCAATCCAGTCCATATACCCACATCCCACCTCCTGGAGATCCATCCTAATATTATCCATCCATGAAGAGTCTGTATTCGTGATCGAATATTAAAATGGCATTTTTGTATAAAATTTTTAGGTAAACATTTCTCATATGAATGCATTTGTAACATATCCTTATTGTTGCACCGTGCATATCGTCGAGTTATTTAATTAGTATACCAACTGATGCACATATATAAAAATTCCACATTAAAACACTAAAATTGCTCCGACATGTTTCGATCCTAAGACCATCCTCAGGGAGCTACACTTCCCTTGCTAAAATCACGCAGTGAAGCACAGGACGCAAACCCCCAGTAGGGCACTCTCAGCAACATACCCTCACATAACACGACATGCTGCCACAGCACCTTATTAGTACAACGAAGTTAATCAGTGACTATTTTTAATTGTGACTTTAGCAAGGGAAGTATAGCTCCCTGAGGATGATCTTAGGATCGAAACATTTCGGAGCAATTTTAGTGTTTTAATGTAAAAATTTTATATGTGTTCATCAGTTGGTATACTAATTAAATAGCCTTTATAACAATTTTGGTAACGAAACTGGCATCTTATAAGTTGAATTATTTGAAAAGTGATTCCCAAAATATCTCCGCCTTACAACCTGGCGAACTTCCGCGTACCATCGGTGGTATGCGCGCCACTGGTTGTAAAGCACTGTTTTAGACGGGTCAAGGAGGTCGAAACGGACGTCTCAGCAATGACTTGCCTGCACCTCCGCACAGCCTACTCTGCGACTCAACTAGTCGTGCACTCAAACGCGACCCATTCTTTGCATTAATAAGTTATTCCAAAGTGTTCAAAAGAAACAAACCTGTACATTAGACAAGCCAGGAGAATAAACTTGTAGTTGGTCCAATATTATTGTCGAGTTCTAACCTACTATCGAGCTGAAAAACATTATTTCTCTCAGAAATTTGCACCTTAGTTAATAACAGAAATAAAAAACGTGTTTTGAAATTTAACTGTAATCAATTTAATATTCGCCATCGGTCCATTTGATGCATGTGCAATAAAATAGCCAAGAAAAGTGCAAAAATGTGACAAACTTGTGTTACATTTTTCCAGTGCCGTCACTGAGTCGTGTCACTCGACGCCCTGGCTACTACAAAGGTAGAAGATGTCGGGGGCGAACGTGATGGCAATCCTACGCACTTCCGCTCAGCAGAACGTAACACGTACGATACAAGCGCTTAGTAATTATCAGACGCCTTCTTCTGAAGCTGAAAAGTGGTATAGTGAAAAAGAAAATGATGAATAAAGTAACGTACAGACATTGAAACATAAAGAGAGCTAGGGTAAAGCGTGGAAAATTCGACATTCGGGTAAAAAGAGACAATACTGTTTATTCCATGTTATTGAATGGGAAAGTTAGTGCGAGATTCTTGTTGATCGGTATACTTACTTGTTTGGTCACGATATTCCGTCTTTCCTCTCAAGGAAAACCAGAGTCTCAGCCCAATACTTCTTGGTCAATTAACAGTCATCATATCTCACCATTCATTAATCTTAAATTCCACACATTCCGAAATGTTTCGCTACTGAAATTATCATAAACGCTGCACGTTGCACAACTCCATCAACTATACTTCTAACACAATGACAACAAAATTAATTGCAATGAGCCTCATTTTGTTTCTTCAAACTGCAGTGTTGACAGCGATCCATTTTCAAGGTCACTGGTAAGGTCTGGCGGACCGCCTTTAACAAATTTGGTTTCTATGGAAGGGGATTAAGAAGCTTTCTTGAAGAATGTGTCGCTGGTTTAAGTTAAAATATGCGAGATTTTAGGCTTGTTCTCTTCTGGGCTGTTACGCTTCTTATACTGGGCTTAAACAATTTTCTTCGGCTGCTTACCGCTTGAATAGCGGAACGTACGTATTGTCCTGCTATGGCGGTAGACAACCACCGACCAACATTCCACAAGATTTAAGGAATCAGTTTCGGAATTTATTGTTGTGTTTGTAACAGTGGATATCTGCAGATCACCTCACGTGCCAACTTGTTGAAGCCCTCTGAGGAATTTGACGGTTTGTGTTAGACATTCTGTGGGTACAGCTTGCCTCGACGCATGCAATGGATGATGTTCCGATGTTTACTTAGGGGAGAAATGGGCAGGCAGGTCGAGATGGTTGCTGTTTACAGGAACACGACGATGGTAGCAGCACTGTCGACGTGATAGGATGTATCACAATTTACGATACTATTACATAGCCGTTGACAAATTAAATGACTTTTTGAAAATTACACATATTTTAAAATAGTGTGTTTAGACCACAAAAAGCTCTTAAGAAAACAAGAATAAAACTATACAATACACTGGTCCTTCCAGTTTTGTTATATGGCAGCGAAACTTGGACTATTAAAGCAAGGGACACCAGAAGAATAACAGCAGCAGAGATGAAATACATGAGAAGAACAGCAGGATACATCTGGACAGATTACAGAACAAATGTACAAATTGCAAAGGAGTTAAAAATAACACCAAGTTTGGACAAATTACTGGAATACAAGAGAAGCTGAATGCAATATGTGTATAGAATGCCTCGAAATAGATTACCCAGGGTAATGAAACACTACTGTCCAACTGGCAGAGGGAATCATGGTAGACCTTTGAAGAGACTTCTGGATACGTGAGACCGGAACGGTCCAACAAGTGGTCCAACTGCGTGACAGATATAAGACGAACATGATGATTATGGTGGTGGTGGTGGTGATTATGATTATGATTATGATGATTATTATGGTGGTGGTGGTGATGGTGATGATGATGGTGATTACATAGCAGTTGGTTTCCCAAAGAAAATTACCGTCCCATGAGATGGGCTGTCTACAATAATGGATGCAGCAACGAATTTCTCCAAAAATTCAGAATATTTCTGCGAGACTACATGACGTCACATGGCATGAGGTTGTAATCTTCGCAGTCATGAGGGCTTCAGATCTCACAATGTCCTGCCAAATTACAAATCTGGAAAGTAAATACACAGAGTGTCCCAAAATTTGCTTTACCAAGAGTATACTAACGTTCCAATGAAACACTACTTCATTTACTGAAACAAACATCTCTACAGGGTGCTTCATGAGGAAATATCAATATTTTTAGAGGTGATAGTATCAATCACTGGGAGAAAAGAAAATCCATGTGAACTTGTGAGCAATTCTGAATGGTTGCCCAGATAGAGCTGTTTGAATGTACAAACAAAAGAGCATTGTGAGTGGTAATAAATAAAGAGGAATTACTCGCGGTTTATTTTACTTCAGTTTTAATTTAATGTTTGAATTACACATTTTACAGTCGGCATAGCGACTGGCTACGGGCTGGACGGTCCAGGGATCGAATCCCGGTGGGAACGAGATTTTCCGCATCCGTCCAGAACGGTCCTGGGGCCCACCCAGTCTCCTATACAAATGGTGCCGGGTCTTTCCCGGGGTTAAAGAGGCCGGGGCGTGGCGTTGACCACTCACTCCATCTAGCGCCGAGGTTAAAGAAAGAGAAGAGCTATAAATGTACTCCCCTTCTGGGCCTTCGTGGCCTGTTCTAGGGTGAACTTTACTTTAATTAACTTTACTTTACGTTACTTTACTTTACTTTATTTTACTTTACGTTATTTTACTTTATTTTACTTTACTTAACGTTACTTTACTTTACTTTATTTTACTTTACTTTAAGTTACGTTACTTTACTTTATTTTACGTTACTTTACGTTACTTTCTTTACTTTACTTTCCGTTACTTTACTTTACTTTACTTCATTTCACTTCACTTCACTTTCATTACGTAGTTTACACAAAAGCAACAAGTTCGTTAAAGTTCACAAAAAATTTTGGAAAATTTCACGTAAATCTCAAAGCACCTTACAACTCGTGTATGAAGATCACGAGGTTTCATTTTTGTCTGAGTTAATTTTCACGTTTCTTTACGCGGGCAGCGGCATCCAAAATGCGAGTGACCAGTTCGACTCCCGTATCCAAGTTTATTTTGTAACTTTCGTTCATCAACCAATCCCAGTTAACAAAAACCTAAATGCATTAATTTAGGAGATCTTGGTGGCCAACGAAAGGGACCACCAGTCTGAAAGGGCTATATCTCGGTAACCATCCAGAATTAGACACACGTTCACATAAACGTTTTTCCCTAACAAAATGTTGACTTTCCATTCTGATACACCCTGTAGAATGTACAAACGAGAACTTACAGGAACTACTCGCATTTTATGCACCGTAATGAAAGTGCATTTCGCATATCTTAAGCACTGATAGTAGTGTAGCCCTGTAACGTGAGTGTAGCACATGTACAACGACTTATTTAGGACACCCTGTATATTGGAAATGTCTACCATCTCGTTTTAATTGCAAGAACACTATTATTTTAAAAACTGGTTTTGTCTCCGTCTTCAGGTGAAAGTAGGAACATACATAATTAGTGCCTTGGTCCGGTGATCGAGATAAGCTCCATCAAATGGTACGTGTACCATCTGTGTGAGTTTAAATTTTTACCTGATGAAGGGTACAGAACTGGTTTTCGGAAAGTTCTGTTTCTATAACCAAAAGGAGTTCAAAGGTATTGTCCAGTTTATGTGTCACTCTAATATTACACTTTTGTCACAGCGTCAAACTTGCGGTAGCTAACTGATTACTCTAACCTTGAAATGTAGGAACCACTTTGAAAATTACTACACTTCTCTCCAAGTCCATCATTTAAATATACCATAACTGACTCACTATAGACCCACGAACTCCTTAGAATGAAGGATAACAAGTGGCACTTAACAATGGGTAGTTCGAAAAATACGCTTCTTTCTCTAAGGCAGCTGTATGTACAAATATGGCGGTCCTCTGGTTACCGTGGTGACCAAGTTTTGTTCGGTGGCGCACGATATTGGTGGATCCTCAGTACTAAATTTGCGTCATGTCACCTTCCTGGCGTTTGGAAATTTGAGGTGGCCCCTAGGTTTTGGGAAATTTGTGCATCCCTGCTTTAAGGTACATATAATGGGCTGGGATAGCTCAGTCGGTATAGCGATTCGTTACGGGCTGGAAGGTCTGGGGACTGAATCCCGGTGGAGGCGAGAATTCCGCACCCGTCCAGACCAGTCTCGGGGCCCACCCGCCCTCCTATACACGTACAATGGGTACCGGGTCTTCCCCGGAGGTAAAGCGGCCGGGGCGTGGCGTTGACCACCCACCCCCATCTAGCGCCGAGGTTAAAGAAAGAAGAGGGTTGTATCCCTATTCCCTCTCTGGGTCTTCGTGGCCTGTTCTAGGGTAAACTTCGCCTCTTCACCTTATACACACACACACACATATATATATATATATATATATCCACACACTATATTTTCTTAAAATAATTTGGTGTCTGCTACTCTACAGGCTGCTTGTTTTCGGTTCACGAAGTTAACCAAATAAGCTAATTTTCTATTGTCTCACCACACTGGTCGTGTGTTCTTGTTTCGATGTGTGTTGGAGTTTCGGTGTAGCAGGCTGAATCCTGCTACACGGATACCACCACAACCCAGCCACACCGAAACTCCAACACACATCGAAACAAGAACACACGACCAATGTGGTGATTCAATAGAAAGTCGCAAGCTCCTGATGATGGATGTATTAATGTCCGAAACATGTTGAGCACAGAAGAAGTGAAATAAAACATAATAACTAGTGACATCAAGTTGGTCTCTTATTCTTCAACAAAAGTCTATATTACTTTATGCCAAAGTCAAGCCTAAAACTCAGTTTGACCGTTAAATTTATCATTTGTCTATAACAAAATTGAAGTTTTTTGGTCTTTCTTATAGCAAGAAAGTGTGATGACAATTCTGCAAATATTTTGTTTTATTTGTTGTCAGTACGAGACAGTACCAAACACCTGTTAACAATTTCCACTGTAGGAACTTCCTTCCGGGGTTCGTGTCGTATTTTGTAAATGGGGAGTTAAACCTGGTACGAGTTTTGACAGAACAAAATTACAGAAGACGAACACAGTGCCGGATTCTGACCATGACACGATGTCTCTTGTAGCCCAAAACACAAAGAGCAACTTGACAACCGTTGCAGTTTATGGCACAGCTTGTTGTTACCTGTAGCACTAAATCTTGTGGCGATTATACACAGCACCCTGTACCATTGTCTGCCAAGGACAGACAGCCTGTCCCCAGTGGCTTAGACGAGAAGCAGACCTTGTTTAGCTGTCCCTGGAATATCGGCCGAGCGATAAATACAACATCGACATTTACGACACCTCCGAAGACGTGACTTGAAGATAATATTAAAATGGTTTCTTAAATCTAAGATGTAAGTGGTTTCTTTGAAAGTTTACGTGTTCAGCTGGTCATGATTGGTATGGGACCCAAATTCATATTAATCTGTACAATAAAGACCATTGGCTCTGTTCCTGAATCAGGTTACCCCAGGAGATATCGTCACAGATTCTTTAATGAAGCCCTTTTTAATATTATCCTCTATATATTCGTAGGTCGTACCGTACAAGTGATCTTATATAGTACATTTACGCCATGCGCACATTTACGGACAGGTTGGTTAAATTCTTCTGAGATGTTAAGTTGTGCCGTTGTGTGATGAGTTCCCGAAATTTCAACAACAACAAAAAAAATAGTGACGTCTTCTCTTGCAAGATTCAAGCAGTCAAAAGAAACGCGAATGCCTGAATCTTGAAGTTGACGGCAAAAATATCTTTCGAAACGCAGGGAACCATTTGCATAACGACACGGCGTCACATCTCAGAAGACTTGAAACCTCAGCAACACCACCGTGAAAACCTCATACCTCACATTCCCTCGAGCAATGTGAAAATTTCTAGGAGAAAAAGTCAAGCAATACGGCCGAATACCGACACTAGATAAAGTGACTGGGTCAGATTCAGGCTTCGGCTAATTTACCCCTGAGGAAAAAAAAAAAGTAATTTGATGAACTTGATGGTGGCCGTCTTGAAGTGACACAGATAAACATTTCCGCCCCGAGAGCGAACGGAGCTCGAGGCGTCCAAATCAGGAGACAGAAAAAAACACCTAATGGACTGGAAAACACCGGAATTTAAGGTTAATTTCAGGTGAGGGTGATTACACTTTCTGAGATATTTGGAGGAACCTGACACCTCAGTCTTCGGGATAGAAAATTCCTGCCGCGTGATGTGCGTGTCTGGAGCGGTGCGGAGGTTATTTGTTACATGGAACAATAAGATTGTTATCGATGGGAGCAAAGAATATTTCTGCTGCTATATACATACCGGAAACATCAATCATTTCGAGGAGCGTGTAGTGATCGCGTCAGTTGTGCGAATGCTCTCAGAATGCCTAGCAGCAACTCGTCATGCCCCAATAAATTTTGGGCATGAATGTCTGTTGCATTTCTAGCAGGGATCATTCCCGTAGCGGTGGACTATACTTGCCAACTACACGATATCAAGCCCCAGAAGACTGAATTAACCTTCAGCAATCCTAATTAAAATTTTAGGACCGAGTCGAGGAAAACTGTAAAGGAATTAATTAAAATGAATATCTTATAAGAGGTTCCAGGAACATATTCTCTTTCATAATAATTTTGTTGATTTTCTGGGGTATGGTTATTAGATGCGCACTCATACTTCGCAGATGGAACGAAATGATAAGAGGTACACACAAATAAGATGGTACGCCGTGGCGGAGTTGGTTGAGGCACTACGCTACAAGCCGTCAGGCCGCGGGTTCTATTCCCGATGTTGTCATCCGGCCGCACTATGGCTCTAGTGTCGACTCAGCCTCTAACAGAAAATAATACCAGGAATATTTCCTTGGGAGTAAAGGCGTAGGGCCGACAATCTTACCGGCTTCATGTGCCGACTGTCTTGAAATCTCGGAGCCTCAACCTCCTGAAACCCTCAGGGCCTTTCCAGGCCTGTAATTGAATTGCTTTACCTTTACCTTTACTTTACAAAAATAAGGCGTGATGTGGCTTTTATTTGTTTGGCTCCTGAGAGTGCAGGAATGTTCTTTTTTTTTTTTTTTGGCGAAAGCAATCCAGGATGTTGAAGTTTCATGGGGAAGGTTAAAGGTAAATCAGAGGGTTCCAGAAGTTAAGGTTCCCAGATTACGTGACAATGGACCAGTTTGGTGGTAAGGTTGTCAGCCTTACGTACCGGCCACTTTTTACTCCCAGGAAATACTCCTGGTACTCATTTCTGTTAGAGGCTGAGTCGACCCCGGGGCCATAGTGCGATCGGAAGGATTATGTCAATGAAAAATTCCAATGACGCCATCTGGAATCGAACCAGCTACCTTCCGATTTCTAGCACAGCACCTTAACCACTGTGCTACCGCGGTCGTCGAAGATTCAAGAAAGAGAGGAATTTATTGTCTCGCTGAGGAGCTGTTAACTCTACAGGCAGAATCCTGTCCCGTGAAGTTATTTCGTCCACTCCTTGCATAGTCTTGGAGCTATTTATTCTAATGCTGTTGAATATGAATTAGTATGGATAAATCTGAAAGTCTTTGAACAGTCGTGTTATTTTTCTAAACGGTTATTGCCAAAGCGGCTTAATGAATTACAAAGGACAACACACTCAGCAAACACAATGTATCTTGCTGTGGCACAGCTTTCCTATTCAATACAGACGACCTTGAGAACGTTAGCCACTCTACCAGGCCCCTCATATGTCTTTCATAATCGGTCCATTGTGGAACTGCTTGGAAATTCTTTGGTCCCAAATTTGTTCTGCATTTTGACGAGAAGCCAGAAAAAATGTACGGCTAGAACACGACTTCCTCTTGTCTCGAGAGGTACAGGTGTTAATTTTAGAGGTGACGGTGATTAATTAACAAGCTAACCAACCAACCAACCAACCGAACAACCAAACAAACAACCAACTAACTAACTCCATGAAGCAGAGTCCTTCAGAAGCCAAAATTATTCGGCCAGTCAAGAAATTCCCTCATTCTGTGGAACCTGAAGATTTAACAGACTGCCACTTTTCCCTGTCCCTAGCCAGATCAATCCAATCCATGCCCCCATCCAGTTTCTTAAAGATCTATTTCAATATTTTTATTCCATCTCTGCGCAGGTTTCCGTAGTGTTCTCTTTCGCTCTCGTTTCCCAAGCACCTGTATAAACCTCCCCCTCTGTCCCATGCGTGCCACATGCCCTGCCTATCTCATCTTTTTTATCTGATCGCCCAAATAACATCTGATGAGTAGTACAACACTTCATTATGCATTTGACTATAGTCTGATGTTACCATTTCCCTCTAAGACCCAAATATCTTCGTCAGTACCTATTCTCAAAAACCCTCAGCCTATTTACCTCCCTCAGTATGAGAGACCATGTTTAACACCCACAAAACACGGACAAAATTGTGATGACAATGGTAATGATATGGCCATTAATACGTTCTGTTTGGTGGTGCTAAGTCAATGTGAGTTGTCACCTGCTGAGCCCCTTTACCCTCTTGTATAAAGTACACAGTCTTATTACGTAAGTCACTTGGAGTGGGGAGGGAGATGCTAACTAGTCTAGACGTGGTTGAGAGGCAAAAAAGATGACTGTACCTGCCTGGAAACAATTCTTGATCCTGCAGCTCCAAACCAATCATTTAACCTACAGCTTTTACATGTATAAGACTATTTACACTATTACCTTTCCTAATTTCTATACCGTAACAATAGTACAAGATAAGCGGTTGGTATAAAGTTTCTGCATACTAATAATGATACAGCTTATCAGATACACAAAGGTGGAGAATATTTATTTACCGAGAAATTGACTTGGAAAATAGTTTCTGTATTTAATTTTATCTTTTTATGATTATGTCAATGAGGAATAGGAAAGCTCAGTCAGTATAGTGACGAGACGGCACACTGGACGACCGAATAATCTTAGTTCGGTTCCTAGCAGAGATATTGGCTCTCTGAAGATGGCCAAATTGTATGGCCGAAACATGTAGGAGCAGTTTATAATAAATGTAAATATCTTGTAACAAATTTGAAGCATTTGTTTGTTACTGGCCTGTTGCATGGAGCATGAACAGTACAACACCAAACATAGGCAAGAAACTGCACGCTCTAGAAAGCGCCCAGACCCATCTGGGACCCAACCAGCCCCTTATGAGGTCGGTTATCGGAGGTGCGTTCCTGGAGCGCAAAACACTCATGTCGTAAACTGACGACTGACCTCCATCCAATGTCGTGTTCTAACTGAGAGGAGATAAACTAATGGAGTGCAGTGTATGTCCTAGTGCAGTGTATGTCCTAGTGCAGTGTATGTCCTAGTGCAGTGTATGTCCTAGTACAGTGTATGTACTAGTGCAGTGTATGTCCTAGTGCAGTGTATGTCCTAGTGCAGTGTATGTCCTAGTGCAGTGTATGTCCTAGTACAGTGTATGTACTAGTGCAGTGTATGTCCTAGTGCTGTGTATGTCCTAGTACAGTGTATGTACTAGTACAGTGTATGTCCTAG
>Ga0131853_10025304_pt1 | contig 10697 bp, 11 predicted proteins | sample TergutLab28metaG_FD_92764 | JGI IMG/M metagenome (GOLD analysis project Ga0131853, IMG submission 92764) | Labiotermes labralis P1 segment gut microbial communities from Petit-Saut dam, French Guiana - Lab288 P1 (version 2) (version 2) | ecosystem: Host-associated > Arthropoda: Insects >... | reverse complement strand
TGTGTGTGTGTGTGAGTGTGTGGTGTGTGTGTGTGTGTGGTGTGTGTATGTGTGGTGTGTGTGTGTGTGGGTGGGTGTGGGGTGTGTGTGTGTTTGTGTGTGTGTGGGTGTGTGGTGTGTGTGTGTGTGTGTGTGGGTGTGTGGTGTGTGTGTGTGTGTGTGTGTGTGTGTGTGGTGTGTGTGTGTGTGTGTGTGTGTGTCTGAAATCGTTTTCATCGTTCCTAAAACGACATGCGTGTGATATGGAAGTCGGTGTCTCTGTCTCTTACTGAAGCATATTCCCTTCACACGTTGCTGTACAGTGTGTTTCCAAACACAGTACAAGTTCACCATCTGAATTACACGTAATGTATATGGTCGATTAATGTCTGTCAGTTGCTTATTGACGACTGCTAAAGCACTTAATAAATTAACAATTTTTCAATCAGAACCAATTATCTTAGACTGCATTTAAATGTGGCTTACCTCCAACACAACAGGGGCTAAGTATAATTGCTAAAATTAAAAAATAGGCTCTGTTGAACTCGTAAATACAAACATAATTACTAAGAATGATGTGAAATATATATATATATAATAGGTATAATAAATGTAATTGCAATGTATATTATTAACCCATAGTTGTAAGGGTGAGAAACACTTTTTCAACTACTGTACATAGGTTCGATCGAGAACTAGAAGAGATAAGCAAAGGATAAAATATAGTAAAATGGAGAAAAGATCAAAGTATAAGCTGGTTAGCTCACCTAGAGAGAATGGAGAAGACAGGATGCCGAAAAAGATCCTCATTCAAGAATTGGAAGGGACGAGAAGAAGAGTAAGATACAGGAAAAGATGGGAGGAGGAAGTAGAAAGAACTCTTCAAGTGCTGGGATTGAGAAGATGGAGAGAGTTGGTGGCAGTTAGGAAAAAATGGTAGGACATTGTTCGACAGGCCAAATTCCACAGTGGGCTGTAGTGCCAATGGAAGAAGAAGAAGAAGAGGAGGAAGAAGAAGAAGAATATCGGTTCGAAAGTAGAGATTATACTTCCATGACTGGGTGTTTTGTATTAATTAGGGTTATCTTTAATACACGAATGTCCTCATGTGGTATTTCATACCAATTACAGATTAAGGTAGCTGGCCTATGCAGTTCAGCATTATTATTTGAAACCGTGAATCCTTTTCGATTTAAGAACTTTAAAAATGACACGCAATATAGATAAGACACACAAATATCCGTACGGTATGAACCAACAGGATGCACTGTTTACTTTCAATTTATTTGAATAATTAACCTCTACATGTTTCGAGCAGGCTTGCTGCTCATCATCAGGAGGTACCACTCTGTATATACAACAGTCAGTATATGTCATGCGTTTATGTTGAATGGCTGTTGGCAGGATCGGAATCCATGACATATACCAATTGCTGTATATACAGAGTATTACCTCCTGATGATGAGCAGTAAGCCTGCTCGAAACATTTAGAGGTTAATTATTGAAATTAATTGAAAGAAGAAAAAAATTGGTTCATATTGTACGGACATATCACGATGCACGGTCAAAAAGCATTATAAAAGACACACAAACTTATTCTGTGTAAAAGACATTTCTTTTGCGCATGATGGAGAACATTCTTTTTTGCAATTTCGTCATGATCCAACCACCCAAAACGTCGATAGCAGTAATACAGCAAGCAGTTTCGGGCAAGTTTACATGTAGGTAATAACAGGTTCCAAATCATGTTCGAGTCACAATTATTTTATTGTTGAAATTGCAATTGCGTTACAAATTATTTTTTTGTAGTGGTTTATTTTATGACGTCAAGATCTTAGATTATCTGGAGTCGACTGGCAGGATGTTTGTTGGATGATGAATTTTAAGGGATTCTGAAGAATTGTGGACTGATCTAGTTACTTTCTGGAATTTTCCAGGACAAATTCATGGATGTCGCGATAAATTCAGTCGAGTTAGGGGATGAATATTCTGACCAACGTTTGAACCAAACACTCCTGCCGAATACCCCTCCAAAGAGGTACATTTAATCATCCTGCCAAGTAGAGTTTTCCGGTAGTAGTGGTAGCGATGGAAATTTTTTGCGGCGGCGCCGGGGGTGAGGGGTGGTGGTGATTGCAGGAAAATTCTTTTTCATAGCGCATATTTGTTAACTTTAAATTTGGTGAATAAAAGTTTATAGATATGAAGCTTTGGAACAAACCATTTTATATTCATAATTTTGTAGAAATTTGCATAATTTCACTTCGTGCAAATTTTCTCAGAAATTGTTGGCATCCCGCAGGTCTCTTAGCGTACATGAATCAAGAAGATGCTCAGGGAATTGTGGCTAAGTTGGAATGTGATTTACTGAAAACAAAATAAGTTTTGGATGAATATGATGAGACTACAATCCTACAATCGGCAGTAGGGTAGGGAGTGGCTGTTTAAGAGGCAGAGAGTTCAAAAATAAGAAGTACAGAAAATCAATGATGCGTCTGTAAGTTAATTCTGGTGTATGAGGTATAGATTTGCATTGGAAACAAAGACTCGATCCCAAAAAAAAAATGGTACGAAAAACCATAAGGAATGCATTTTGAGAGAGCGTGATACCCACTTTTTACACTTTTCCCACTCTTATTTTGAATGACCTACACTTATTATAAATAAGATCAATTTCTACCCATATTAATCCTTTTTGATACATTGTACATTATTTGTCCTTTTCATTATAAATTCTTAGTATGCACTACTATATAAAAATGCTTCCAATTGTGTAGGAAAGTCAGTGATTCTAATCTGTTCTTCCGTCATATAATAATGAGACATTTGAATTGCCAGTATGCATCTTCCTACTTACAGCCCTCTGAATTATGGACATATTACGATGTACGTTCAGTAAGTTGTAATGAACCAGGCGACTTGCCCTGTATCATTAATATTGAACATACTTTCATTGCATTACAATTTGACAACTGGATTGAGGTTAAATTGATTGGTTAATTCTCTGTCCACGTGAAAGTTAAGAGTTGTATAAGACATAGGACTTGTAACTTTCCTAGCCATAGTAGTCCACTGTTTGAAGATGACATAATATTTCTAAGCAAAAATCTGCATTTGTTGATGACCTCATGCCTATAATGAAGCCGGAGAAACAAAGTTCTTTTTTTTTAGAAACTGACAGTCGGTGATTTTTTTTCAAAAGAATTTAACCTACATTTACCTATTTAAGATGTGTTGCCGTGTTCAGAAGAGCCCACCAGTGAGCTTTATCGTAACCCCAATGAATTCAATCCACTCTGTTATTCGTAATTGTGAATGTAGCCTTAATCTCCTATCTCCACATGCAATGTGAAACTCTCCTGAGTAACGATTAGGTATTCAATAAACAAGAGTATTCCCCATAAGGTGTACGGAGCGTCAGGATCCTATTATTCGCGTGATTTTGAGTAAAAAAAAAGGTTATATGAACATTATGGCTGATTATCAACCTTTACACCGCTACGAACATTTTAATGTACGTTTATGGAAATAACGTAAAATTTTACAGTACATTTCTAGTGTCATACTGTGAAAGTAACAAGAATTTTATGGGTCGGATAATAACACAAATGACATTGATCCTTTAAATCTTACCCTGTTTCACAACACGTGTCTGGTGATACCACATACAAAGCCAACCGTTTTGTCTTCTTATGTGTATATTTTCACAGAAAATTGTGTCATATAATACTACAAAACAAAGACGGATTTTTGGTTATGATACGGAGGTGCCTGTGTTAGATTATGTAGTGAAGTTACAATACTGAAGAAAAACTTCGTTTTTAATTAGGTGATCTCATAAACCTTAACTTACAGGTACGTTACAATGCCTAGGGTTAAAACTGAAGAACATTTTTCTGCATGCACAAATTTTTGTGTCTCAAAAAAAATGTATTATCTTCCTGATAATTTCATTGTTTTTCTCCTGTGCTGTTAGTAGACGCCATGATTCACTGCAGGCGTACAGCATCGCACAAAATTTTGAAACATAAAAATGTTCTTACTGATGTGTACATGGATAAACGAGCATACGTCGATATAAGACTTCTTTCGAATATGACTTGTGTGATGATATCCTGAAGTTTGACACATTTTCTTCGGAACACTCTGTATAAAAGAAACAGGAACAGAGTGTAAGAAGCTTTTCGGTATTAAAACGAGGTTTGGCAAGAGGGAATACAATTACGGAGGCGAGGGAATAGGTAAAACTGAACACAAAATATCGACTGAAGAGAGGTCTCATTCTGCATACATGAAACATAGAAAGGGATGGGACACGATATCGGAATGCATGTACGAAGGAGAGAGGGCACACATTGTCAGCACGAAACTGAACCGGGCAAACAGTCCGTATATTATCAGCATGATACGTGGGTGACAGGCGAGGAAGTACGTAAAACAGAAAGTGGAAGAGTAATTTTGTGGGATAAAACAAGGGCGGCAAGTGGGTTGACACTCGATGTAGAAAATATGTCGGAAGTATGTGGCACACAGTCCTAGAAGAAAAACAGAGGAAACGGGAATAAGGGGAGTACTCATTATGTAACAGGGTGAAAAGGGATACTCTTTCTTTATAAGAAGCATCCCCGTTGGTGTAACAGTCACAATATCGTTCAATATTTTCAGTCACAACCAACACACACTTTGCGAAGAGTTTTATTAGATGCCAAATATTTTCGACCCTAGATTCGGATCATATAAACACACACAGAAACTAAAAACCCTAAGTGAAACTACAAACCATAAGTTGGAGGTTCCATATTATGATAAATTTTATGTTACAATGAAACGGGGGTGGGAAAAGGGTATACACTGTCGACACGTAACACCGACTGGAATGGAGGACTTGCTTGTTCGGTGTACAGATGGGCGAAATATTGTTTGTACTCTCCTAGTATAAAACAGAAACCGGAATAGATGGCTCACCCTCTCTGTATTTAGCAGTGGAGGAAGGCGGGGACATCCTCTTGGTATGAAATACTTACAAGAATGGGGTACACACACTCAGTCCGAGACAAGAACGGAAAAAAGGGGGCTCACTCTTCAAAACGGAAGTGGAAAGGCAGTGTCTCCTTCTGCATTTTCAGAGACCATCCTGGCATGCAGCCTATAAGGATCACAATAACTGACGATTTGCTGGCCACAGATTCCGCGCAGCCCACATGAACCTCTCGAGCAGTGTCCACGACTTGCAATGTATAAAATAATTTGGCCCGTTTCTCTTGCTATCGCTCAGACCGTCCAGTAATTTGAGCGCGTAATTCCGGGATTGCCTTCACAGGTTCAGCGCATAACAGATATAGTTTTAAAGTATTATTTACGCTTCATACGTGCATTCCACTTCACTCAAGCTAATTGGATTTCCTTCTATTGATTCTCAGACTATGTAACAATGCTTCAGATATTGTGCAACGTTAGTTGAACTAGGAAGAACATGACTGGAGAGCTGATAAGGCCATGGAAGAACAGGCGGAATAGAATAACTGAAATTTACAACAAAACAGTCGGTAGCTCCGTGGAAGTTTACGCACGTATACAGAGGGAAGTACATGCTGCAGGCGTGTCCGTTGAGGGTTAAGTTTATTATACATTTCAGTGGCTTGCTTCACTGTTGCACGGAAAATTTTGCCATCTGAAATGTCTTGCTCCAACTTCGACATGCTTCCAGAATCATGTGTTTGTTATAGCAATTATCTTTAGCTGTTCCGGACCCGTTAATCTTGACCTCCTCTATAAGACTTGAAATTCAAGCCGTGACCACCAGTTACTGAAAAATTCTCGTGACTTGAGGTCTAGATAGGGTCAGATCATGAATGTTCGTGCAGTTTGCTGGTAATCAATACATAACATCCTTCGGAAATTTACTGAGCAGATTAACTCAACCAGGTGAGGCTCCTGGCTTCTATATGGGAGGTTTGTAAATCTGTTGTAAAAATTGAAAATGGGTGAGGGGCGGGGGGGGGGGCGTAGTGAGATTTGAGTTCCGCACACTAGGGACTGTGAAGATTCGCACTCACCTTGACAATGACGGCAGAAAGTCCCTTTGCAACAAGAAGCACAGTTTTGTTAGACTACATGCTGCCACATCCAAGGAGACAGCAGTCTTGAATTTTATAGTGATTTTGCGCAGTACTTCAAGCCTGGAAACTATGGAGATTTTCAAACGAGCTGCTGTCGGCAGTTCCTTCCGTTGTTTTGTATTTTGTCATCGTTCAATGACAGCAGATGCACAAAGACGTGGCACTAAATTCAGTGCCGTTAAATTGACTAGGGTCACAAACTCATCACAGTTGTGTTATTCAAATTCCTGTCCATTTAAACAAATTGCTTTAAAGGAATATCAACAAAACCCCAACCCAAAAAAACTCCTGCAGCATAATCGTTCGTGAGAAGCTGATAGACTGTCTAGTCAAAACTTTATCGGCCTATCATAAAACCCGAACGAACATCAAAGCCTTTGCAAGGTTCCACCAGCGGAACTTGTCCTGGGAGACACGAAGTAAGTCTGAATTATTTACCACATAGATATCTTTAAGCAGATTTTTTTTGTTGTTGTTGTTCAGGTCGCGTCTAAGGATCAAAGGTGAGGTCCCTCTTCGCAATTCCTAATGTCCCAGTCTGCAACGTAAAAGTACCTCACTCATAAACGCCATATCCTTAAAAACAAAATTAATTTTCACCTACCACTTTGTGTGATGTTCAAAAAAATTTCTATTATACTCTGTTTTTAACGTTAACTAGTTTCGATCTGGGAATGCCCGTAATTTTTATTTAAGCGTAAGAATGATATTGTGAAAAATAGGGACGGACGATGACGATCTTTCGTCATCTTAAGACAGTGGCGTACCCAGGAAGTTTGTTCGCGGGAAGGGGTTCAAATTCAGTTGAGGACAGAGGACAGAGAGAACGGGGATCTGGGGGGGCGGTAGCCCCCTCGTCAGGGGTTCTGGAGGCAGCTGTAATTTGGTACAAGAAATTTCATTTCATATAGTAAAATTTTCGTAATTTTTGGCACATTAAGACTATTTATGATGACAACCAATTTATTTTTCATTGCTAATGTAAAACAATTGCGAACCGGCTGTAGTTTTAGAATTTTACTGCCTTTTTTTCCGAACATCTTGGGGGTGTTGGCATCCTAAATTCAGCAATTTTCACAGTTTTCACAATCGGGTTGAGTTTGGTACGATTTTGGAGGGCCTTCGGAATTTCGGTGGGGGGGAGTTGAACACCCCAACCCCGCCCCCCCCCTCGGTACGCCACTGTCTTAAGAGAAGACTAAATGACAGGCTAATAGCTTGGAATTAAAGAAAGAAGAAGAAGAAGAAGAATTAAAGAACAACATTTAGAGAAAAGTGGACTGTTTAGCGATAGGCATATGCAGTGTGTCATTATAAAAGAGATAACAGGCTTATTGGCCTGGCGATTTTTATGTATATCACTGCTAAACCGACGCCATGCATTAGATAGTGCCCTGAAACCAGTACAGACATTCTCCATGATATGTATTAAAATGCAGTCACGTCCTAATAATCAGTATTTTCAAGGCTTAGATTTATAGATCTGTCTCGTTTCCATTTTTCATATGAACTGATCTTCCCATCCTTTGCTGATCTCTGTTTTCTTCCTGCAGGTGTGCAATGTAACACTGTGTGTGCAAATCCCTCTCTCGTCCTTCCTGTTACCTGATGTAAATACGCTGTTAATGACAATTTTCTGCGTTAATTTCATAACTGCCTTATATCATGCCTGCTGTTCTCCTTCCTATGGTAACCTGCTACTGGTGTCAAGACAAGAATCGTTGCTGATTAATGATCTGATGCTGCTGCTAGATTAAAGTTCAGAAGTCGTTACTGTGAGACAGCATTACTATAAATTAGTAATGTTTCATTAGCATTGGTTTTTGTGTTCTGTAGCGTAGTCAATAGGTGTGGGTATCAGTCAATAACACAACAATATCTAAAAAGATGTTTAATAAAGGATGAAGTAAACTACATGTTTCGGCCTAATGTGGCCATCATCAGGTTTTCATCCGCAAGTATGGTGGTAGTGCTTTACAGGATTGGTATGGGTATGTCACGATGGTGAGATCTCAGCATCTGCGATGTTTGTTATATGCTATCTTTAAGGGGCACAGGGGGGGTATCTGTGATGTGCGCTATCCCCCCCCCCTGTGCCCCTCAAAAAAAGCATATAACAAACATCGCAGATGCTGAGATCTCCCCATCGTGACATACTCATACCAATCCTGTAAAGCAGTACCAACATATTTTCGGATGTAAAATTGATGACGGCCATATTAGGCAGAAGTATGTAGTTTACTTCATCCTGTATTAAATAATTTTTGGATATTTTTGTGTTATTGACTGATATCCTAACCTTCTGTCCAGTACATTACATTACAGTACATCACAGTACAGTACTGTATATTACAGTTAAGTACAGTACAGTACATTACTCTAGTTACAGTAAAGTACTTTCAGGCTGCACACCTTTTATAGTGCTGTCACAAGAAGGTAATTGTGACACCCATCGCTCGGTGTGTCACAATCCCCCGCTGTTTCATCATACGTTCTGCACCTCACAGAAGCACTCCAGCTGGTTATATTGGTTCATACCTGATACACACAATATATATGTTTCAGTCAAACACAACAATTTATTACACAAAATTATGCCCACCGCAAAATATTTCGAATCTAATGAGTCATCATCAGGCCATCCACGTGGTTTAATGCAAAGATATATCATATATTGGAGTGCATTTTAGATCCCAAACGATTACAATGAGTAGTAAAGTTAATGGCAATAATGCTATAATAATATCTTTAAAATTCTTAAAATGGCAATATGTCTAAAAGCTAAAAATGGTGAAAAAAGTCATGAATTCGGTTGTGCTGTGTATTTGCTTGAAGCCGGATCTAGCGGTGCATATATCAGGGTTGTATCTGGTTGGGATCAATATCCATTCAAATTGCCGTACAACTCACGCTATCAGTTCCAGTAAACTGCAATCGCCTTTTGTTTATTGCAAGGCCGAAACGTCGGATACTATCGTTTTCTGTGTCGTTCTGTTCAGTGTTATAATAGAATTATCATACTTCAAGTAGTGGTGTTGATATGTATTGGTGTTTTCCCTTCTGATATTCAGTTACATATTTAGATCCGGCATCACGCAAGATACATATTTTATCTGTAACACAGCACAACTGATTTCATTACTTGTTTAACATTTTTAGCTTTTAGACATATTGCCATTTTAAGAATTTGTAAGATATTATTATTGTACTATTCCCATTAACTTTACTACTCATTAAAAGAGTTTGGGATCCAGAATGCAGTCCAATATACGATATATCTTGGATTGAATCATTTGGATGGCCTGACGATGACTCATTAGAATCGAAACATGTTGCTGTGTGCATAATTTTGTGTAATAAATTTTTGTGTTTGACTAAAACATACATATTGTGTATATCAGATAAACGCATGGGAATGAATACTGTCAAAAGAAAAGGGTACCTTAGGGTTAAAATGTGGACAGATCTGTTACGGCTATCCATATATTTATATCTACACTACTCAGAATATTTTACGTCATGTCAAGACATTTCAGTGCACCGACTTTTGCCAAAGTATCAACTGACAGTGAACTGACAGTACAGGCCGATATATCAAGATGTGGCAAAGAATGTGAAGTGATGAAATTACGGTCAGTTGGTATTTGAAGGTCCGGATTGCTGTATGAATATACGTGTTGGGGATTTGGTAACAGTAAGAACGTATCTGGATGGAGATATTACAGTGTGTTGTAATCCAAATATATATATACATATATATTAAGTTAAGCACCCCATTCAAAACATTACCATCCAAGTGCTCTATTCTGTTATGCCGTAAATCAAGTTAATTCAAATTGTTCATAATCTCAAATATGTCCGTATTATTTCACTTATCCTGTGACCCCCCAGCCTGTTGACTGTTGCTCTCACGCAAACTAGCCACTCCTTCCCCTAAGGTATTGTTGCTACTTTCCCCTGAGCAAAGTTTCATTCAATTTGCTTATTAAACTTGGTGACCTGCTGAGGTACGTAATTACTATACCTCTTGTCAGTAGAGAAACGTTTGAGGTTATTACATTGATTGTTCTAACAATATATTTGGAACATGAGGAATTTCTGTACATTGACACAAGAATCAATATTATCATAGATAATGCAGAATTGTGTCATTGTAAATCCACGAGGACAGGATCGTGTGTCTGTACACACATTCATGCTGTAATGTCTTGAGATTCTCAAGAAACGTGAGTTGTGAAACTTCTTGATCAGAGGGAAATGTTGCTAAAACTGTGAGACGAGGTTAGTGGAGTTAAAAAGAGCAATGTGTGTTGGTTGAACTGATGAATAATCAGTGGATACATTTTGCATGATATTCGAACTGTGTGGTGAATAGAATCCTGTTGATAGACAATCTGTTAATTAATTGTGAATGCAAATCATTTACCACTTCGGCATTGTTACAAGCCAGCTGTACTGCAATGAGTGATGTAACGTTACAAGGGGGAGATTTACTGACACAAAACTGCACCAGCGTGACTGTTGTGAATAATTGGGTCTGAAGTTTAATGTTGGTCAGTTGTGTGTAGATGTGAAATGCAAGGAAACGGCGTCTCGTTT
>Ga0131853_10025303_pt1 | contig 10697 bp, 9 predicted proteins | sample TergutLab28metaG_FD_92764 | JGI IMG/M metagenome (GOLD analysis project Ga0131853, IMG submission 92764) | Labiotermes labralis P1 segment gut microbial communities from Petit-Saut dam, French Guiana - Lab288 P1 (version 2) (version 2) | ecosystem: Host-associated > Arthropoda: Insects >... | reverse complement strand
TTCTAACATCTCTAAGGTCTCATTGTCAAGCATAATTTACCTTGACACAAGAGAGGAGAATTACACATGGAAACAATTCCAAGAAGATTGGACGATTTGGGCAAGCTAGTATTACCTAGCGAATTAAGAAGAAAACTAGGTCTAACCCTAGACCCATCTCCAAGAGTAACAATAACAAAACTGGATGATGAAACGCTAATAATCCAAAAGGCAAAAGAAGGTTGTCAGTCACCCAACACAAAAGAATTAGACGGCGTGGGTCGACTGCACCTGAACAAAGAATTGCGAGATAGCTTAGGATGGAACGAAAACACCTATCTGGGTGTAAACGACGACATCATGGTTATAAGACCATTAACGCCAGAACAAATAGAACAAGCAAAACAAAAAGAAGAAAAACATAAATCTGAATAAATAACAAAGTGGGGGGCTTGCCCCCCACTTTGTTATTTGCAAACCTAATTACAAGGTTAGTTATTGAGCTAAATAATTATCATCTGAGCGGATAATTCGTTGCGGGGATGTGTACCTTGAGGTCTTAGTGCTAACCAGTAAAGGTGAGTGGCTTGCAACTCGTCTGCAATTAGATTAAGTGGTGCATTTTTTAAGTTAGTAATTACTGGAAGGGTTGCTTTTCGTTGTAGTTCGCTTACAAGAAAGGATTTGTCACGTCGAAAGCCCAAAACACGAATATATTGCGGTGTTTGCGGACTTTTTATCCCCAGGACAACATTTAACACCAAACGCTTTAGTGCGGTGTGTGTAATATTCTTAGTTTTGGCTGCAGTTATCACATCGCTGATTTTGTAGTGGTTCTCTGCGTGTTTCTCCAGAGGGTTTCCCTGCACATTGTAATGAAATACTGCACTAAAATTGTCTATTTGATTAAAGGGTTCGCCATCAAGCAAATCAATGGACGACTGGGGTATAAAATCGCTTATGTTTTGCAATTTACCTACCAAAATTTCTTTACGCAGGGCAGTGGCAGATGCAAATTTACCTGCAGGAGCGGTATCATGGTGGTTTACCCCTTTACGCCCCACTGGATGGGGCTTTATATCGAAGCCGAATTTTTCCAAGGCTTTCAAATATTCAATAGACAAGATGTTATTTGGTGAATTTATAACACTTTCGCTTTGGGGTAAAATTTCCTTTAGGGCAGCGGCTCGTGCTTTCGGAAAACTAACACCTTGGTTCAAGTTCGCTTTTAGAGTTGTTTTGAAACTCTCACTTTCATTGACGAGGTGGCGGACTATCACTTGTAAATCCTGCAAATTCGGGGTTTCCGCACCAAAACACAGGTCTGTCACCATGCCTGTTTTACCCAAAATGTACACAGCGCCAGACGAAAAGGTTTCTGCCGATGCAGTGGAAAAGCCCACAGGCAACTCCAACACCATATCAGCCCCGCCAAGTAACGCCATGCGGGTACGGACAAATTTGTCAACAATGGCAGGCTCGCCCCGCTGAACGAAGTTTCCGCTCATCACAACAACCACATCATCAGCCCCAGAAACCTCCCTAGCCATTGAGATGTGGTGTTTATGCCCATTGTGAAATGGGTTGTATTCTGCTACAATTCCACAAACCCTACTCATCTTCTTCTCCCAAAAACCGCCATTGCAAAGGGGCAATGGCGGTTTTGTTGTCATCTAAAACTGCGGAGCCAAGTTAGGCCCAAGCACCACGGGAATTTCCAATATTTCAGAACTGTTTCGCACCACTGTAAAAATTACCGTGTTGCCCACACGTTGGTCTGTCATAAATCTGATTAAAGCGTCTGCATCCGCTATATACTGCCCGTTTGTAGCGATTATAATGTCATGGCGTAGCATCCCTGCATGAGAGGCTGGGCTACCATTTACAACCGATGCAACCAACGCACCGTGGTTTGGCACTATCAACTCATCTTCTGAATAACGCTGTAAAAGGCTTTGCAAATGAGCTTGTGCATATGCAGCCGTCCAGTCGTTCATGGTTATGCCAATCATGGGACGACGTGGCTCATAGCCCTCACGCATAATACCCTCCAAAATGGGCTTTGCCACATGGGATGGTATGGCAAAACCCATACCTTCTGCCAACCGCTCGGCAAATTTAGCTGTGTTTACGCCGATAACCTCACCATAAGCGTTTACCAACGGTCCGCCAGAATTACCACGGTTTATGGCGGCATTGGTCTGCATTACATCCAAAATTATGCCGTCTACAAAAATGGTGTTGTTAATGGCAGAGATTATACCGTTGGTAACAGAGATACCCTCACCCATAGCGTTGCCGATTGCCACAGCAATTTCCCCAACCTGCACTTGATTAGAATCCCCAAAACGTGCCAAGGTAACGCTAGTAATGCCAGACTCCAAAGCATCAGCTTTGTAAACGGCAATAACAGCCAAGTCATTACCATCATCACGCCCGATGGGTACAGCCCTAATTTCCGTACTACCTTCAATTGACACAGTTACATTGTCTGCCCCTGCAATTACATGGGCATTTGTGGCTATATAATAACGAGAAGCCGTTTCATACATTAAAATCCCAGTGCCTGCCCGCTCTTGCCCTTGGTTAAGCCCGAAAATCCCAGTGCCTGGCAAGGTAGCCGTAATGGTTACGACACTTGGTTTAACAGCATTTACCAAGTCAACATAATTTTGACGGGCAACCAGAGGGGTCTCCCCTGCCCTAATCGGGGTGTGTACATTGTCAAAGGTAAAGGCTTCACGCTGGGCAGAATCGTCCAGCAAATTGGGCAACACAAAGGCGTTCATAAGCCTAACTCCCGCACCTGCCCCAATGCCCACAAGAGGAGCAGCCACCAAAGACAATATAAGCACAATTGCAATAATCCCATTGGTCTTACTCGTCTGACGCTTGTGACGAGCTTTTTCAATTTCATTTTGAGCATATAAAGTTTCCAACGGCGTTGTATGTACCACCACATCCACCTTTTGCGGGGCTTCCCCTTCGTTTATACCTGACTTTCTGTAAGGATTATAATCCATATTTTCGCCTCCTAGTATGGAATTGATTTGTTCGCTATAGTATATCACAATCCAACATAAAAAACAATTATGTTTTTTCAAATTGATTTTTATGTAACCTTGTGGTAAAATAATCTTAACAAAGATTTTAGGAGGATATTACCTGTGGAAGAAAAATATACGCTTAACATTTTGGGAGAAAACCTGTCAATAACCAGCGACCAAGGGCATGATTATGTGAAAGATTTGTACAATGCAATAGCAGACCATATTGACAAAATTGAAGATGTTGATAAAAATTCGACCATGAGCAAAATGGTTAAATCTCTTTATATCAGCGTCTTTTTGGCGGACGATTTGATGAAGGCACGCAGGGAGATTGAGGAATTACAAGATAAACTGGCAGATGATAAAAAAACATCTTCCAAACCTAAAAACAAGAAAGGATAGTACAGACTTTTTATTTAGTTTTACGTATATATCTTTGCAATAGAATAAAAAACGAGGTGCTTTATGAACAAATTAATTAAGTTAAAGGACTTTTTGTTAAAGGGGCTTAGTCCTGCTATGCGTTGGGCTTTGCTTGCCACCCTTGTAGTTGCTTTGGGTTTTGCAGTAATTGGACTCGCTATCATGTCAATCCCTTATGGCATTGGCACTTTCCTTGCCTTTCTAGGCATCTTCCTTGGGGCGGGCCTGGTAGCTGCTACCCTCATAACCCTGTTATTTGTAGCATTTAAGAAAATGCGTTGGCAGACATTTATGGTGCTACTGTTAACCATAATGCTAGCCATCACCGCCTTCTTCTTGGCAATTTATTTGGTCTATGTGCTAATTTTCCTTATGATAACGGTTTATCTGGCTGTTATGTTTGTCACCAAGCAATACAAAGACTTGCGTACATACAAAAAGGTATTGCGTGCCGTGGGACTTTCTGCGTCTGCACTTGTGCTTTTGGCATTTTCATTTATAATTTTCTGGCCAGGTCCTGCCCTTAGCCCCGATATGCGACCAGACGTGGCAAGGCTTGCCCTGCCTCATCCGCAAAACTTTCATCAACCTCAAACCGTGCCACTGGCAAACCCTGGGCTTGCTGGTAATTATGAATTTGATGTGCATTTTTACAATATCCCTAATGCCGTGGATGCTTCCAAGATGCTTCACAGCTGGGGTAACGCACGATACCGCAATCTAGGATTTGACTATAGTGCCATGCCCCTTAATGCACAAGTTTGGGTGCCAAGGGGAGCGGGTCCGTTTCCCATAGCCCTGATAGTTCACGGCAATCACACCGCTGGGGTAAACTCTTATGACGGTTACGGCTATCTAGGTGAACACTTGGCGAGCCGTGGCATAATTGCCGCTTCTGTCGACCAAACCTTTCTTAATGGTTCTTTCGGATACGACCTTATGGGGCTTATGGGTGGCTTATCCCCAGAAAACGGCGTGCGTGGTTTTGTTTTGTTAGAACATTTACAACAATGGTATGATTGGAACAATGACCCTAACCATGAATTTTTTGGATTAGTTGACTTTGAGCGGACAGTATTAATCGGTCATTCCCGTGGTGGCGAGGCGGTGGCACTGGCGGCTGCTTTTGCAGATATGACCCATTACCCAAGTAACGGAATGATGGAATTTAACTTCCCTTTCAGCATCAACACCGCTATCGCAATTGCCCCAACCCATCGCCAATACGACCCTGCGGGGCTGGAAGTATATCTTACAGGTGTCAACTACCTTGCCATACACGGCGGACATGACAAAGATGTGTTTAGCTTTATGGGTGCGGATATGTACCGCCGTGTGTGCGTGGCAGACGAGGGCATAAAAGCACGCGTGTGGCTACAACACGCCAACCATGGGCAGTTTAACAGTATTTGGGTGAACGACGCTTCTGGTCTTATGAGTATGATTGGCAACCGCCGTATGCGGATGAACATGGACGAACAAAAAATGGCAGGAAAGGTGCTTATAGGTGCTTTCCTAGAAGCAACTTTGTTTGACAGGCAAGAATATACCAACCTGTTCCGATATTTTACCCACGGGGAAGAATGGCTACCCGCCACTTATTATGTGATAGACTTCATGGACAGCACCATTGTCTTACTGGACGATTTTGAAAATAGTTTCAATTTAACACATTCCACAACAGGACTTGTAGCATATACCGCCCACGACCTATCAAGCTGGACTATCGTGCGGATGCCAGGTAGAATTAACAACCATAACCGTGTGTTGCAATTGCAATGGGGCGACGAAAACCAAAACCCTACCTTTACAATGAATTTTGCTGATGGCACGGTGGGTATGGGCGATATAATCTATATGTCACTGACAACATCCACCCAAGCAAACATTGGTTTCTACCTTCGTTTAACAGATGTATCGGGTAACACCGCACAAATCCATGTTGATGACCTTGGTGGTGTACCAAGTCCAATTGTGACACCCTTGTTTACACCTATCTTTCAACTAATTGCGGGTGATTATGAACCTGTTTTGCAAATATTGCCTATACCATCAAACCGCTTTACTGGGTTGCAAGGGGAAATAGCCACCATGGAGCTGATTATGGACACGGCAATCACCACAAAGACCCTCTTTATTGACGACCTTCGTGTAAGCAGATAACAAAATAACACCCCCACCATTGCGACTTAATCTCACAATGGTGGGGGGTATTTGGTAGGGTCGGGCATTACCCGCCCCATGTCTGCTGGCACTATTCCTTGGGGTTGTACGGTATCGTCTGCATAAGTAGGACGGGCAATGCCCGCCCCTACCAGTTGAGGGTATTCCGATTGAAAATGGTATTGCAAAAAGTTCCAATTATTTTCAAAAAAGGCTTGACAACTACATAATCAGCCTGTAAAATATAAATAAGGGCTAAGGCAAAAGCCAAATCCCTCCTCCCATGCTACAATTCGTGACTGACTTGTATAAAGTTGCCTGTCTGCACAAATTCTTGGCAGAATACCAGACAGGCAACACCGTACAAGTCCAAAACAGACCTAAGATAATTCTAACATCTCTTAGGTCTCATTGTCAAGCACAATTTGCCTTGACACAAATCAGAGAGGAGAATTACACTCAGAATAAGTAAAACAAAGGAAAGAAAAACATAAACCTGAATAAACACAAGGCGAGGGCTTTTGCCCCCGCCTTGTGTTGTATTTTGTCCGTCATTGCGAGGAGCGAAGCGACGAAGCAATCTCTTGCCTGCATACGAGGGATTACTTCGCTTCGCTCGCAATAACGGGCATAAGGGCTTGTCATCAGTCTAAGGCAGGGGCTTTTGTCCCCACCTTTTTTGAATTTTATACCAACACTTCCACTATCTCCCCAATATATTGTGTGTGGTAATCCTTTTGGGGATAGGTGCGGTCACGCACAGCCGTATCCACGAAACTTTCATGGATTAATGGAGATTGGTATAATTTTCGGCAAATAAATACCATTTCTGCCTCACTAAAATAGGTGGTATTGTGGGCAAAGGCGGGGGTTAGTCCTGCTTTTGCCACCTTATCCTCGTCCCGCCCGCTGGTGCGACCCAGATAGGTAAGTTGTTCTTTGAAAGCAGTTGGCAAAACCGACACCGTAAACATTTCATTTTGGTTCATAAAACCGAAGGTATGGCGTTGGGGTCTAACATAAACGGATACAGTCGGCAGACCAAGCCCATCCCAAATCGAGCCAATGTGACCCCAAGCAATTGTCATGGTGTTAAAACCACTTTCTTTATTGCCTGCGGTTAAAAGCGGCCAACGCTGGGAAAACATGGTGATGGGGTTAATTTGTAGGTCTTTTGGGTCTATTGGTTTTAATTTCATTTTTATTCTCCTTATATAAATGGGTGGGGCAAATTCCCCCACCCTACTTTTTTGTGCGTACCATTAATTTGACAAGCTCCGAAACATCTTTTACTGTGGTTTCGGCAGCTTGTTTGTTTTGTTCCTGTATCTGCAAATAAACTTCTTGGCGGTTTACTGGAATGTTTCTTGGGGCATCTATGCCAATTTTTACAGTATCCCCTGCAACCGACAATACCGTGATGATAATGTCGTCACCTATCACAATGGTTTCGCCTTTTCTGCGGGTTAGGGCTAACATTATTCGTCCCCCTCCCCTACTTCATTTGGCTGAAACAACTTGACACGTATGGGAAACTCATCCCCCTGACATATAATTTGTTTACCTTGTTTGTTGTCGTAATTTATCAGCACTGGGGCTTTTAAGTTTACGGTGGTGTCTGACATATCTTCAAAAACAGTGGCTATGTTATATATTGCGGTGGTTGCCACATCAAATTCTTCCTTCTCAATAAACGGGTGAATGGATGGGGCGTATTCTGGATAAAAATTTGACATATCGACCAATACAAAGCAAAGTTCATCGTTGTCAACAGACTGAAGGAAGGATATTGGATTGGGTTCGCCCTCCTCTGGTTCTTGAAAAAGCACGACAAATTGGTTATTCTCGTGAAAACCTGGCAGACCCTCCTCAAAGTTTATTGCGTCAGCAGGGTTAATTTCAATTTCACCAAAGTTTTTGGTGGCTATTGTCATTTGAAAGCTCCTTTCTTAAACGGTTTTCGCCCCCACCTGCTAGTCACGTGGGGGCGTATATGAAAACAACTAGATAAAATTAACAAGGGAAAGTTGGTTTACCCTGGCACCTATTTGCATGGCAGCTTGGAAAACCGCTTCTGCGGCATTAAGACGCATTAGCACTTCGATATAATCAATGTTTTCGTTTTCGTCACGCAAGGCTCTGAAGGTGTCTTCGTTTTCGTCTAGGCGAACAGAAATCATCTCCATACGTTGCATACGGCTACCAAGTGCGGTAAACTCGGTTGTTGTCGTCTGCATATGGGCATCAAAACGTGCCATGCTGTTAGTAAATTTGCTGTAAAGTTGCTCGCCGAAGAAGGCGCGCTCTCTGGCAGCGATTTCGCTATTAGTGTCTAAGTCTGGACGGTTTTCGACCTTGTTTACCCAACGTATTAGGCTGCTCATATCCGCAAACATTTGCCACGGAGCGGCATGTCGAGCCTGTGTGTTGATAGTTAGATGGGTGTTTACCCCCATTTCAAATTGCAACTCTTGGTTATTTTGGCTAAACATAGTGATTTGACCGTTCAACTCACGTTCGGTATCAAAAAAGACAACTGGGTTTAATTCGTCTCGGAAAACACCGTTAATTGCGTAATTCAGTTCTACATTTCCTGCACGAAAATCAGCCATATAGCCTTCTGGTATAAGCACTTCGCCTGTTTCTACAATAAAGACAGGTGTACCGTTGACAAAGGCTTCTTCAAAAGGATTACCAGGACCATTAATGCTCATCGGAACGGGTTCACCAGCTCCAAAAATATTTACACCACCAACAGTAAATTCTGGCATTTGAGTAAACTCACGAATGGGCAAACCTGTAGCTTCATCGTAAACTTGATTGTAGGGTAGACGCAAAATATTAATGCCCTGACGTGAAGTAGCTGTGCCTATTTCAGTGACCTCAATATCTGGTGCTTGGTTTTCCCAGTTTGTGTCTTGGGTGCGGTCTGAACGATTTAGCCATTCATGGGTCGCAATAACTTCCAATTGATAGGGTGGTGTGCTAGCTGGGTTACGCCAAAACACAACCTCCGCATCTTGAATATTGGTGTGGTTTATTGGTTTTGAAATCCTAAACTCAATATCGTTTGTACCTGGAGAATTTAAGTTGTTTTGAGTGATAATTGGTGGCTGGTCTGTGCGGAAGCCAGAGAACACATAACGCCCAGCAAAAGTGCCATTAAGCTCCGTTTTCATTTGTTGAAACATAAGTTCCGCCACACGCCCGATAGATTGGCGGTTTTGGAAGGTATGCGTCCCAGAAGCACCTTGCACCATCAATTCGCTTCTTGTTCTTGTTAAAATTTCTGTGATATTGTGCAGGTTCTGCTCACTAACTTCCATCCAAGATTGAGCTTGTGCAACATTACGCTGATGTTGTTGCACTTCTGTCACATTGGTGCGAAAACGCAAGGCACGGCTTGCCACAATTGGATTGTCAGACGGACGCTGGATAACCTTTCCGCTGGAAAGCTGCATAAAAAGCCTGTCAACATTGTTGGCATTGCGGTTAAGGTTCATAAGCAATCTATTTGTTGTCATTGAATTTGTTATACGCATTTATTTTCCCCCTATACGCTACACTTTACGAGTATTATTAGCTCCAAGCTCCCATTCTGTTAATCATGGTTTCATAAATATTATCGATAACAGAGAAAAGACGGGCAGCGGCTTGGAAAACAAGTTGATGTTGTATCATATGGGCAACTTCTTCGTCCATAGATACGCCAGACACGGCACGGCGTTGGTTTTCCACCGTTGTCATAAGCTCCGTGTAACTTCTGCTAAAGTTTTGGGCTTGTCTGCCTGCGATACCCAAGTCACCTGTAATGGCGGAGATAAAGTCACCTAAACGACCTTCTCTAAACAAGCCACGTTCTTCGGTAATCGCACCCCAACCCTCGGTAACTCTGCCATCACCAGGGACGTCTGACGGGTCAAGAGCTACTGCCAGTTGGTCTGGATTTGCCAACAGTTGCGGATTTATCATAAAATTACCAGCGGTTATGTTGAAATAGTTAAATGTCCAATTGGCAGACGCACCCGCAGGTGGTACAAAGTTAGCAAAATTGTTACCCCCAGCAGTGCGGTGGGACATAAGAAAGCCAGCACCGCCAGCCGCAAAGTCAGAGGCACGGATGCCGTTGCGGTCATAAGCATCCATATGCCCAGTAACCCCGTTGATGGGTTGACCGTTCAAAAATCTACCTTCATTAAATGCGGCAGCTTTGGTGCGTACCAACTCGTTAAGCCTCGCCATGAAGTAGGGAATACCCATATAAGACGTGGTGCGTCCAACAGTAATTTCTTGCGGATTAGTTGTAAGTGTAACAAAATCTAGTGGTGGGGCTTGGTTATCAGCTTCATAAAGATTAAACCAACCAGCCACAGGGTTGCCGTTTGCATCAAATTCTAGTCTAAATTCAGTGTATCTAATTTGACGATTTATGCCATTTGCATCCCTTATGGTGATAATACCTGTATTTGCCATATCTACACGGCTGTTTGGACCAAACTCCAAATGTAGTATATTGGGGTTAGGGCTTTCAAAGGCTGGAATATAAGGGAAAACGGTTGGGGCTGGCATACCTGCGGGGTTAGTAAGCGTAAATGAACCTGGGGCAGTGTTAAAATTACCAAAACTGCCACCATTACCATCACGCAGGTTGATAAGTGCTGCAAGCTCCCCTCTAAGGGTTGGAGAGTACATATTAAAACTTCGACCATTAGACCAAACCACTTCATACAAACCTTGATATTCTTCTGGGTTACGGGCAACACGGCTTACACCATCACTTAGGGTACGGGTGCGAACTTCCAGCCCATTCATATTAAAATGTTGCACAAATTGGTTGCCGTCAATCAGAATTAGAAGCTCTCGTCTAGAATCTCTCGGGTCTGTGGTGCGTCCTGCTGCAAAATCTGGGTTCATTTCAATTTCACGAACCTCTATATTAACAAGCCCAGATAACTGGTCGATAAGCAACGCCCTTTGGTCACGCAGGTCGTTGGCATTGCTACCATCCAGCTCCAAAACAGATATTTGACGGTTAAGTGCCGTAATTTGGCGACCAAGGCTGTTAATTGTACCTACAACCAC
>Ga0131853_10025302_pt1 | contig 10697 bp, 3 predicted proteins | sample TergutLab28metaG_FD_92764 | JGI IMG/M metagenome (GOLD analysis project Ga0131853, IMG submission 92764) | Labiotermes labralis P1 segment gut microbial communities from Petit-Saut dam, French Guiana - Lab288 P1 (version 2) (version 2) | ecosystem: Host-associated > Arthropoda: Insects >... | reverse complement strand
TTAATAAGCAATATGGATAAGTGATTGCTTATAATTAGTGAATAATCGGTTTGGATAATTGTTGCCGTGGAACAATTTAATAAGCAATTTGGAGTAATTGCTTATAATTAGTTAATAATCGATGTGGGCTATTGTTGCCATGGAACCAGTTAATAAGCAATTTGGAGAAGCGATTGCTTTTAATTAGTTAATAATCGGTATGGATAATTTTTAGCATGGATGCAATTAATACGCAATTTGAAGAAAGGTTTACATGCGACTACTTACTGGGCATTCTGGAGTAGTGTTGCTGTTGGAACCTGCCAATAAGCAACTGCAAGGAGACTGTCTGTACTGGACCGTTTACTCACCAGAGCGTTTCCGATCAGCCCTACAAACACGATGATGCCGAAGAGCAGGGGCACCACAATAGCAACTATTTGCTGTGTGAGGTGCAGTGACACCTGGTTCTCGTCATTAGCACTGGTGTCGTTGTTGCAGAAGGCCAAGCTGAAGTTGGTCGTGGTGTTTAAACAGCTGCTGTAGCGAAGGGCCGGAATTCCTGCCCCAGGTGGAGGGTGGATTGTTGTGGCCTCGGCCATCTTGATTGCTTCCACGCACTTCACACACAACGAACCGACATGATGGCGTTGAAGCGACAACTTTTAGTAACTTCCGTTTAATATTACGAGAAATTCTGTCACCATGCCATGCGTATTGCACAAAACTGAGGTTTCTGTCTAGATCTAAGAAAGTAATTAAGTAACAGCAGCATTTACTTAACACTGCCGCATACAGCCTAGGAGACTGATGGGTATAAATTTGCTCTAAAATGGTTTATAATCTTTTTGCATTATTCACTTTTGTGTCTGAAGCCTGCAGACTGAGCTTGTCCGTTCTCGTCGACTGTGAGTGCCGCAGCTTAGTGTAGGTTGTACATTAAGTGCTGACAGTAATAAGTATCAGTTCTTCTGTGTCCTATTGCCATTCTGCTTACGGCATTTGTGCACCAACACTCTTCTGATTCTTCTTCTCTATCAATACCAAATCCATCACCTCGAAATTCGATATAGTTTAAAATACGAAAGATTAAATAAATGAATGTAAATCTTGTCGAATTATACGGTCAACTTAAACAACAGTTGTTTGTCAGTTTATCCTTCACTAATGGAAAGTAGTAGGTGTTAGGTTATTTTAACCCAAATGGAAAATTAACCGCATTTCAGCCAAGATATTAAAAAAAAAATTATACGAATGAGTGAAATTTGTGAGGTCTGATGATTAATAAAAGAAAAAAAAATTATATCAAGGGCAGGGATTATAAATAAGCAAGATAAAATGGCGTAGTTCCTACATTTGAAATTTTGACGTACTTTTTTAATTATTTTTAGAGCTTATTTGATTTTACAAATTTAACGTAAGTATTAGTAGTTGTATATCTTATATGAGAAAGCAAAAAAAAAACTACAATTTTGCAATACTGTACTTGGCTGAACACACGTTTAAGTTAACATGCTTTTGGGAAGTCGAATATCTGTTTCCATCAAATATTGTTTCTGCTTGGTTAGATTTTCTGTGTTATTTTCAAACAAAGGACTTGCACGGTGTTTTTTGTTTAAAGACTTCCTCCACACAGGTCAAATTTTATTGACGGTAGAATTCTAATAATGTGGCTTCGTCCGCTGAATTCTCTATGTAGGAATGTGCTACGCTGTGTGGTATGTAACCATTAGTATCGGTCGAACAGCTTGCAAATCGCACCAATCTCCCTGGAGTCGAGCACTTCAACCACGTTTCAGTTTCAAACACTCTTGTGTCTTAAAGTTCTCTAGGCGTTGCGCTTTTGTGGTAACCTCGAATGCTGGCTACATTCTGTCACGCATCGGTTCGTCTTTTACTGGGCTGAATTGTTTGATAGTTGTAAAACTGCACGTCTCCAGCGTCAGACTACAGTCTCAGTCTCAAGAGGAAAATACCCAAAACTGAAACAAGTTTGAATAAAAGACAGTATCAGAGAGAATATGAATATGGAAACACGTAGTTGTAAATTTGTACTCAAAGTCTGTTTCTTCACAAAAACACAATCCTGTTTTCGGGGAGGTTGTGGAATTTTCCTCCCCTAACGGGCGCAACAACCTACTCGAGACACCAGTTCATATCTCGCGTGTACGGAGAGCCTTGAATAATTTTTGTTTTTCTGACACTCTCTCTAATTCTTTCACAGCCAGAGTGACGATGCTGAGACCTTGTATAAGAAATGACGTTTATTTCTAAGAATCTTTTTGTTTTTGCCTAAGTTATTAGTGGCTGATGCAAAAATTATAGACCTTTTTGACCCATATTTAGGGACAACAGGAGTATTTTGATGCCAATTAGCTGTGAAACGTAACTGATTCAGTGTCATATAACATTTATGCGGGAAGTGTTGTGTAATTTGCTGAATTTACTGTTGTTAAGCTGGGTCTAACCTCGTTACCTGAACGGACTGCGTGCTATCAGTCCACGCACAAACACGAATCACTCCGTTGTATGATAATTTCATGTTGCTTTATCCGGGGAATTATTAATTAAACTCTTCAAGGGACTCAGGGACGTAATATTTACAACACTTCCCAGATTTAAAGTTTAATGAAACTTCTGACAGCAAAGATTAATTAATTTTAAACTTCTGTAAAGATTTCTATACACTTTGGCATGTTCACAGTTATTGCAAGTCCTCTGACTTCTAACGCCATATATAGCATTACTTCCATTAGTTAAACTGCAAAATGTCCAGTCTGGTGGAGCGTTATTATTAAATTTATATTCGTAATTTTTCACTGATATGTGCTGCAACGTTCAAATATTTTTATCTTAATTAAATAAAATTCTGAAAGTCTCGTAAATTGCCTTCTTAAAATGCACACGATTTTGAGAGTTTCAGGGAAATGTTCACTTTTGAGTGTGTAACGTTTGGTGTGGTGAGTCGCGCTGAAGTTGAATAGGATATATTTTTTTCACTGATTTGCTTTTTTTTCTCTGACGTGCTGGCACTCGGTAAAAAAGAGTAAAAAAATTCTTCATTGAGCGCTGTTTGTCCGGTAATACACGTATCAAGAAGGCTGCTCAAAAAAAAAAAAATTTTGAGACATGAATGGACAGTGCCTTTTAATTCGTACTGCCGAATGCGGTGATGAATGGCTTTGACCGACCTGCTAGCAGTGTTCCTACAGCAGTGGTTTTGAATTCCCTGGTTTTAATGAGTCGCGCGTTTTACGTGCACACAGTCTAATGAACGTGACGAAGTAATTAGCCAGTGTTTAAGTCAAGAGTTTTTACACGCGTCACGCGCTGTGACGTCCTACATAAAACCACGTAATGTCACTTCATACACGTGGAATACCGTTTTCACTGTACTTCACTTTATCTTGCTGTACACACACGTGCAAATACCACTATCGAAGATTATGGTCACTTTACGGGGGGACCAATTTAAATCACTGAATTCAATTAAATGTTTGATTTTTTTAAAAAAAATTTTGAGTGCATCTTTATTTTCCCTTTGTTCTAAAACTGCGCCACAGAATCCTCAGTTAATAACGTGTCATTGAGTAAGTTGGCCACCGAAAGTTCACGCAAAAAAAAAAAATGTTCACTGTGTCGCTTCTCTTACACACAGGAGTAATAGATTTCACCGTTAATTTTACAGTCCGTCAAAAACTATATGATAATTTGAAACTTTGCTGTTAGAATTTAGTCCTCCCGTCTTTGATGTCCGATTAATGAGGTATTTTTTTTCCACACATCACTTTCATGCACTGCTTTTGTATGCCGAATTCGCCATCTGAAGCCTGATATTGTCGTTAAAAAATTGAGTTCGTACCTCACAGAAAACAATTACAACAACGAAGAGGTTAATGTTGCATAGGGAAACAGTTTATGTTTGTTATTACTGTCACATGGAACACGCGAGTACAGTCTGTGAGCGAAACGCAGGCATAAACATTATAAAAACAATTCAGGCATACCGTAACAGCGTGTTATACTTCGATGCTTTGTACACCAAACTGACTGTCTAGTTCTGTGTTATGTTCAAGTGAATTTCACGTAATTAAACAGAATTTTCATAAACATAAACTTAATGACGTCACTACACAAGATATAAAACGCCATTTATCAAGAGGAAAAAAGGATAACGAATCACTGCCACTAGGAGTTTCAGAGTTTGTCACATTTATTACGTCTTAAAACAGAAAATGTAGTTCGCAATGCAACATGATTTAAAGCATGGTTACTTGAAATGTTCTTAGCCACACTAAGATTTCATAAATTATTACATAAATATATATTAATTGTCATTGTGCGCGCTTTGTAATCGCCAGCACTTTACAAACTTACGTTTTTTAGAAATTTATTCTTGCGCAAACGAGTTTAAAATTGTCACTAAGAGTAGTATAATAATTTTCTTTTTGAATTTACGAGTAAAAGCGTATTCAATATTGACACATAAATTCTCATTGAATGTGATGATCACTGCGATAATATAGTGACTGACAGGTTAGAATTTTCGTAACGAAGTAATACGATTTGATTCCGAGCAACGCGACGCTAGAATTGAGTCTGCTCAGGCAACCAGCACGACGGCTACTGACTGAATGGAGCTGCTAGAAACGCGGCATCAGGCGTCGATGGAGGAGGAAACATGGACGACGCAAGCGTCTACTGTGATATAAGAATCCGAAAGGATAAAAAAGCCTTCACGGGTTAAAATATGTAATTTTTAATCTCGATTAAGTTCGTAAGCTTCAAAAAATTAACTACTTGTGCAGTATAATCGACGATAGTATTTGTCGTGAGCTGTCTAAAGAATGACGTAGTGACAGGTTAAAGTGAAATGGCTTCAGATAATATAGCCTACAGAAATGCTGTATGTCCTGACCAAAAGCAGTTTCATTTATTTATCACAAGATAAATCGGAACGCGGGTCAATTATTTTAGAATTGAATAATACTTTGATTCGTCCTCCTTATTTCTTCATCTCTCCATGAAAGGTACTCAGCCACTTGGAAGACCTAAGGAGGATAACATTAAAATGGGTATTAAGGAAAATGAAAAGAGTGGATTCATCTGGCACAGGATATGGTCAAAAGGCGGGCTGTTGTAAAGGCGGAAATGAAGCTTGCGGGTAATTTCGTGACGCCGAGGAACCATTCCTTTCTCAAGGAGCACACTGCTCCGTGGAGTTAGTCAGCACCTGTATACACCACCTATTTTACTCTGGCTTTGTCCACACATTGTACATACTGGACACTTCGTGGACAGTGTTTCATATTTTCTCATAATGAATACACGTTACATACCACAAAAGTATTAAACCATTTCGCCTTTGTGCTGTAGAAGCAGTGTGTCTTCCGTGAGATGGAAACTGAATTGCTGTATCGGGCCTTGGAATTTAATGAACTTATTTGGATCTGGGATGGTGTGTTCCGTTTAGCGACTGGGTACGGGCTTGCCGGTCCGGAGTTCGAATCCCGCCAAGGGAAAAAGTTTTCTTTCGTCTTCTAAACGTCCACACAGTCGTTGGGGCCCACCCAACCTTCTATTAAATTGCTACCGGCGTTCTTTCCCAGTGGTAAAGCGGCCGGACCTTGAAGATGACCAGTCATTTCCATCTAGACCCAAGTTTACGTGGAAATATGAACCTATATCTACTTATCCTGTACCGATTTAGGGCGTGTAAAGGGGCAATTTTTGTTTGTTACCTTACAGGGGTTCCCTCCAGAGGGTAAAGGGCAGCGGCGAAACTTTGCCGCGCACCTCAATGTAGTGCTGAAGTTTCGAATGAGGGGAACTCTACCTCCACTCTGTTTATATGGTTTCACGCTTTACTTCATTTGCTCGTCTGTGTGTATCTCCAGTTGCTTCGTCCGAGGGAAGGTGTCGCATAACCATTTTTGGAAGTCTGCTGGGGTAGAATGTATAGACTGAAGGACTTTTTGTTGTAAGAACTTGCAGTGTTGGGAGTTCGATAGTGTTTTTTGGTGCTGTGACGCCCGTGTTTGGAATTACTGCGCAGGTCAGATTCTCCTTTAAGTGTCTACTTCAGGTCGTGCAGCAATTTTGTGATTCTGACTTGTGAAACCAGAATTACTGGAGACGGCAGTCCACTCTGCGACTGCGTCTCCCGCCCGCCGTGCACCGTTTTGAGTTTCCCTATTCTTCTTGCATGCCATGTTTATATTGTTTTGTTGTTATATATTGTTTGTTGGCGTGAGTGTGCGTGTGAGTGTGTGGGTAGAATTTTTATGTGTGGATGTACCCTGACTGAGTTTTTTGTTACTCTGACGGAGGTTTATCCGTGCTTTTTCCTCAGTTGTAAGGCAAATGCCAGGGTAAAATTCGTAAAGACGGGGCACGGCCCGCACTCTTACAAATTAGTTGTTATTTGTGTTGTTCTGTTGTTATTTGTGTTGTTTCATGTATTATCTGTGTGTAAATGTGTACTGTAATACTGCCACCGGGTGTCAACCCAATTGCAGTTAACAAATATATCAAACGTATCAAATATCAATTACCAGATGATTTCAGCAGTACAAAATAACACTTTGTTTCCATATTAATAGTTGTCCAACGAGATACAACACAAAGCAGTCTTTTTTTATCATTCTGCAAGTTCACTCTACATGTTTCGGGTGTCAACCACACCCACCATCAGGAGTACACAAAACTGTAACTACAGCCTCCAGTACTGGTCATATTTTTTGTGCAGCTACCACCCTCCAACGTTGCCAAGTCGGCCACGTTGGAGGGAGGTAGCTGCACAGTACCGGAGGCTGTAGTTACAGTTTTGTGTACTCCTGATGATGGGTGTGGTTGACACCCGAAACATGTAGAGGAAACTTGCAGAACAATAAATAGACTGCTTTGTGTTTCATCTCGTTGGACAATTATTAATATAGATCAGCGATGCACGGAACCATAAACATAAACATAAAATACTTCGTTTCCACCTGTCTGGGACGGATCTTCAATTCATCTTCTTCGTCAGCCGCACTAATTTTTGTCACCCTGTCTCTTGTTTGACGCCTTTGTCGTGTTTATCGTCTTTACGTTGACTCGGGAGTCGTTACCGAGTTTGTCTTCTGTACTGGCCTAACTTCACTCCTGTTACCTCGCCAACAGCCACTGTTTACGCAAGTCTGAGGGAACTGCAAAAGAGAAACACTTTTCAGGACCTTGCCAAAGCTTTCCCTCTCTTGGGCCAGACTTTTTATAACTATCTGCCACTCCTTTCCTTTCCTCACATTTGTTGGGGTGCATCGGGCTACGGATTTTGACGTTAAAAAATCTAGCAATTGCAGGTAGCCTGTGTTATTAGCTACCGTTCACTGCAAAACTAACGTCGTTTCCAGTACGTACAGTCAACTAAGAAACTTGTGTTCATTACATGTAACTTTTAATTAACACACCTTTCTAAATAGTCTTACTTACTTACTTACTCACTCCATGGTGCAGATTCCTTCTTGAGAAGCTAACTGGTTTGCAGCTAGTCAAGAAATTCTAATTAGTCTAGTACCTACAAATTAAAATTATGTTTATCAGAAGGTGTAAAGATATTTATGCATTCTAACGTTACATGTGGACCAGGTAGCTCAGTCGGTATAGCGACTGGCTACGGGCTGGACGGTCAGGGGATCGAATCCCGGTGGGGGGCGAGCTTTACCGCACCTGCCCAGACCGGCCCTGCGGCCCACCTAGCCTCCTGTACAATGGGTACCGGGTCTTTCCTGGGGTAAAGAGCGGCCAGAGCGTGACGCTGACCCCTCACCCCCTTCTAGTGCCGTGGTCAAGAAAGAGTAGAGCTATGCCTCTACTCTCCGTATTGGCCGTACGGCCTGTACAGAGCCTCAGTGCCAGTACAAGGGTGCACTTTACCTTACCTTTACCTAAAATTACATTAATAGTGTATTTACTGTGCAACATATGAACCGCGGGTGGTTTTATAAAATGGAAATATGAAAGCAATTTTTGTGTTGCATTTTAATAATACTGTGGCTGAAGTTATTTCTGTAATTTTACGACAGTTAGCACTAGCTCGTACAAAGCAGCGCATTTGTTTTAGAGTTTTGGTTTTAAAGCAAGTCAGTCACGTTCCTTGTTTCATTTTCTGCAGCCGGATACTTGAAAACTGCATTATGGGTAGCAATATAGTACAGGGTGAGTCGCGGGAACCTGACGATTTTCAAAATAATATCTAAAAGAAGTTGAAATTCGAATTAAATTTTCATTTTTTTTCTATAGAGAACAACCGAGAAAAATAGAATGCCATTTAAGTACAGTACATCACTAGACTTACATATTTTACTTCTTGAGCAACACATCTCTCAACTGTTTCCACCATCTCACCTGCACTGTTCCAGTCTGTCACGGTGACGTTCTCATTGCTTCTCTCACCATGTTGTCTGTCATGGCTGTAATTTCCTTCTTTATTTCGTTCTGAAGCTCGTCAATGTCTTGTGATTTCATAAGGTACAATTTAGACGTGAGATACCCCCAAAGAAAGTAATCACACACTGAGAGGTCAGGAGAACGTGCAGGCCATGGAATGTCTCCTGCTCTTGAAACAACGAGCGCAGTATGCGCAGCAGTCCACTGCTCAGTTGCTACGAAAATCTCGTTCGTGAAGCGAGTAACAGGTGAGCCCGCATCCCGTATAACTGGCAGTGGTGCCAACTTATTATGCTTTAAAACTCGTTAGGTTTCGGTGACTCACCCTGTATATAGCTCTCATGAAAAGGAAGCAGAAAGTCGGAGGATGAATAAGTAAGGCTGAAATTACTAGAGAAAGGATAACAGTTAGTAGATTGGAAGATAGGAAGAAAATAACCGATCGTCCTTCCCCTCAAGGTACGTTGGAGCCAGTATGGATCTTCGGGAAGTGATGAAAGTAAGGTTGTATGAAATTGGTTTAAAATCCGCCTCATTCATTCCATTGACATTTCCAGGATAAGACGATTCCTTGCCGTTTTCAGGATCTTCTTCTATTCGTGTCTGTTATATACCCTTTCCTGCCGTCCTTTTCCACCAACTGGTCTTCCATCCTCCCTCACTTCATCTTGCCATCTATTTCTTGGTCTACCTCTCAGCCTTGTTGTTTCCAAATATATACCTAATAATTTGTTGGGAATTCTATCTTCTTCCATTCTCTGTACATGCCCAAACTAACGTAACCTATTTAACATTATTGTCTCTTGCAGTGGGGTTTTTAACCATTGCATAAATTTCTTCATTAGTTAATATTCTCTACTTTCCTTTTTCATTGTCATACACTAGGCCCAAAATTCTTCTATACACTTTCCTTTCAAAAATACTTATTTGCTTTCTGTCTCTCATTGTTAGTATCCAGGTTTCTGATGCACATGTTAGCGTTTTGTCTATTATCTCATTAACGTTAAATATTCGTTATTCTCCCTACACTAAACATGAAGTGCCCATTACAAGAACCAAACGGGAAAGGCTAATCGACGACATAAACTGGTCTTTATTGAGACATACGAAGACAAAATTCCTATAATATTAAGACTGGCGTTAAGTACAGTTACCACCGTGTTTTGAACAGTTGGATTCTGTGCATTAGGAATCGTTTGTAAATTCTGCTTGCTCGAGGCTCTGCTGTCCGTTCGCACCGTAAATATTGGTTTATTACTTTGTGACTGAGGTGATAAGATTACACGCAAGGATCAGTTTGGGAGCAGATGGTGTTATTATTTGCAGGGACATGTGTAGCTTGTAGTCAGTGCAAAGTGTTAGAGGTATTGACTGACGCCGATAACGTCTATAGAAGCTTGGATTGCCACGCTAATAACGGTTTAATGTGAACTGTGTTATAAAGCAAGCTCACCTACCTACTGTTGTACATGGAGGATCCCCACACTTCACCTACTGCTGTACATGGAGGATCCCCACACTTCACCTACTGTTGTACATGGAGGATCCCCACACTTCACCTGCTGTTGTACATGGAGGATCCCCGCACTTCACCTACTGTTGTACATGGAGGTTCCCCACACTTCACCTACTGTTGTACATGGAGGTTCCCCACACTTCACCTACTGTTGTACATGGAGGTTCCCCACACTTCACCTAGTGCTGTACATGGAGGATCCCCACACTTCACCTACTGTTGAACATGGAGGTTCCCCACACTTCACCTACTGTTGTACATGGAGGTTCCCCACACTTCACCTACTGTTGTACATGGAGGATCCCCAAACTTCACCTACTGTTGTACATGGAGGATCCCCACACTTCACCTACTGTTGTACATGGACGATCCCCAAACTTCACCTGCTGCTGTACATGGAGGATCCCCACACTTCACCTACTGTTGTACATGGAGGATCCCCAAACTTCACCTACTGTTGTACATGGAGGATCACCACACTTCACCTACTGTTGTACATGGAGGATCCCCAAACTTCACCTGCTTCTGTACATGGAGGATCCCCACACTTCACCTACTATTGTACATGGAGGATCCCCAAACTTCACCTACTGTTGTACATGGAGGATCCCCACACTTCACCTACTGTTGTACATGGAGGATCCCCAAACTTCATCTACTGTTGTACATGGAGGATCCCCACACTTCACCTACTGTTGTACATGGAGGATCCCCAAACTTCACCTACTGTTGTACATGGAGGATCCCCACACTTCACCTACTGTTGTACATGGAG
>Ga0131853_10025301_pt1 | contig 10697 bp, 10 predicted proteins | sample TergutLab28metaG_FD_92764 | JGI IMG/M metagenome (GOLD analysis project Ga0131853, IMG submission 92764) | Labiotermes labralis P1 segment gut microbial communities from Petit-Saut dam, French Guiana - Lab288 P1 (version 2) (version 2) | ecosystem: Host-associated > Arthropoda: Insects >... | reverse complement strand
GCGGAATTTCCAGTTCTTCAACTTCGCCGAAAATCATGTCATAACTTGGCACTTCCTCCGCATGCTCGTTATCATTTTGAGAAAAAACCTCTTCATATGTAACAGAAAATGCATCGTCTGTTGTGGCCGAAATAGCGCCGTTCGTCGTTGCAATCAGCGCAAATGCCAGCAAAATGGCCAGTGCGCGCTTTGGAAAATTCTTGTATTTTAACATCGTTTGCTTCATGCAAAATCCCTTCTTTCTCTTAATTCTAAAAAATTACTTCAAACTTCCAATCATCGACTAATATACTAACATGATCGAATGAGGATGTCAATATATTTTGGTAGAATGAAGAAATATATTTGCACTAATTTTCCAAAATAAACAACCAATCTGCTTGCTTGAAAAAGCACACAAAACCAAAGTGATGCACTCTGATTTTGTAAGTTTATAAGATTTTGGAAAAACTCTAAGCCCACGACCAAAATTTTAACCACGAATAACCTTGTCAGTAGCAAACGGCGTATTTCTCCATGCTTGCTTGCGGGACATCGCTGTTGCAGGATGCTCAACAGGTTTTAAGTTGGCAAACTGGTTTTACGCAACAGAGAGTGCCAGCAAAGCATTGAGTACTGTAGGCGCTTGCTTTCCACAAACGTTATGCGTCGAGTCGAGTTTCGGGTCGCAGCCGATTTGCATGACTTTCAGGCCCATGTCAGCCAGCGCTGCGGCTATGTTAGACGTAACAGTGGATTTTCCAATGTCACAAAGTTCTTCCTCCTTAAACATGCAAGTTAGCAAATACTAACTTATATGTTGGCATAAACTAACTCGGCTGTCAAGCGTTTTTTTATTTATTTTTTGACTATCGAACTGTCTTCACCTTAAAGCCAAAATAAAACACATGCCCTAGCCAGACGGCGGTTAGGATAATGCGCGGCGCCAGTGGAACAGATAAAATATGCATCATCATAATGCTAAGGCCCATAAAAAAAGTCACAGTTCCCAACAGCTTTAACTTGACCTTTACAGTCATTTCGCGTTTTTTCACAAAGCTTTCTATATTTCTGTGATAAAATTGGGTGGACAGAAGCCAATTGTGCAACTTATGAGAGCTTTTGCCGAAACAAATGGTAGCCAACAAAAGTAACGGCGTTGTGGGGATAAACGGCATGACTGTTCCAGCAATTCCGAGACCTGTAAAAAGCACTCCAACAGAGATAAACACAGCTTTCTTGACCATTAGCACAACTCTTTCTGTACATATAATAAAATGGCATCATTTTCATTATAACAGGTAAGTTGCTATATATGCCTTTTTATGAAACAAGCATCAAACAATCTTGACACACGAAAGTAGATATGATATAATTTCAAGTAAGCTCAAGCTAACTTTACCAGGTGAGAAATGCATAGAAAGAGGTACCTTATGTTTGAGGCGTTACTTCCTTTTGAAATTGAGGTGTTTCATTGGATTGCCAGTTGGGCAAGCCCATTTTGGGATGTCTTTTTTGTTACGGTTACACGCTTGGGCAGCAGTGGTGTTCTTTGGATTGTTTTAGGGCTGGCCTTGCTTTTTCCAAAGCGCACACGCAAAATTGGATTGGTGGTTTTGGGCGCCGTAGGAGTTATGATAATCGTCAATAGCGTCGCACTCAAAAACCTGTTCGGGCGGCCGCGTCCATTTATGGTAGAAGTCGACTGGTGGATTGAGGCGTTTAACTCGCCTGGGCTAATTTCCTACCCAAGCAGCCTTTCTTTTCCGTCAGGGCACGCAGCATCAGCTTTTGCCGGGTCGGTTGCTTTTTTGCTTGGTGCACGCAAATGGGGAGACAGCAAACGTATGCAAGGGATTGCCATCGCTTGCATTGGACTTGCAGGCTTGATTGCTTTTTCGCGGCTTTACCTCGGTGTTCATTACCTGACCGACATTGTTGTGGGCGCGCTGGTTGGCACAGGTTGTGCATTTTTGACAACACTGGCTATGCGCATCGTGGAGCCACAGATTGAGAAGTTTAAATTTCTCGGGCCATTATTGCGCTGAAACAAGCTGGATTTCGAAAGGGTTTGCTTATGTATAAACGCGTGATTATTTTGGGGATAGACGGCGCAGGGAATTTTGTTGCACAGGCCGAAACGCCCAACATAGACAAGTTGTTTACAGATGGCGCGGTTACATACAATGGCGTGACATCAATCCCGACGATTAGTGCGGAGTGCTGGGGTTCAATGCTGCTGGGTGTGGGGCCACAAGCGCATGAGCTGACCAACGAGATTGTGTCTGATCAGCCATATGATGTTGATTCGCCTTACCCTTCCATATTTCGGGTGGTGCGGGAAGCTATGCCGCAGGCAAAGCTGGCCTCTTTTTGTAATTGGGACCCCATAAACACAGGTGTTATTGAGGAAAATTTGGGTGTGGCGAAGTTCACGGCAGATAACGATGCTGCAATTTGTGAGCAAATTTTGGCTTTTCTTGATGCCTATGACCCAACGTTGGTTTTTGTCCAATTTGATGAAGTAGACGGCGCGGGGCATCGCTATGGTTATGGCAAGCCAGAGTTCTTGGAAAAGCTTACGGAAATCGACAGGCTCATTGGCAAAATCGTTGCGAAATACCGCGAAAAAGGCTGGGCGAAGGATACGTTGTTTATTGCCAGTGCTGACCACGGAGGAAACGGCCAAAATGATCACGGTGGTGACAGCCCGGAAGAAGTGTTAATTTTTATCGGATGTGCTGGTTACAATGTGAAAAAGAATGTGATAAAAGGCATGAACGTGATGGATATTGCGGCAGTTGCAGCAACTGCGCTGGGCTGCAAAATCCCCCAAACATGGTTGGCCAAAGTGCCGGCAGAGCTATTTTAATTCTCTACATAATCTTCTAAAAACGCCGCGAGCGCTTCGCCAATCAATCTCCCCGAAAAAACAGCTTCTTGCAATGTGCTGGCATCTGTACCGACTTCAAAAAACATCGCGTAGGGCGCTAAATCCATGTTAAACCTGCGCGGAGTGAACCATATAGGTTTCATCAAACCCGGATAGCGTTCTTGTGCAAACACATGAAAGTGAGAAGTCAGCGCTAGGTTTTGTTCCCAATTGGGGTAGGGTGGCACGTCGCCCTCTTCCACGCCGGCGAGGAGCATTACCTGAGCAGCCTGGTGTCCCATAATCTCGGCAACAGGGTTGATGCGGTCTCCGTTGGCGCGGTGAATGGCATCGCGATGCACGTCAATTGTCAATTGGATAGATGGATAACGCTCTAACCAATATTCAATGGCGGTACGTGAGCGGTCGTATGCCCCAGCAAAGGGTACATCAAACACCGTAGTATCATGTATCACGATAAAACCTGCATCTTCTAGCATTTGCACAATGGCCTCGCCCACGCGTACAATATTGCGGTGGTAGTTTGTGGTGCGCGAATGCCAGTTGGCGGCATACCAGGGGCGGCTCAGAATTTCAAAGCCTTCCGTTGTATGCGTGTGATAAATCAAAACAGCAGGTAGGTTTTTGTCGATTTGCAACTCAATGGGCATTGCCAGGTCCTGCGAAAGATCACGGTCGGCCTGTGTTGCAGTGATGTTGTATACGGCAAGGTTGCCCCAATGGTGTGTAGCGTCGGCATTGGTAAAGTGATGCGCTATGATATTACCACCGGGAACATGATCTGCGAATTCATACACCGCTTCTTCCATTAACAGCAGGATATCTGCTGGCGTTGCGGTAATGTCGAAGTTGTTGCCCGGCTGGCTAGCTGGGTTGCGGGGGGTGATGGGGCGCATGTCAGGGTTTGCGACAGAAGCGCTTGCTGTCAACAAGCTGCCTGCACCCTGTGGCATGTCGATCCCCGCGCTGATGAGCGCAGCACTTTGCAGCACGCTGTCTGAAACCAACAGGCAAAGCACCACAACCAACACGAATGCAACAACAATCAAGCGGTTACGGCTGTTATTTTTCATGCAAGCCTTCTTTCCATAATCATTTATGCATTTTATGACGGACTAGCGTTGTTTAGAAGCAACGCTAGTTGTTGTTGCAAACAGCTCAAGATTTTTACCGACTTGGGCGGATATGTGCTTCAAAATACAAAAACCGGGGGTCTTGTATTTTGAACGAATTCATGCTATAATGATTGGCGAAGGGCTGGTGAACTACCTATGGGAAAAGTAATACTGGTTTGTGGCAAAATTGGCTCAGGCAAAACGACCTATGCTAAAAAACTGGCTGAACAGCTTCATGCGGTGATCATTACGCAAGACGAGTTAATGTATGGCTTGTTTGGAACGCAATTGTATCATAATGACCGCGAGCGATATTATAAATATGCCGCCTGGGTCGAAGAATTTGTTAAGCATAAATCGGGGCAAGCCGCAAGAGCCGGAGCAATCGTTATTTGCGAAAACGGATTTTGGCCGATTTGGCAACGTAACGAATGGCGTGAATTTTACGCCAATATGGGCGTGACATGTGAATTGCACTACATAGACACTTCCGAAGAACAACGGATAATCAATGTCAAAAAAAGAAACGATGCTATTTTGCGCAAGGAGTGTTATGAAAGCTTTATGGAGGAGAAAGACATACTTCACGATTTCGATATTCCTAGTAATGATGAAATAGACGTTAGGGTTAAGTTCGAATGAAAATAAATGTTGATTGGATTTTTTGAGGAGGCGCTTTGCATGAGACCCAAAATAATGTTATTGGCATTGCTTGCAGGCCTATTGTTGTTGACTGCGTGCGACACGACGGTGACCCAATATGCGCGCAACCATGAATTCGGCCTTGGCGAAACCATTGAAATTATGGACGACAGTGATGGCGAGCTGGTGGGCACGCTGGTTATTACAGGCATTGAATTGTTACGCAACGAAGCTTTTGAGGCCCAGGAACGAATTGTCGCCACAGAAGAAGGCCAGGATCAACCGCAATATGAAACGTTAACTTACCAACAAATTGTGCAAGTGTTTTATGTGTTTGAGGGTAACCGGCGCATTTTGGGGTCGCATTTTGCGGTGTTAGACCAAAGCGGCCAGCGCGGCGCAAGAACTAGTTCACTGGATCCCCGCCCTGAATACCAAGAGCGCATGCAAGGTGGCCAGGCAAGTGTTGTATTTGCGCTGCAAACTGAAAGCCGTTATGCAGACATTCAATTCCGTTACAGCATGTGGCAGTTGCGGCCAACGGCAACCATCCGCGTTGTTGTGCCTGAAACGGTTTCCGACGCACCTGTTTTGGTCACGCCACCCCCGCCGAATTTTCCGCCTGCTCATTTCGAAAACGATGATTGTTGCTAAACGATAAAAGGAGTTTACTTATTATGACACAAGACATTGAAACGCTGCGTGCCAAAAAAGGATTTTTGTGCGACATGGATGGCGTGATTTACCACGGTGACAGGCTGCTGAAAGGTGTGCCAGAATTCGTTAACTGGCTGGAGAAAAACGACAAGCAATATCTCTTTCTTACCAATGCAAGCGGACGCACACCGCTTGAGCTCAAGCAGAAATTGGCGCGCATGGGCCTTGATGTTTCTGTTGATAAATTTTATACCAGCGCGTTGGCCACCGCGCGCTTCCTGAAAAATCAATCACCCGGCTGTTCGGCTTACATCATTGGCGACCCAGGGTTGTTTAATGCGTTGCACGACAACGGTATTACGCAAAACGACCACAATCCCGACTATGTTGTTGTGGGCGAAACCCATAATTACAATTATGATTATATTGCCCGCGCAGTGCACCATGTGAGAAACGGTGCCAAGCTCATCGGCACGAATTCCGACATAACAGGCCCCAGCGAAACCGGAATTATCCCCGCTTGCCGTGCGCTGATTGCCCCTATTGAGCTGGCTTCCGAACGCCGGGCTTATTTTATCGGAAAGCCAAACGCGTTGATGATGCGCACAGGCCTTCGCATGCTTGGCGTTCACGCCGCGGAAGCCGCCATGATTGGTGACCGCATGGACACCGACATTGTAGCTGGCATTGAAACCGGCATTGAAACCGTGCTTGTGCTTTCCGGCGTAACAGACAAAGAGACCATGCGTTCATTCCCTTACCGCCCGCAGCATGTGTTGAGCGGCGTGGGTGCAATTGTGCCTTAACGAGAAAATGTTTCACGTGAAACATTTTGTTGTAAAACGGACTATCCTTGGTAATCAAAGATAGTCCGTTTTTTGTTGCCTCAAAATGTGGGTTAACTTCCGGCCATTGCCCGAACAAGCAAGCTCGCAACGCCTCGTCGCTTGGATTCATAAAGTTTGCCACGGTAGTAGGCTTGCTCAATTTTAAGCATGTTCAGCTGCTCTGCCGGCATGACAAGTGGGTTTTGGCTGAGCACGACAAAATCACACAGCAGGCCTTCGCGCAACGTACCGCGGCGGTTTTCGTCAAAGCAAGTGTGTGCGGCCCAGGCCGTGTGCATGCGCAATGCGTCCAAGGCAGACAGACTTTCGTTGGGATTTGGGTGGTTGCAGGCACAGTGAATGCTTTGAATCGGATCTGGCAATGTGCAGGGCGCATCGGAACCCGCCGAAATAATAATGCCTTTGTCTATCCAGCTTTTTAGCGGCAATGCAGCGTTTGCGCGCTCTTCGCCTAAAATGTTGTCAAGGTATTCCTGCGGTTCATGCCGCCAATCAAGAAATGCGGGCTGTGTGGCAATCATCAGGCCAAGTACCGCAGCACGGTTTTGTTGTGCTTCGTTCATCAAGCAGGCGTGGATAAGGATATGCCGCGCGTCTTGCTGGGGATAGTCCTGCTGCGCCGCCTCGAAGGCAACAAGTGCTTGTTCAGCTGCTGCGTCGCCAATAGCATGCAGCGCAATTTGCAGATCCAGCCGGTTGGCTTCAATGCAAAATGCGTTTACTTGTTCTTGTGTATAGCTCAAGAACCCGTTGTTTTGCGGATTGTTTGTGTAAGGCTTAAGCAACGCCGCATCTTCGGAGCCAAAGCAGCCGTCCAGCGCCAATTTAAAGCAGCCGCCAATGCGGGGAAGTTTGCGTTTGCGCACTTTGCTGATGTCCATCGTCTGGAAGAAAATGCGGAAATCTTGCGGCAGCCCACGCGAAGCAAAACGCATCATATCAAGGTCCATGTCGTTTTTAAAGCCTACGCCTTCCACCGTGTGGATTAGCCCAATGCCGCGCTGCGCCAGGTTGTCAGCAGTTGTTTGCAAGCCACCAAGAATCGACAGCGGCGAAATCTGCGCTGTCATGAAATTTACACCCTCATAGAAAGCGTTTTGGGTCATCCAACCAGTCTGTGCGTCAAAGCCGGGATCACTGCGCACGACTTCAGGCAAAGAATCAATCAAGAGCGAATTTCCCACGCCCGCATGGCCGTCGTACTTTACAATTAATGTTGGCCTGGTGGTGTGTTGATCTAACTCGCTCTTGTTTGGCAGGCGGGCTTCCGTGACCGTATGCGCGCAGCAGCCAAAGGCAATTGTGCGCTTTTGCTTTTTTGTGCACGCTTCGTAATCGCGCAGCAGTTGTCCAAGTTCAGCGAAGTTAGTTGCTTCACGCACGTCAAGCGTTGACTGAAACAATGCATGTGACGCAAAGTGAATGTGCGTGTCGGCAAAGGCAGGCACCACTGTTTTGCCGCAAAGGTCTATTGTTTTAGCGTTGCTATATTGTGTGGGAATTTCGTTGCCGCAATAAATGATGCGGCCCTTGTGTTCCACCAGCACAGAGAATTCACGGTTTTCACTTTCGCAAGAAACGAAATGCGCATTTTTGAAAATAGTCATAGGGATACCTCTCAAAATTTCTATAGCCAAATGAAACCGGTTTCAAGCTGGGAAGTGCATAATGCCACTTTATTCATAAAACGAGCACGCAGTGGAGAGCCCATGCGGCGGGCTAACTGAACAAGGATCGCTTTTGAACTGTCAAATTCTTCAGGCAAATCAACTGTGTATGTCACTGCTTGCATAGAGCCTAACGCGTATTTATCATAACTATCTACAAAATACTCTTTGTCGTGAATCACAAGACTGAGCGCATTGAAATTTAATGGTGCAGCAAAGCCGTTGTTTTGGATAGTAAAACGAACTTGACACGAAGCTTCGTTGAGCTCAAGCGACGTAATGCTAAGCAAATAGCCCAAATGATATTGAATATAAGCAAACGTATTTATGTTGCCTTTTTCATCAAGAAGGCTGGGGTGATAAGGTAAACCGGCTTCCTCCAGTTGCGCTTGACTGAGGTATTCATCTTTCCAGCGAGCCATTGTGAACAAGCGACTCGACGCACCTTCACGATAATTATGCTCCAGCGAAAGCGACGTCATGGAATATTGTTTGAGCTGTTGAAAAATGGATATAGCGTCCATTGAATCAAGTGGATATCCGTCTACTTTGTCGTAATATGTTGCGTGGCCCCAAGGAAGTTCGCCGTCATTGATGGTGCGCCGGAACTCTTGTTCCAGGCGCTTTGTCTGTTCATCTTCTCTGCCAAGAAAAAAAGACCATTCGCCATTTTTCTCTCCGATGATATAGTCGTCGTGGATTCCAACTCGGTCTTTATATTTATCGGAAAGTTGAGTGATTTGATTGATGTTGCGCACTTGGAAAAACACATCTGACGGAATAATGCTGCATAGCAAATCAAATGCCGGGCCAGTGTGTTTTATATTAAAATTCTTATAGCTATGACCTTCGCCCCAATAGCCTACGATACCAGATTGCATGACGTAAAGTGTGTCTTCAATCAATTGATTATGAGCCTTAAACCATTCGCCAATTTGATTGAGATGCTCCTTCACTTGTGGCCAGGCAGCATCTGGGTTGGCTTCATTTTGGTAAGCAAAACGCAGCAAAATTCTTATGTTATTATCCTGGCAAAGTTCCAGCATGCGCTGCAATTGTGAAAAAGCAATTGAATCCAATGGTTTTTCGTTGTAGCGGGTCAGATATACATAAAGCTGCACGATGACGGGGCTTTCTTCCTCATATTTTTCGATAAAGCCCAATAGTTTTTCGTATGGGTTTTCTACGTTTCCGGGATAACTTTCCAAAGCCTCGCCCAGTGTGATATAGGTTTCCATGCGCAGACCGCGGTCGGGATTTCGCAGCAAAGGCTGTGCATTTTCAAGTGCGCGCATAGGCAGGTTGAATTGAGTCACGGTGTTGGTTTGTTGTGCTGAAGATGTCATAGAAAGCCCCTCTTCTTGAGTTGTGGTGTTGATTTTGAATAATCGCATTGCCTCACTCAAAATGTTACCACGCTATCTTTGGCAATCTACTGGAACATATATTGCCATGCCTTTTAGTTCATATATTATAGCACAATACCCAGCAAAAGGCAAGTAATTGGAGTTGCATAGTATTCAACTGTCGAGCACATCTTCGATAATCTTTGTGGGCCAGACATACCACGTGACCGCAAGCGTGTCTCCGCTGGGCGCTGCGGGCACCCAGCTGCGCATCACTAGCGACAACCCACGCGTGGCCATGGCGGACCAAAACGGCTTGATCACCGGCGTTAGCCCGGGTACGGCGACGATAACCATAACCTTCAGGGCCACCGATGGCTCCGGCAGGACGGCTACCCATAGGGTGACTGTTAGGGAGAGGCCCGTGCCGCCGGTCGAGAACCCAGAGGATTGGTGGGTGTTGAATGCATTTGGTTTGATTTCACAGCCAGGAAATGCTTTTTTGCAACGTATTTTAGGGAATATAAACGCATTTGTTATATTTGCATTCGGCAGAAGAGATTGGAACGAGTCAAGCTCTGAGAATAGCCTGGAGGAGTTTTTGCGCAGCGTTATGCTTCATCTTGCGCCTGGCGGGCGAAACTGAAAAGGCCCACACTTTGGCGCAGACCTTGCCCCATGCCCGCGAAAGCCGGGAAGGAGTTTTGAAAGCATTTGAAGTTGTGAAAGAAGAAGATGCGCTACGAGAGATTTACCTGGGGGGATTCGAGTGAGTAGGGTTTGGCCTCTTGTGCTAATTTAAACTCGTTCAACGCGTAAAATGAAATCTCGTCGTTTTCAAACGCAGCAATGATTCCGCCAAAACGCCCAGTGGCCAGCAGCTGTTTGCTGTTGGCCGTTGTGATGTAACGCGAAAGCACGGTTGGGTAAACCCGATGAGCATAGTTTGTGAACACTACAGTTTTTGGGCGCAGGCCTGTTGTGAATGCCAGCGTGCTGCTGCCATCGTAGCCATGGTGGGCTGCCTTGAGCAAATCTACCCGGCCAATTTGTTTGCGCAGGCGGTTTTCATTACCGCTTGCGTTGTTGATGTCCCCAGCCAGAAATGCCCGCTTGCCACCGCACTCTATCAACAGGCCGAGCGAGCGGTCATTTTCATCGTGGCTGGTGCGTTGGTGGCCATTGAAGATAGTCAGCTTGAAATTACCAAGTGTGAATGGTTCCAACGAGAATTCTTGAATAACCGGGACATCGCGCGCATTTAAGGCCGCCAGCATTTGCCGATAGCACTCCTCGTTATCCCAGTAGCTGCGCTCAAACGCCTCCATATTTTCGTTGTTGTAACGCTTGAGGTAAGCGCGATTGACTGTGATTTCCGGATCGTTGATCAGCGTGTCGAACCCGCCGATGTGGTCGGAATGCGCGTGGGTGCCTAGCACGAAGTCGAGCTTGCCACCTGCCACACGCTTAACGTAATCGACAACATAATTTTCCCAGCCAGGGTAGGCCAAGTGCGGTTTTTGGGCGGGATAGTCGCTATCTTCTGCGGC
>Ga0131853_10025300_pt1 | contig 10697 bp, 10 predicted proteins | sample TergutLab28metaG_FD_92764 | JGI IMG/M metagenome (GOLD analysis project Ga0131853, IMG submission 92764) | Labiotermes labralis P1 segment gut microbial communities from Petit-Saut dam, French Guiana - Lab288 P1 (version 2) (version 2) | ecosystem: Host-associated > Arthropoda: Insects >... | reverse complement strand
CTACCAGTATAAAAAATACATCCACAAACGCCCTAAACACATTCTCCTCTAACGTCCACCTCCCATAGCAGTGTTTTTTCCTTGTTCTGTTTTTTCACTGTCGACCTATAAACACCTAACACGCCAAACCCCTTCATATCACCCGCAAGACGAGACATAACTCATGTAAAATGGTGAATTGGGAACATTTTGTTATTCTTGTATCCAGGTGTATCTCTGTACCACAAACTTCAGAGCAATAAACATTTTCCAAAAAAAAAAAAAATCCCACTACCTAACATTCATCAGTCATAACTTCAAAGTTCCACATCATTGCCATATATGTAACTTTTAACATACAGAACAAATTCTTCATTCATAATTGTAGGTACGTTCATGATCTATGGTGGGCCGGGTAGCTCAGTCCGTATAGTGACTGACTACGGACTGGATGGTCAGGGACTGAATCCTGGTGGGGACGAGATTTTCCACCCATCCAGACTGGCCCTGGTGCCCACCCAGCCTCCTGTAAAATGGGTACCGGGTATTTCCCAGGGGTAAAGTGCGGCCGGGGCGTGCTGCTGACCACTCACCCCTTTCTAGTGCTGCAGTCATGGAAGTGTAGAGCTATACCTCTACCCACCCCCTAGGCCACACCGGGCCTGTAACGGGATCACTTTACCTTTACCATGATCTATGTCCAAAATAAATTGCATATACTGCATGCAGCTGCAAAGTTTAATTACTTGTTAACACTGCTAGATATACAATTCATGCAATTGCTAATTTTTTGTTTACAATGACCGTAAAAGTGACCGCAAGAAAATAAAGATTTGAAGTAGAAGTTGAAATTTTCACAGTTACTGTAAAAATAAAGTTTTCTTAGGCAATGAGTCATGTCAGTATGCAACAGATATGACACAGCTGGTTGCATGGCAAGACTTCACCAAACCTCTATAAAAGTCAAACTTTCTTCAAAGACTTACAACCACATAAAGCTTCAGGAAAATTTCGTGCAGTGACTCTAGCTGTCACTGACAGCCATTATGTTTGTATTGTCAGTGTAAATCCCTGTTCATACATTGTCTTTCTGAAAATTGTAAGGAAAACATTTTCGTATCACACCCATGTTTAAAAATTGTGTGCACTGTTAATGAATTGTCTCATGAAGTGGAGTGTGTGAATATGGATTAAGAATTAGAAGGTGTAAAGGCTGACTGGAGACTCTTGAAGGCAAGGCGTTCACACTAAATGTCATTAAAATCATTCCAGTGGTTCCAAATTTATTAGGGCACACATACAAACACACACTGGCACGTTGTTGACAATAGTCAGTTATAGTAAAAAAGGGTTCTGTCAGACATATAATACATTTAAGATTAAACCTTACCAGTCCAATGTCGAGTTAAACTTGACAGCACCAGATCAAAAGTCAAGCTAAAACTGATCAGGTTATTTTAGAGTGTTTTATGGTGGTTTTCTCTCAGCTGCTGGTATCTAATGGTTGATTTTGAACATTAAAGATTAGAGATTTTCTGGATAATTAATCTGGACCAGACTGTTGAAATTCACAAGCATAATTTGGACTTCAAAGGGTTAATAGGCTCATAAATTTTGTCCATCATTTTATATTCAAAAAATAAAATTTTGTAACCTGTATCTGTTCCTGTCATTGGACAAAGTGCAGACTGTTTCAATGCTTGGACAGTTGGCCACTGGCCTCTCACCACGATGGCATGGATTCAATTCCAGGCCAATCCATGTGGGATTTGTGGTGGACAATATGGCATTCAGACAGGTTCCCAGTACATCAGTTTTACCCTGTCAGTATGTTCCACCAATGCTCCACATCACATTCATTCATCTACCATTGACATTACATAATTTTAACAGCTGACAGCCTCATTAAGTACTGCACTTCCCTCGTGTTTCTTGACAGAATCCAGAAACCTCACAACCTTTAGCATAGACCTCAGGTGACAAAGAGGTCATAACTTGTCTTCCTATCCACCATGAAAAAGAGTGAAGCACTGTGCATTCTTGACTGCAGCAACAGACATATGTAAATAGTCAACTGTGCAATATGGTTACCTTTCTTATAAAAAAAAAATTATCTGTCCCCACTGGACAGGGTGCTGAGTGTACCTCCCACAGCTGATGGTAGCAAGAAGAACAGGTGACCCTCACATTGAACTCCATCTTCACTACACTCCCAAACAACAAAGGTAAAGCAATCCCTGTAAAGGCCTGGACAGGCCCTGAGGGTTCCAGGAGGTTGAGGCTCCCAAATTTCAAGATAATTGGCACATTAAGGTGGTAAGGTTGTCAGCCCTAAGCTCTGACCGCCTTTACCCCCAGGAAATATTCCTGGTACTCAGTTCTGTTAGAGGCTGAGTCGACCCCAGGGCCAAAGTGCTACTGGAATGATTACGTCAATGAAATATTCCAGTGACACCAACAGGAATCAAACCTGCGACCTTCTGGCTTGTAGCAGTGACCCCACTACACTCCCAGTATGAATATTGATCTATGAAAGCCTATAAAAATAATGCCTGCCTGTAACTGTTGCCGTTCTCTTTCAATCTGCTGCATGGCTCGCTCACGCTCCTTCTCAAGAGCCTTGGTCGCAGCATCCAAGCGTGCAGCTTCTTGACGCAGGTTCCACCTCTCTTCTTCAGCATTTTGCCGCTGTTCAGCCAGTCTCTGCTCAAGCTGTGATATGAGACCTACCAACCTTTTCCGTTCTTCCTCTGAGGCTATTCTCTGCTTCTCCAAATTTTCACGTGTCACTATAATTCAGATGGTGAACACAAAAAGATAAAATTTCTCCTGTACGTACTAAAAGAAAAGGTATATGTGACATGAAAGAACTTCATAATTTTGACCTTAGCAACAAAGAGAACTGAGTGGTTAGATTCATGCTTCAGTTGATTTACCTAGAATATACAGCTGATGACACCCACTGGATATAAGGATTCGTTAAACCCCAGAGCAATCCAAATGTAACAGCAGACAGTTGAATTATTATTCTTGTCAACAGTCAAACTATGGCCATCCAATACTTTGAAAATCCAATTCTGCTGGGGTGTGATGCTCTCAATGAGCACATAGATCCCAAAATTTTGAAGAATCAGAGGTCCTTTAAGTCGACTCAGCATCTAATAGAAATGAGTACCAGGAATATTTCCAGGGGGTAAATGCAGTCAGTGTGTATGGCTGACAAGCTTACCACCTGCTTGTACTGTTTATCTCGAAATCTGGGAGCCTAAACCTCCTGGAACCCCAAAGGCCTGTCCAGGCCTGTACTGGGATTGTTTTGCTTTTTTTGCAGGGCCCTTATAACAATGGGAAATACTTGCCCAATTCAGCATCACATCCCATTAAGTCACGAACCTGAGGAATGTCACTGTAAGAACATAAAATCTCACATCCAATACTTTCTTTTACATGAATTCCTCTGGCTGATTTATTATTTCCTGTGCAGTATGAGGCCATGGGTACTGTACACATTACTTTGCACTTGAAGTATCTTTACCTTTCCAAGCATTATGGTAGATCAGACAACAATTTTACTCTGTATAAAAAAGAATGTTTCACAAAATGGCACTCTTTCAAACAATACTGGAAATTACATGTTATGTTCTACAGTGCTGAATACTACACATAGTGTTTATACATGTGACACTGTGTAGCTTGGAAGATAAGGATCAATGCTAAAGGAAACTATTTACACAATAATCTTACTATTGGACAAGCCCCCTTATGATGACTGAAGATTTTAACAAAACCTGTCAGGTAGAACTGCATGTGAAAGAATATATATTGCATGGGTCTATTGCTGCAATATAGACTGCTGATGAGAAGAGGAGACTGTGAGCTACACAGGTATGGATGCGTCATAAAATCTACTTGCTTTCAAATCCAGAAAAATTTAATATCAGACACTTCATCAGGAACATAATCTCTACATGTCATTCTTTGTCTGTGAAAGGTAAAGTTAATTGAGCACCACGCCATGAAGGTGGTCGGCATATGTCTCCACACATTCTTAACCTAAACAGATGTGAGTAAAAAACACTCTCTAAATCACAAAGTAGTTACATTCCAGAAGATCTGGCAAAAGTTCAATGTTGTGCAAGACCACTTGAAATCCAAACTTTAACACACTGGAATCTGAATGGCCACTACATGACCATCCTGCAATCTGTGTTATCACCCAGCAGTATTCTTCCTCCATCTACATTTCATTACACCTTCTTTACCACAATGAAAAATTTATGAGGCATTTCAAAAAGTAGGTATCTCAGTTTTTTTTTAATTCTTTAGAATGTGTAAGCCTGAAATCATGTAACATGAAATTGCATTAAGTTGTGGCATGTCTGTACTCAGGTTTATGTCCTGGACATTTGACTCCACCAGGGAGAGAGATCCTGGTACTCACCAGAGAGGAGGCCAGCCTCAGAACTAGTAGGGACATTGTGGGGAAGAGAAAAATTGGCTGCTCCTGGCAGAAAAAGAACCTTAATTTCTAAGTCATCCAGCCTATTCAGTCACCAAATTGACCAAGTTATTTATCCCAGTCCCCATTTGTCTAGGAAAACCAGTCTTAAATTATGACATTTTGACTTACGACACTATTATAGGAATATAACATGAAATATGTTAACCCTTTCTCAACCAACTACAGATTAACTTGTGTAAACAGTTTAAAACATGAAATTATAAAATTCCTGCCATCCATTTTCCCCCTCTGGATACAACCAGAACAGAGGACAAAGTAGATGCAGAACAAAGACATTATGCTTGGCACACAATCATAATGCATGGATAACCTCATAATTTGGTAGATAAGGGCTTTCAACAGTGGACCATATAGGAAAATCATATTATCAGAACCCTTCCATATGATATGAAATGATTAAGCCATATACACAATATTTATTATCAACATACAGTTTGGATGGGTACCTCTGAGTTCCGTCTCCTGAGCCTGCAGAGCTGCTTCACGAGTATCCAACTGACTTTGATGCTCACTGTTAATTTCTGCCTGCAGCCCACTCAGATCTTGACTGTTACGTCCCAGCTGCTCTAGTGCCACTTGAAGACTCCTGAAGAACAGCAGCGAAGTCAGTAACTTCTCTAAGAGCAAAGTTGTACTGCACTATGCAGACACAGGAAGTGGAGGTATGGCACCATGCATTTTCAGATGGAAAAGATAAGTCAATTTCGTGTTGCAACTGCTTTACCCTACATTAAAGAGCTTACTTACTTACTCCATGGTGCAGAGTCCTTCTTAAGAAGCAAACTGGTTTGCAGCTAGTCAAGAAATTCCCCGCATTTCACCGAACCCGAAGGTTCATTACTGCACTCACAAGCGTCCGCCACCTGTCTCTATCCTGGGCCAGCCCAATCCAGTCCATATACCCACATCCCACCTCCTGGTGATCCATCCTAATATTATTCACCCATCTACGCCTAGGTCTCCCCGTGGTCTCCTTCCCTCCGGTTTCCCCACCAAGACCCCATATACCCCCATCTCCTCACCCATACATGCCACATGCCGACATTAAAGAGCTACCAAGCATTAAGTGCACAGGAAGGTGAATGAATCTTAGGGCTGGGGTAGATGTGGTGGCTAAAAGAAAGCCCTTGGCCATGCCATGACTTGAAGATCAGTTAATCAGCCCAGCCCAGTCTCTACTACTGACAGAGTTATTCTGAAGCCATCTGTTACCTCAGTTACTGCACCAAAAACACAATTTTGTAATGACATGACTTACATCATGAAAGTGAGATATCATCTGGTAAAGGAGAATTTCAGAAAATGTTAAATTAATATTTTACATGCCTATGTAGCTATTCTAAGAATGAAGCAGAAATTTTGGTGAAGAGTAACACAGGTGTCAGCAGATTACAATCAGTACAGAGTGCTTGGAACCCTAAGAAATGAAACAGAAGGGCTTAAACCCAACGACATGTTAAGCAAGCATTTAAAAAACTCTAATCAATTATGTCAAAATGAAGGTATGGACATAGGTTAGTAAAGTTACTACACTATGAGTCTGACTAGAGAATAGGGGTTTGATTGAAGGGAAGCTACACACCTATCCAACCAAGGTGAAGAGGATGGCAGCAAGACTATCCTCCTGGAGGAAAGCAGCAGATGCATGACATAAACCACTTGACTCCATGTAATTTCAGAGGTCAGGAGACAACTGGAGCAGTACCACCACAAGAAAATCTAGGTTCATAGTAGGCTGTAATGCCAAACACTCAGCTGTCACATACTGTAGTGGGTGATATAGGGATCTTCAGATAGTTAAAAATGATGACAGTAAGCAACACACAAACCAAGAACAAGGTGCAGACATCATGTAAGGGAAGAAATGCACAAGTGATTAAGGAAGGAATGGACATAGACATAGGAGGAGCAGATGGAAGGATGGGGTGGAAAAGTATTGGAAACAACATGAACAACCCTGAAGAAAATCCAGGAAATGAAAATAGCAATGACATCAAGCTATAAATGTCATACTTTTTGTATGATGAAGCTTCCTTTAAAGCATCACTCTCCAATGCATGAGCTCTTTTCAGGTGCTCCAACATGCCTGAGTGCTGCTTTTGAGCTTCTTCAAGGTCCCGATGGTGCAGTGTTCGCAACTGCTGCAATTCCTCCATATGCTCCTTCTGTTGTGCCACTAACCTCTGCTGATGCTGTGCAATAAGAGCAGCCTGCTCCTCCTGCAGCATTACCAAAACTTTTATCAGGAATCAGAATGATAACAAGGATATCTGAGATTTCAAGTTCTCATAAAAATAAACACTAAGATTATGCTTTTTTGGGATATGATGTCATGTTGCTTGGTACAGTTGTACCACTGTTTCCAAGGAAACTGCTACCTCACAATTTCGGGGTGAAATTTGTTCTTCACTTTCTATTTCTTAATTCTGTGGTCCATAACCAACGCGCCATGGTGCGTCTCTAATTCTACCATACACAATGATTTGCACATTCCATTTGTCGCTACGGAGATCAGCAGGTTATCCTTCCTCTACCATCAATGGCTGGCAGGCCATCATAATGCCCTCATCACTGCAATGACCATTCCACCCACCATCGTATGAAGATTGAAAAGACAGTGGCCGACTGATCTATCCCGCATTACAGCGGATAATTAACCTGTCCTGTATCACGTACTTCTGGGTCTTCGACAGAGTGTCACTGATGGATGACTTCTCTCTTCATGTTACCACTTCTAGCACATTTACTTATTGCTCCTCTTATGGAGTAGATTGTAAATTGGCATTACGTACATTAAAAAAAAAACTTTCTATTTCTAACATGACTGTGCCATGTCCTCCACATACACAGATCAAGGTTACGTAGCAGTTACACACCTGCATCCTTGTTATCCTGGCCTGGAAGTCCCTCTCCAGCCACTCGTTCTCAGCACGCAGTCGCTGCTCTTGTCTCTTGGAAGAACTCTCCAGCATTGCAATTTCACGCCTGCAACCCAAATCATAAATCACTGGTGGAAAACAAAGAAAATTTGTTCCTCTTAATGCCATTAATTAAAATATGGGAGTGGGGGCATAGTTCCATGCATTCTTAACCTCAGCACTGACGAAGATGAGTGGTCAGCTGAACGCTCCAGCTGCTTTAACCCTGGGGAAAGATACCTCAGTACCTCTTGAATGGCAGGCTGGGCGGGACCCAGAACTGGTCTGGATGCTTGCCGGAAGAGACTAATCTCTTGCCTCTGCCAGGAATTGAATCACGATTCCTCAGGCTTCCAGTGTGTAGCTTAGTTACTATACTGAATTTGGTTTCCAGCATCCCCTAATACACTGCTGTACAAAATATGTAAGTAGAACCACCACTGTATTAGCTTAAAAACACATCATCAATGCAACAACAAATATGTTATTACCACATGGAAAACCTAGAACCAGCATGTAAGAGAGTGGTAGGTGTTAGATTTATGACAAATATCATGACTCCACTCTTTGAAACTGGTTCTGAGGCCCATCCACCCTCAAATCCAATGGTCACCAGGGTTCATTCCACCTGGGAAAAAGAACCTGAGATATTAAACTGACTGCTCACCTCCATCCAGCCCTAGATTTAATAAGGAATTAAGCTGTTCAATCACCCCTCTCTACATCTTTATGGCATGCAGCTTAATTAAGCACACAGACAACTTGCAGGCCAAAACCAAAGCTCCACATTCACTAGATGTATGTGAGTGGTCATAATTATCTAGCTACTCTAAGCAACAACCCTGTGACACGTCTCATGATGCTACTACGATGCACACAGCAGCTGAAGGGCTCGCATCCTTGTCCTCAGCTTAACATTGGGTCCAAATGCTCGATATCCTGATTCAATGGTTTTCTTTAGTCTCTCAAGGGAATTACTGGAATAGTATCTTAAAATAGGCCAAGACTGTTTCCTTTCCTTCTTTCCTTCCTTCATTCCCATTTGATCAGTCACAGTCACACTTCACCTGCCACTAAATAACCCAATGTTAACCTTTTGGCGCCGGATTTATTTTTTTAATTTTAGCACACCCTGTATATAAAATGTGAATAATACAGGAACCAAATAAGTTAGAATTATCAAACAAACTGCATTTTGAAGAGAAAAAAACAGAGAGTATATACCATGTTTAAAATATTCAGTACCTATATTTGTTGAATAAATATATAAAATGCAACTTTGGAGGTTATCGGAGCGGTACGTCAACTATAGTTGACGTTAGGCATCTAAAGGTTAAATAAACCAAAAATGTGAGATACCATACCACACTGTAAAATGAATCAGAAAGAATTGGTCCAAATATTTGGTTTTTATAGCATTTGCAAAGTACCGAAAATAAAGCTAAAAGAAGACATTAAGCAGGAAGAAACAAGGAAATAATAAAATGTAGAGAGGAGGATGAAGAGGAGGAGGCACTTAAGGAGAAGGTGGCAGGGGGGGGGGGCAGGAGGAGAAGAATGTGGACAAGAATAAAAAGGCACAACAGCTGCAGTGGTGGTGGTGGTGGTGGTGGTTGTGGCAGTAGTAGGAATAGTAGTAGTGGTGGTAGTGGTGATGGCAGTAGTAGTTGTAATAGTATTAGGAATAGTGGTGGTGGTGGTGGTGGTGGTGGTGGTAGCTGTTGTTGCTGTTGATGCTGATGTTGTTATTGTTGTTGTTCAAGAAGGGTTCCATTCATTAACATCCACTGTAACTCATGGGACACAATACTGTAAAGCCTGTTTATAACAATGATAAAAGAGTTCTCTGTTGCACCAGAATATGGTATCTGTGTGGCAGTGAATGTACAGTACCTGTATGAGTCTTCAAGAAGCTGCAACTCTTCTAAATGTTTAGCCTTCAAGCTCTCCAGAGCAGACTCAAGCAGCAGCTTCTCAGTTCTCACTTGTTCCACTGTAACCTACACACATAATATATGTACACATTGATCAGCAACATCAACACATATGGTTCCTCTTCTGGGTGACAGTGGTATTGATGTATGCTGTAGGGTCAATGTTCTAGAGGTCCCTATTGTCTTTGGAACATTGGCAATGCATGTTGTATCTACTGCAAGCCATTACTGAGAAACAGGATTCACATTCCTGTCACACTGTCATTGGAAGCATGCGATCTTCCATGCCTCATTCCTTCTTCTGTGGCAAAGATACTGCAAATCTATGCAACATTACAAGACCGCTTAGAAAATTTCACATAGTAAACTCTAACTCAACAATCATGCATTCTGGCTAGTTATTTATTCACGACACAGGTCCAAAAAGCAGGACAACACAATTCTTTGTAAGGAGACTCTTAATCACACCACCACCACCACCATGTAGTCAAGGTACATAAATGTATGATTTTTTTAACACCACTATCATGCCTAATTAGGTGTTTGCACAACGCTGCTAAGTGAATATCCATATTGAAATCAGCGCTGTTAACCAGTGACACGCTTCATGCTGAACAACCAAAACAATGTTGAAGTGCTTTTCAGGACGGCACTACATTAAAGTTTCAAACAAACGGAAGGTGGAGGGGGCCAGATAATGGCGTTACACCATAAGCTCAAACACTGCTGACTAACTCTGCTGCAAATAATTGTGTTACCTTACAATTTGAACAACTTTTGTACAAAATCAGTATGATCTGATACCTTGTTTCTTTTGAATTCCAAAACAATCACTGAGAATTAAACCCCTCTCATATGCTAATAGGTTAGGACAAAGACTGGGGTTTACAACTGTAGGTATGGCATTCTGGTTGAAACACTTCTTAATTGGAACACATTATTAGTTTGTTTTAGCTGTAGCAATGGTGTCAGCTGAGGCCCTAGGTAATGTGGTCCCTGATTATGAATTAGTTTAAAGATTTTTTGAAACAATAACTGGCACAGAAGAAGCAAAGCCTTCACACATCACGCAAAAAAAAAGAAAAAAAGCCTGCCCCAATGTGAGTGTTTTCACCACAAATCCCATAGGAAGTAGTGTAATTGAACAGAGGCCTCTGTCATTAAAAGCCCCAGGTCACTCCTCTGGCACAGCCTACTTGTCACTTAAAAGAGTACTCGTTATTAATTATAAATTACACTGCAATGATTATTAATTACAATTCACAACATATTGAGTCTAGATAATAAGTAATTAACTATTCCCTAGAGAATTTGTAATAAGTATGTTCCAATGTGATTTCATTG
>Ga0131853_10025299_pt1 | contig 10698 bp, 1 predicted proteins | sample TergutLab28metaG_FD_92764 | JGI IMG/M metagenome (GOLD analysis project Ga0131853, IMG submission 92764) | Labiotermes labralis P1 segment gut microbial communities from Petit-Saut dam, French Guiana - Lab288 P1 (version 2) (version 2) | ecosystem: Host-associated > Arthropoda: Insects >... | reverse complement strand
TATTGAGAATGATCTACAGGATCAAGTGCTGGCTAGGGTTTAAAGACAGGACCATGAAGAAAATATTTGTGGGGAAACCAGATGGAAGATGAAAAGCAGGAAGACCAAAGTTAAGGTGGTTAGACAGTAATGAGAATGATCTGAAACAGACGCGTGTCAGCAGGTGCAGGAACAAAGCAGCATACAGATCAGTGTGGGCAATAATATTAAAGAGGCACTAATTAAATTATAAGGACTGTATTGCAATGAAGAAGACGTAGGAGGAGGAGGAGACCTGCTTTCCAACACAGAAATTTTTCAAACAATTACAGGGTAAAAGAATTCAGACGCCTGCTTCCTTCTGAGAGTATCTAATCCACCAATCTGCATGGCTACATTCTGTCAGGCTATCATAAAAATTTTCCCCATTTTATGGAAACCGAAGGTACATTACAGTGTTCATAAAAGCTCATTTATTTTTAAGCCCTGTTCTGAACCAGACGATTCTGGCCCGCATCCTCTTATGGCATGTACTGGAGATACCTGTTCAAGTTATCCTAAAAGACGATGTAAAAAATAATTTTTTACAAAGAATAATAATAAACGCCTTGAGAATACAGCAAAGTTTAAATGGCATTGTTCGACAGATGACGAACAAAGTCATATGAGTGACTGAAGTTAAATTAAACTAATTAGAAATTAGCTGCCAATCTTTATTAATAAATGCCTCAGGAAAATATTGAGATTTTTTTGGCCTGACCACATAACGAATGGAGAACTATGGAAGCGCACGAAGCAACTTAGAATAGATTTGCGGATCAGGAAACGCAAGTGGGGATGGCCGGCCCACAAACTGCGAAAACCGTCCGACGATATAGCCAGGCAAGCCCTAGAGTGGAACTCCCAAGGTAAACGGGGAGGGGGAGACCGGGGAATAAATGGCGAAGAACGGTGCTTGAAGAGGCCAAAAGAGTTGAGAAGACCTGGACGGAGATCAAAACTGATGCCAAGAATGGAGTGAGATGGAGGATTCTTGTGGAAGCCCTGTGTTCTGTGGCGGAATGACGGGATGCTATATGTATGTAATTAGAAGTGTTCTTGCTAGCACCAGATTTGAAACCTTCCATTACAAGACCTGAACGTTATATTTTATGGTGTACAACGGTACCTGTCGTGTTGTGTGGGTATAACATTTTGTCCCTCCTTGTTCAAGGACAAAGACAGATTGCGGGTATATAAAACTGTTTTTGCCATCCCAAAGTGTTTAACACATATATAAATATACAATGATGTATCAGTCAAACACAAAAAAAAACTTTATTATGTTTATTATTGTATTAGTGCGACATGTTTCGATTTTTATAGAATCATCTTCAGGCCCTTCTAAGAATACAGATCCTTACTTAGCAATGTTTATTATGCGCTGTGGGATCCCCAAACGCTTACATTTTTGATATAACTGTGTATAAAATGCACATGTCTTTATGTTATTATTATACAATCAGGATAATTATTTCTAAAAATTTAACCTCCTTCATATGTACCGGTTAAAGTTTTAGAATTAGGTATCCTGATTGTACAATAATAACATAACGACACATGCATTTTATATATAGTTATATCAAGAATGTAAGCTTTTGGGATCCCACAGCACATTTTAAACATTGCTAAGTAAGGATCTGTATCTTAGAAGGACCTGAGGATGATTCGATAAGAATCGAATACATGTTGCCCTAATACAATATTAAACATAAATAAAGTTTCGCTGTGTTTGGCTGATATATCATTGTATATTTATATATAAAAACAGATTGGTAAAGTGAATCCACGGATACAGAATTAGACATAGTGACATGTGATTTGTGTTAGTGGTTTCGTAATACATTTCATCTGATATCGATATTTTACATGAATCAAGCAGCGGTCCTCTAGTCGAAATACATGAAAATCATGGGATAAACGGAAAATAAACACCAACTTTCATTTGGAAAATCTGAAAGAGGACAAATAACTGGAAACTAAGTTAAAAGCGGAGGGAAAGTATTCAAAGAGATTTCTGAGGAAAAGTCGTGGAAATGTGCAATGAATTGACGAGGCTAAAAAAAATAATCCTGTGACGAGAGTCTATGTAAAAGGAAAATAAGTGTTTTTCACATTCGTACCGTCCATCTTGACATTACCAAAATTTTATTTATTCACCAGCTGATGCACTAGTGTCTTAAAAAAATATTAAAATTTACATTAAAACAACTCCTACATGTTTCGGTATTACAGTTACACCACCATCAGGGAGCGCATTAATTTGTGCTTACCAAAGTTACAGTTGTTAGAATAGTCCATTAAAATACATCGGTGTGTGGTTAATACGGTGGTGGTGCGGCGCATGTGTTAGGTCCTTATTGGTATCTGTATGCTGCAGTGTCCGGTATTAGAGTTTCTTTAGACAACTCACTAGTGCATCAGTTGGCGAATAAATAAAATTTTGATAAAATCCCTATTGTTTCCCAAGCAGAGAATAAATCGGAAAGTAATAAACAAATCCCTTCCTACACTCAGAAAGTTGCGAGTTCGATTCCCGATGGAGTCATTGATTTGAACCTTCTCGCTGCATTATGGCCCTGGAGTAGAATCAAGACCTAGCAGATATGTGTAAAGTAAAGGTAAAGTGATCCCGTTACAGGCCCGATGTGGCCCAGAGGGTCGGTAGAGGTACAGCTCTAATCTTCTATGACCGCGGCACTAGAAGGGGGTGAGTGGTCAGCAGCACGCCCCGGCCGCATTTTACCCCCGGGAAAGACCCGGTACCCATTTTACAGGAGGTTGTGTGGGCTCCAGGACCGGTCTGGACAGGGGCGAAAAATCTCGCCCCCACCGGATTTCGATCCCGGACCGTCCAGCCCGTAGCCAGTCGCTATACCGACTGAGCTACCGGGCCCACTACGTAGCGACTACTAGCACTTAAAAACAATCCATTGTACGATCTTCAGCGGTGTTTTAAGTTGTGCATCTGTTATTGTATACCACGATCTTATAGCATATAGTTAATAAGTGCTTATAGTCACGTCGTGACGTTTATGAAATCACTGTTTAGGTGTGGTGACAACAGAATTACAGTAGACTGACTAACTGCCTGAAGATGGCACCAATAGATGCCGAAACACGTCGGAGCAGAAATCATTGTGTGATTTGTTGTACAGGGTGTGGTGCACAAAATTTGGATAAAAAAGCGACGTTATTGTTAAACATTTTGACGTTCAGGTGACCGTGCATCGTGATAAATTCTTAAAATAAAAACAACTAGATGCACTAATTTCTCAAATTTATTTTTGGAATGAAACTCTACATGTTTCGGACAGTTCCTCTGTCCATCATCAGGAGTTTTTCACTGTACACACAGCAATGGTATGTCATACAGGTATTGCTGTGTGTACAGTGAAGAACTCCTGATGATGGACAGAGGAACTGCCCGAAACATGTAGAGTTTTATTCCAAAAATAAATTTGAGAAATTAGTGCATCTAGTTGCTTTTATTATAACAATTTATTGTTACACGTTACCATGAAATTGCTTAACAAAGAACAACAATATGCACTTTTATTTTGTTGTCCTTATACTGGTACATTTGCTTTAATTTTGATTCATTGACGAATTTCACATTTTCTGTACCTTGCATCGCGATACACTTGCTTAATAAGATCCGAGAGATTGCACTTTCTTTCATACTTGCTTAAACAAGACCAACAATATGCACTTTCTTTCATACTTGCTTAAACAAGACCAACAATATGCACTTTCTTTTATACTTGCTTAAACAAGACCAACAATATGCACTTTCTTTTATACTTGCTTAAACGAGACCAACAATATGCACTTTCTTTTATACTTGCTTAAACAAGACCAACAATGTGCACTTTCTTTTATACTTGCTTAAACAAGACCAACAATGTGCACTTTCTTTTATACTTGCTTAAATAAGACCAAAAATATGCACTTTCTTTCATACTTGCTTAAACAAGACAAACAATATGCACTTTCTTTTATACTTGCTTAAACAAGACCAACAATATGCACTTTCTTTTATACTTGCTTAAACAAGACCAACAATATGCACTTTCTTTTATACTTGCTTAAACAAGTCCAACAATATGCACTTTCTTTTATACTTGCTTAAACAAGACCAACAATATGCACTTTCTTTTACACTTGCTTAAACAAGACCAATAATATGCACTTTCTTTTATACTCGCTGAACAAGTCAAATAATATGCACTTTCTTTTATACTTGCTTAAACAAGACCAATATTATTCACTTCTCTTTATACTTGGTTAATAAAGAGCAAAAAGATAAGCGTTTCTTTATATTTGCTTAATAAAGACCAACAATATGAATCTTGTCGCTCCTTATTAAGCCAGTATATCACGACGCACTGTCCAGAAAATGTGAAATACGTCACCATTACACTCAGGTTCGTAAAAATGAATGATGCTATATCACACACTGTTTGCTGAAACATGACAGCCACTTGACACTATAAACCTTTCCTATTCCTTAACAAGGCAATGGCATCGGCGATGAACTGTTCAACGCACTAATAAGACCGAAATTTGTCCTGCAGCAAAACACGGAGATAAATAATTTTTAATTTATCAGAAATAAAGTACATCGTGTGTTTCATCGTTGTGTGTTTCGTAATGATTAGGCAGTTAAGAAGCTTAAAGTACGTTTTCTATCCCATTCGACTTCATTTTGTAGTCTCCTTCCTCTCCCTAATCCTTAGGACACGTTAGCAGTAGGACTGTCGCCGTTCGGGTAGGATGGCTGTTTGTATTGTGTTATTAATAACCATATCTGCTACAGTAGCTGTGATATGACGTGCAGCTTCGTCAGTGGCGGACACAGATAAAAGGTGAATGCGAACAGGTAGATATTTACGATGAAGAGGGGTGATGTAAATACCAGTGTTTTGTTCACGTGTCAGTACTGGTTACGCCATAATGATTCATGTAACAACAGTGGCTTTTAGAAATGGTGTGAAGTTGTTCAAAAAGGAAAACGGAAAGGACGTAGATAATTGCAATTGGGATGAGACAGAAATCAATACAGCTCTACTGTATTAATTCGTAGGGGTTCAGATTTGCTATATACGGGTTAATAATCTCGCGTCCAAAGGCTGTGTTATGGAATTCGTCTACGATTTCAAAGAGATTCTGCTCGAAACATGTAGAGTGGCTTTTCTTTAACTAGACGTATTTCGAAGAGTTTAACCCTTATTCTGCTAACGTGGAGAATATGGTGAGCTCCTAATATTGACAGCAGATGGAAGGTGGGATTTAACTCGGCGTGTAAAGGGTTAACACAACAGGTGTTTAATAATATCATGAATAAAAGCTACATCTTTCGGGCCATTCGTCAAATACAAATACGGTTATTAAAATCATGAGTAAGACTGCAATATGTAGGTTTTGTCGTGATGTTATTTGAAAGTTTCTCATGTTTGACTGTAGTATAGGAGCTAATAATAATCCGTGATAGAAAACGGAATACATCCCAATAAAACTAAACATTTTAATTTTCTATCCATGAACTGCGGAGCCAGGATAACGTCGTCGGCATAGCGACTCGCTATGGCCTGGACGGTCCGGAGATCGAATCCCGGTGGGAAAGAGATTTTCCGCACTTATCCAGACCGGCCCTGGGGCCCACCCAACCTCCTATACAATGGGTACCGGGTCTTTCCCGGTGGTAAAGCGGCCGGGGCGTGGCGTTGACCACCTACCGCCATCTAGCGCCAAGGCTAAAGAAAGAGTAGAGCTATACCTCAATCCCCTTCTGGGCCTTCGTGACTTGTTTTAGAGTGACCTTTACGTTTAATTTTATCCACGAACAGCAAATGAGAAGAAAAAATTCCTGCACCGGATGATATTTATTTACGTAATAAATTTACGCTTGGTCGCCCAGAAATAAAGTAGATGGCATAGCACATGTATGAATCAAATATACAGCTGCGTATCCTAGCAACTATGCAAGAACAAAGAACCACAAGGAGATGCGAAATCCACTCGGAAGATAAAAATGTTTATTGGTTCTTCTAGAGAAAGAAACATGTAGAGGATATTGTCAGAAGAAAGTAATAACTTTAAGCACTACGACACAAGATTGACGACGTATGAATCGACATTCCATTCTAAGGGTTTCTCGTCTCATGCCCCATGGAGGGTCTAGACCCACTCATTTTCCTATCCAGGGCGTACTGGAGGTACGTCAGAGGACGTGCTAAGCTGTCTGGCCACCTCTGTCTGGTTCCGAGGTTAAAACTGAGTGCAGCCACACTGTCAATCCTGCAAACACTTTAGAGTGCGATGCTGAATCGTGCACGACAAAAACTGTAAACATTTATTTTTGTTTTGTTTTTCCCCCTGTGGCCCGACAGCCCCCCGTGGGTCACAGCTTCCTCATTCTTGAGGTTTCTAGTTCACACACAACGACGCGTCACAGTCGGTAGGACTCCTCTGGACGAGTGATCAGCTCGTCGCAGAGCCCTCTACCTGACAACACACAACAATCACAACAGACAGACATCAATGTCCCCGGTGGGATTCGAACCCACAGTTTCAGCAGGCGAGCGGCCGCAGATCTACGTCTTAGACCGCTCGGCCTCTGGGACCGGCGAACGTTTATTTCAGCTGCTAGAAAATAAAGCAAATCAATTTAAGTTAACAATTGGTACGAGCGCATGGTACTGTTACCGTAAGAAAGGTACATCACTATAATTAGAAAGATTTGAGGTATTTTCGCAAAACAGTTATAAGCGACAGCTGTCTTCGTGATATCTGTCTGTCCGTCCGTCTGCATGGAATATCTCGGCTCCCACTGGGTGGACAGTAATGAAATTTGATATTTCTGTATTTTTATAAAATCTTTAACCTTTAGGCGCCTAATGTTAACTATAGTGGTCGTACCGCATCGCTAACCCCTAAAGTTGCTTTTTATATATTTATTCAACAAATATAGGTACTGAATATTTTAAACATGGCGTATACTCTCCGTTTTCTTCTCTTCAAAATGCAGTTTGTTTCATAATTCTAACGTATTTGGTTCCTGTGTTATTCACATTTTATATACAGAGTGTGCTAAAATTAAAAAAATAATTCCGGCTCCAAAAGGTTAAAATATGAGAAGAACAACGCGTCCTATACATGAAGACCCACGTAGATTTATGAAGGTGTCTCGTTCAGTTCTTCTTAGAAAGAAAAATGTTCGAGAAAAAAAAATTGTAGAGAAAATCGAAATAAACATTTTGTTTTCAATACATTCCCCCCCCCCCGAAAATCGTTCCGTTTAAGAGATAACGTAGAAAATTGTGGTAGAGTCCAGCAGGCCACAGATGACAATTCCGAGTGTCCGCGTTGCATGCTGAATACCAGAGGCTACAAATACACACTCAGAATATGTAATCCTTTTCTTTTTTCCACTGCAACAGTGGTTACGCGAAAGAACCTCAAATTATCTGTCTTGTTTAAGAAACATTTTTTGTGATGTATTTACGAATGTTGTCAAAGTTAAAAATATATAATGTCGAAAGAGCATTTGTGAGTATACTATGAATAATTTGTGGAATGATAGCTGAAAAGTGGTACTTTAAAATTGTAGGCTGTAATGCCGTAGTTTTTGTTACGAGAGGTTCGTCAAAGACAGTTCTCCACCGATTGCGATCGAGTATTTCCTCTTTAACCCTTTAAACGCCGAGTTAAATCCCATCTGCCATCTGCTGGCATTATTAGGAGCTCACCATATTCTCCACGTTAGCAGGATAAGGGTTAAATTTCCAGTATCCTCTCGTTTCTTTACTGACATACAGTAGCTGCTTAGGTCTTTTTCTTCGTCTTCCCGTCACTCTATCCTTCCCCCATCTTACATTCAATAAAGTGTTTCAGAAAGCAGTTCCTACGTACGATGTGGCCAAATCATTTACCCTCCTTTCTATTTATTGAATGTAAGACCTTTTCTTCTCCTTGACTCTTTGTCATATTTATTCATTTCTCACACGATCGGTCCATCTGATGTTCTCAGTCCTTCTCTAGCACCACACTTGAAACCGTTTATTACATTTCTGATCTAATTTCGGAAGTGTCCAGATTTTAACACCATACAAAGCTATGATCCAAATGTATCACTTCACTACTCTCTTCTTTAAATTAAATTCAATTTGCTGGCGAAAATCTTATCTTCTTCTACTTCTTCTTCTTCTTCTTCTTCTTCTTCTCCTCCTCCTTCTCCTCCTCCTCCTCTTTCTTCTTGAATGCTGCATTTGCCTCGGCAATCCTGGATTTAATATCCCATGTACATCTTGCATCGTTTGTTACCATGCCACCAAAACCTTTGCAATATACCTCATTCTTCAGCTATTTTTGATACATAATAATCTGTGTTGGGGATTGCTGCCTTGAGATTCTCTTTACTTTAAGTTTTCCCACATTCATTTCCATTCTATAGCATTTTCCAATTTCAATCACCCATTCCCTTTCGCACCCTTTCTTCCTTAGCCAGTACGACAAGGTCATCTGCATATTTCACAGTGCGAATTACTTGCCCTCCAATTTTGAAGTCTCCAAAATCCTTCAAGAGCTCCTTAGGTAACCTACTCGCTGTACAATTTGAATAGAGCCGGTAATAATAATAAGAAGCGCGAGACTAAAATGCCTGCCCAAAAATGTAGAGATTTTAAATGTTACATACAAATACTACCGAGCTTTAAAGTTTAAAGTTTATGGTTGAAAGTAAAACTGCTAATCGATATTCGCAACTGGAGCACTAATAAATTGCTAGAGAAAGTTTTTCTCTTTGTTCTCTTTTGTTATTAAGAAAATGAGAAAATGACTTTATACTTTCCAATATCGGAGAATACTTTATCAGTATTTATAAAACACTGTAATTTCATGGAGAAGAAGTTTCATTGCTTCGATAGTTTAGAAAGCAAAATCTTTACAAAAAAAAACTGATTTAGTTTCCATGCAGGGTAGACGGAGTATCTTGTAGCAAAACCTGAATACCTCAGTAATATCAAAACACAACTGTCAGAATGACAAAAAAATTAAACTTTTTTTAAAGCCTGCCGGTTACCTTAAATAACACCAGGCTCAAAATTATAAAATTCTGCATGTTGATAACATTGATTTTATGTGTTTGGTGTGGCTTTCAGCAGAAACAGTGCATTTTTCCTTGCACGTCATTAACAAATTGGTTCTTGTAACCGAAGCAGAGAGTGTTTACAGCGCGGTACGGACTGGGTACTTATATAACACAGATACATAAAGTCTTTAAAAGATAAAAATTACATTTATTTGGCAATGATATTCGGACTACGGCAAGCGCATGCTTATGTCCATAAAGCATGCTCTGCGACTGTCTTTTACATGATGCACACAGAGAGACATCTCTTTTTTTTCAGCGAAAATTCAAACTAGATCCACAAGTCTTATGGGAAGAAATAATAACCCCTTATCCTGCTAACCGTGGAAAATATGTTAAGCTCCTAATAATGCCAGCAAATGGCAGACGGGATTTACTTCGGCGTTTAAAGTGCTGAAATTATTATTGTCCATTTAAAGTACAGAGGTAACAATAAAAATATGTACCACAGCGTTAACAATAAGACGTTCTGCCGTGGCACAGATGGTTAGTAACTGGGATCTTATCGGTGGGCACAAACCCCACAACATGCCAAAATATGTGGGATTTTGGCTTCAAAAGGCGGCACCGAAGTACGTATGTCCCCGAATTCTTCAATTTCCTTGTGTAAATATAATTCAATAAAAGTTGCCTACTCACATTTCATTCATCTACTATGTAGACACTATGTAATAGTAGCAACTGAGAGCGTCATTGAATAACGCTCTTCTAGGTAAAGGTAAAGTTAAAGCAGCCCCGTTACAGGCCTGGAGTGGCCCAGAGGGTATGTTTACAGTGCACAGTTCAGAGTGAGACTGTTATGGATGTGTGTACAGTGCACAGTTCAGAGTGAGACTGTTATGGATGTGTGTACAGCGCACAGTGCAGAGTGAGGCTGTTATTGGTGTGTGTACAGTGCACAGTGCAGAGTGAGGCTGTTATTGGTGTGTGTACAGTGCACAGTGCAGAGTGAAGCTGTTATGGGTGTGTGTACAGTGAACAGTGCAGAGTGAGGCTGTTATGGGTGTGTGTACAGTGCACAGTGCAGAGTGAGACTGTTATTGGTGTGTGTACAGTGCACAGTTTAGAGTGAGACTGTTATGGATGTGTGTACAGTGCACAGTTCAGAGTGAGACTGTTATGGATGTGTGTACAGTGCACAGTGCAGAGTGAGGCTGTTATTGGTGTGTGTACAGTGCACAGTGCAGAGTGAGGCTGTTATTGGTGTGTGTACAGTGCATAGTGCAGAGTGAGGCTGTTATGGGTGTGTGTACAGTTAACAGTGCAGAGTGAGGCTGTTATTGGTGTGTGTACAGTGCACAGTGCAGAGTGAGACTGTTATGGATGTGTGTACAGTGCACAGTGCAGAGTGAGGCTGTTATTGGTGTGTGTACAGTGCACAGTGCAGAGTGAGGCTGTTATTGGTGTGTGTACAGTGCACAGTGCAGAGTGAGGCTGTTATTGGTGTGTGTACAGTGCACAGTGCAGAGTGAGACTGTTACTGGTGTGTGTACAGTGCACAGTGCAGAGTGAGACTGTTATTGGTGTGT
>Ga0131853_10025298_pt1 | contig 10698 bp, 7 predicted proteins | sample TergutLab28metaG_FD_92764 | JGI IMG/M metagenome (GOLD analysis project Ga0131853, IMG submission 92764) | Labiotermes labralis P1 segment gut microbial communities from Petit-Saut dam, French Guiana - Lab288 P1 (version 2) (version 2) | ecosystem: Host-associated > Arthropoda: Insects >... | reverse complement strand
TACTAGTGGTTCTGCTGTGTGTATTTCTGCCTGCCCAACATCCTTAACCCCATGCACGTTGAATAGCTGGGAGAAATAATTCCTCCACCTAGCCACAATACTGTGGGAGTCTGCAACCAAGTCACCTTTCTCATCCTTTACTATATTACATCTAGGCTGGTACCCCTTCTTGAAGTCATTGATGCCCCTATACAAGTCCCTAATATTTTTTTATCTTACTGTTAGTTTCAAGTTCCTCAATTTTGGCTCTCATATATGCCTTCTTTTTGTTCCTGAAATGTCTGCTAACTTCACGTCTTACATTGTTCAGATTATCTACATTGTTTTGGCTTGGATCCTGTATCCACTGCATTTTAGTCTGCTTCCTTTGATCCAAAAAACCTAAACATTCTTCATAAAACCAGGGGTTGGTTAATTACTAAAAAACTTATAAAGTTTTCAAACCTAACGTATCTTTTTTAGAAAGATCATACACCAACAAGTACACAATTTAGTAAACTTAACAAAGTTTTAAAATTTACATTAAATATCACTTTGACTTGCTGCTACATGTTTCGTTCTACGACCATCATCTGGGTGCCTTCACTAGAGTCTAGCTAAAGTTATATTTAGGTTAAGATTCGGTAAAAACTACGTCGTTATATGTTGGTCGCACTCAGCACAGTGAAAGGTACACACACCATACCTTGACATACTGCCACACCACCGCATAACATATAACGACGTAGTTCTTACCTAATCTTAACCTAAATATAACTTTAGCTAGGCTCTAGTGAAGGCTCCCTGATGATGGTCGTAGACCGAAACATGTAGGAGCAAGTCAAAGTGATTTTTAATGTGAATTTTAAAACTTTGTTTATTTAATAAAGAGTGCATTTGTTGGTGTATGAACTTTATAGATATAAAATGCACGGTACAACGATAACAAATGTCATTTTTAGGTTTCTGCGGATTATCTTGTACGCGAACTTAAAAAATATCCACAGATTGATCTACTTTGGAATCAGCTGAACATTTTCATTGTAATATGTGGGCAGAAGTAAAAGATATTCTAGGAAGTTTTTTTTACAACAATAGTGTTAGGAGGAATGAAAAAGAGGTACGCGTATAAAGCCAGAAGGCGGAGTATAATGAATGTAACCAAACACAGCAGAGTTCAGTGAAAATATTACTTTATCTCACAACTGTTCCGCTGTTAGTCAGGCCTAGTAAAAGAATTAGATAACACCGGATTATTGCTTTCTGCCTGAACACATTTTTTCTGTGATAAATTGCCGTATTGTACTTTCATTAATATTGCTTAATTACCACCTAGAATTCTTTGAAGGGAACTGAAAATGACCACAATGGGAAGCAGGCGCGCTGTTCCCAATTATGCCCCTGTTTGTTCAGCGACATTTTTGCCGCCAATACATGTCAATTGGCGGCTTAATCGTGTATGTGAATATATCGATCTGATGTTTACATCCATTTATTTAATTATTTTATCCCCTCCTGTAGCCTATCGATAGTTCAGGCTTCCCACACATCGTGTTCAACAGCCCATTTATCAGGCTGTGTTTTGTGCACCACAGGCATGCTGTCTATGAGCTCAGTGATGCCATGTATTGAGGCTTGAGTTGCTCAGTGGACAATTAGCGGCATGTTTTCATTATTTGCCCATTCCTAAAGCCTGATATCTTTCTTTGTTCGTGATCATTATTTACAAGAATCTGACGCAGGAAACAGGAATATCCTGAATATAGATTCTAAATATTTAAATATTTTTAAGAAAAAATTTAATATTGTTGGTCTAATGTCGAGTTAAACAAAGAGCAATTTCCTTTTTTACTGTGTTTCATAGCACTTTATGTTGGTTTAACTAAGCTCCTCTTACATAGTGGCTGCTTTTGTATTTTGAAATTTAGAAATTTCCTGGAAAAATAATTTGAGGAAGACAGTTGGATTTCAAAAGCATAATTTTGAATTAAAAAACTTAAAAGAATTAGGTCTATCCAAGTTTAGTCCTCACCATTCTGACACGTAATTTCTTCTAAAGTAAATAATTAATTAATCAATTCTTTGGTATACGGACTTCCAAAAATTTGTTGACTGAACTAATAAAAATGTCCCCACAATTTATGGGACTCGAAGTCCCTAAAGAGCCTACTTCTGTTCTTCATATTTAGCCATATGAACACACTGAACTTTACAAAACACTACACAAATAAAAGCCACTATAATACTGCTCTCCCATCTGAGACATAAAATTTTCATGTGTTGGCGTCACTCGGGATTCTTCGACTATAAGTAATAAATATGAACATAAGTTTTACAATTGTAAGCAATATATATGTCATGCGTTACTTTATCAAGCATTCTAGAACTTCGATTTAAATTGTGGACCTATTTAGGTGCCTCTTCCTAAGGTTTCTACTGTATCTTAATTATCTAAGCCCTTTTATAGATATTTCATGTCTCTGGTAAAATGAAACCGGGTGCAACGCACGAGGTAGTTATGAAATTGTGAGTTTTGAGTTTCTCTATCTAATAAGAACCAAGAAAATGCACAATTCTTACATTAATGTTTTAATTTAATTATTGTATCTTCGACATGTTTCGAACATCCAAGTGTCTATCATCAGGAAGAAAACTTGTACGTGCAGTTTTATGGTTATTCGTTCATGCATCCATATAAACAGTTTGGTCGGTGGCAGGATGTGCTTGTATCAAACACATCCTACCATAGACCAGACTGCTTATATGGATACATGAACGAAATACACTAAATCTGCATGTACAAATCTTCCTTAGGATGAACACTTGGATGTTCGAAACATGTCGAAGACATTATAGTTAAATTAAAACATTAATTTAAAATTTGTTCATTGTGTTGGTTCTTATTACGTAGGGATATCACAATGCACGGATCAAAAAACGTTAAGTTTGAGTTTCTCGTTGAGATGAGTATTAAGGGAGACCGTTTTATGGCTTTAGACATCACGTTAGGCACCTACCAGAATGAGTAGTGTTATAGTTCAAGGCACCGCAAAGTTATTATACGTTAATCACTTTATTATCCAACTAATGCACAATATATAATATGTAGATACAATTAAAATTATAAAATATTTAAAAGTGCTCCAAAATATTTAATATACAGTGAACTACACACAAGCACAACGGGTCACAATATGCTGCCATAACACCGACCTTGTCCATATCAACGAACACGATAGAATCATTCTTGTAATTTTTAGCCAAGCACTGTACAAGGCTCCCTGACGATGGATCCTCTGTGATCCGAAACATGTTGGAGAACTTTTAAATATTGAATAATTTTAATTGTATCTACATATTATATATTGTGCATTAGTTGGATAGTAATGTGTTTAATTATCATTGATGCACGGTACAAACATGAAGTTTATTACACATTACTTAGTACCTTATCACTGTAGAGCCCTAAATGTATCGAAGGCCGAGTGTAAAGCAATTCCGGAGGAGTTTCAACTCTCATCGCGTTCAGTGCGGATTAAGGCAAGTGAGTTCAGTGGCCGTGGAGTTGAATTACCACGACAAATACAACTGATATATGTATGTTCGGCATTAATATTGATCACGATACAATTTTCTGCTAGCGGCAAGCGAAAAGTTAATAAAAATATACTGTGGTTCATGTGTAACATGAGAGAGCAGGTTTACTGTTTTTTTTTCCAAAAAACATGTGCGAAAACAAAGCCGTCTGAGCAGAAATCATACGTGCTTTCCTATTGCATATTTTTATATTATTATTATTATTGTTGTTATTAATGTATTTTTCATTTTGTGAGTAGACAACTTACTACTCAGTTAAAATTCTATATAGGCTACCGTAAATTTGTTAAATATGACATAAATAGTTATCATCATCATCTTAGTAACTTATTTTCGTTGTTACACCGTGCATGTTGTTTACTCAATTATTTTAGCAACTACTGCACATATATAAAAATTATAAAATTTACACATTAAAACATTAAAACGCTCCGACATGTTTCGGTCCTAGGACCATCATCAGGGAGCCATATCGTCCTTGCTAAAGTCACACTATAAAAAGCCACATTAATTTCGCTGTACCAGTTGGGTATTGTGGCAGCATGCTGTATTGTGTGATGTTATGTTGCGAAGAGTGCCCTGCTACGGATGTACATTCTGTACTCGTTGCGTATCACGCAACGAAGCACAATAGTGCAGTAATTGGTATAATAATTGAGTATCTTAGTAACTGTTTACTTACAAAGGTTTTGCGTGTCCTATGTGTAATTTTTTATAATTTTTCTTAACAAATTGACATCTTCAGCTCCTCGTTTCTTTAAGCACAGTCATGCAACCAAATAAATAAACGTTACAAAGCTATAAATTTTTTTTTTTATATTCCAAGAAAACTGCTCCTTAATAATATTTGTATATTTTTATAAGGTATAAAACTGTGCACCATTTCAGAGCCTGCAAGTACTTGTCGCTAGTGTCGCTCCCAACTCAACGTTCCGTCCTTATTTTATACTGTTATTTCTTATTGTGGGGAAAGAAAAGGTACGGCGTAGGTGTTTTTCCATTAACACCAGATTAGCACTTAAATTCATAAAAATTTTTAATCCTTTTAGAAGAATAATAAGAGTGGGGACAAGAGTTTGCCCCCCCCCCCTACACACACACACAAACACACACAATCACGTTAATATAAAAAGCCGATAATTTGCACTTTAAATAGAAAAGTACAGTAAAAATTAGATCATTAAATAAATTTATACGCCCTCTGTATTCAGATACTCTAAGCTCTGACTGAATACAGGTTTGGCGCCATAATGATCCCAGGCTTTTGATATAAATTAAAACTTAGCAAGAAAAAAAAAGAGGGAGCAGCAAAATAATAATCCCTATTAATAATCCTCCTTTTTAAGTAATATTATTTAGAATTATGAAGAAAACTTTGGTCTGTTTGCCAGACAGTTCAGTATAAGTGTGTAAACAGCTACCCGACAGTTCCTATAAGTGAATAATGCTTAAGATAATGATATTTAAGTTAAAGGTAAAGTGTTCCCGTTACAGGCCCGTTGTGGCGCAGAGTGTGGTTAGAGGTGTAGCTCTACTCTTCCATGATCGCGGCACTAGAAGGGGGTGAGTGGTCAGCAGCAAGCCCTGGCCGCACTTTACCTCCGGGAAAGACCCGGTACCCATTTTACAGGAGGCTGGGCGGAAAATCTCGTCAACTCCGGGATTCAATCCCGGACCGTCCAGTCCGTAGTCAGTCGCTATACCGACTGAGCTACCGGGCCCACAATGATAATTACGTTAATTGAAGTTATTTATTGTGGGAGAAAGAGAAGAAAAATTGAATAAAATTATTTGATTCAAAAATAAGAGCAAAAAAATTGGAGCGTAATCAATCAAGTAAAGGTTTTAAATGGAATGGCATAAGGTTGTAAAGTAGTCTTCTAAAGTTACAAATTTTTGTGTAAAATTGTCATTAACAGCAGACAATCAGAAACAAGGAAGTAAATTTGAGTTCAGCTCTACTCATTCTTACCGTCTGTACTACATGGAGTTGATCAGTCAGCATAGGTCCCCGTCCGCTTTACCCGACCTAGAGGACCCCCACTGCCCATTAAACAAGAGAACAGGCGACGCGGTCGATTCGTAGTGAAGAACACCTCTTGCCCATTCCGGGGTTCAAACAGCGGACCGTTAGACCCCGCAAACTACTCACTACACCTACCGATCACGATATTCCGACTCCAACCACAAATAAGTGTCATGTTAATTGCATAACACACACCATTTTAACAGGGAGAGAGCTCTCTTGTGGCATTGGTGATTGATTGTCTTAGACATATCGTGTTAATATTAAGACAGACTAACCAAAGGATTATCTAAGATATTTAAAGAGTCTTCAGAATCCCTCCATAAGTGTGCAGGCTCTTGCATGCCCTTCAGCATGATTTCGGTGCGAATCTTTGGAAAGAGTGTAGGTTCTGCCATTATTTAGTCTGTCACTCTGATGAAGAGACGAGAACACGCGTTTTCTTTAATAATCATCGTATGTACCGCTGTATATATTTCCTTACTGCCATCTAACGAAGTTCCTGTGAAACAACCTTATTCATTGAATACGTCACCTTTAAAATTTTGAAGAATTTTTCAGAGATATTTTCTGATTTTCACTTTAATTACTCGCAGTATTTGATATCATGGTTTCGGCAATCCGGTGATAATATTAATGCCACATGTGCTGGTTCCCCGTCTCTTCTATCTGTGCATATGTCGTCCAGCTGCCGAATTCATGTACTGAACTAAAACGTGACGAGTAAGTGATTTTATAATGAATCCACGTAACATAGAATCAGATTAAGATGCTTACTAACAGTTAGGATCTTGGACTAATTGTACATTAGCACAAAAAAATCCCTGCATCAAACGTTTAAAACCCCATGGAAAAAATTAAGGTTTCATGAAATTATTTTTCACAGTATCGTTGAAAACGTACACATACCAATAAATGCTGCGAGGTGCTAAGACAACTTACTTACTTATTCCATGGTGCAGATTCCTTCTTGAGAAACTAACTGGTTTGCAGCTAGTCAAGAAATTCTCTGCATTTCACGGAACCCGAAGGTACATTACCGCACTCACAAGCGTCCGCCACCTGTATCTATCCTGGGCCAGCCCAATCCAGTCCATATACCCACATCTCACCTCCTGAAGATCCATCCTAATATTATCTACCTATCTACGCCTAGGTCTCCCCAGTGGTATCTTTCTCTCCGGTTTCCCCACCAAGACCCTATACAACCCCCTCTCCTCACCCATATGCGCCACATGCCCATCCCATCTCATTCTTCTCGATTTTATCACCCGTACAATATTGGGTGAGCAATACAAATCATTTAGCTCCTCGGGCGCTAAGACAACAGCAGATGAAAATATGTATCTTGCTCCTAAAACCCAGAGTATGGACACCAACCCATTAGGGCCCCACCGAAAGAGAATTTAGAAATATGGGAGAAATTTTTAAGTCGAGTATAAATTAGGTGTTAAAAAAAATTAATTGTCTTGTACTTTATTCCAGACCTGTGAATAAAAAAACAGGGCCCCCAGAAAAACTTGTATTTGAGTATCTAACATGGTTCGTACGTAAAGAAATGAAACACAAACAGAAGTGATGATGGCAACACAATCATCACTGTGAAGTCAATAGAATAGAATAAAGAATATAGTAAATTGTACAAAATCATGTTTCATGCAGTGGATTAACATTTTACATGAACATTGTGGATTTAGTTTCCTAACAAAAGAATAAATTTAATCCTATTTCAAGAATGAATTCAATTCTCATTTTTCTCCACGTTTTAGCTTGCGTCTACTTGTCTTGTATCTTTCTAATCCGTCATATTAAATCCAACCCTAATTACAGACGTCGCAAAAACCTCCAAGAAAGCGAAGCTCGTGTGACGCTAGTCTGTCGGCGAAGAAAATTGACAGTTAATACAAATTACAGCAGTTTTGTACATTTCTGGTATAAGCCTGAATGACCTATACGGTAAATATGTCAACGTGCTAAGGAGTGGGTAAAGAAGTAATCATGTTTCGATTACCGGCAGAAGCAAGAGATTTTTGTCTTCTCCAAGACCTCCAGTCTGGGGCTGGAGCCAACCCAGCCCCGTATTCAATGTACATTTAGACTCTTTACTCGGAGCTAAAGTGGCAGAGACATTACCCTTACCTTTCACCCCCACTTAATGCCGAAGCTAAGAGTAAATGGAGCTCAGTTTCCACATCCTTCTGTGCTTTCGTGTTGTGTACAAGAGACGGTTTTGTAGGTTTGACACAACCTGAATTCTGTTGCGGCTTCATACCGCAGCTTTAATAACTCTGGAATGCAAATATTGAATTAGCGTTTTGTTTGGGAACAAGCGTCTGAAAAAACAACGTCCTAATTTAAACGTATATCCCGGCTTATATTCCTAGTATCAATTAATTTGAACAATATGACACAATTGTTATAAAAACCACTGTAATGAAATATCAAAAGTAAATTTCTGGACAACTCCATCTACCACTCTCTGTCACTTCAAACCTCCAACCATCAGGTCGCTGTAATACCATCATCTGATTCAAATAGGCTAATATCTCCTTCTTCATTCGCCCACAGATTAGCTCGTATTCGACTCGTTTCATGTGAAGGTACGTGGTGATTAAGAATGCAAATATTTTCTCCGTTATCGCTCATTTCTAGGTCTTTCAGTTCAAACCAAAAAGTAATATAATTCCAACCACTTTCCTCAACAAAACACAAAAACTATCAAACGTGTGTGAAAATTCCCTTCTTTTATTGTTCGATAATTCAGTGAATTTAAATAAAACATTTATTTGAATCCTGAGACTGCAACAACAAAGCATTGGACCAATTGTATAGATAGGATTAACTTTCTCCTGCATTACGCTAAGAGTTTATAATGTCAATTATTTTATACTTGCAGCCAAACAGTTCAGAATCTTATCATAGCCTTAACAAACTATATATTTGGATATACAGAAATGTCACTTTTAAAATTTTGCTCTATATGTGTAGGAAAAGTAAATAAATACTAACGGATTTTTGGTGTTTGGGACTGAAGTGCTGAGGAGAATTTTTTAACCAAGGTTAAAAGAAATTTGGAGAAATTAGGGTAAACAAATTTTTATAACCCATAGGCTTACATTTTACTTAATATGACGAAAAAAATAAAATCAGGGAGAAAAGATAGACGGGTCATGTAGCTTGCATAAGGACATGAGAATTACAAAATTTTAATCAAAATGCCTATTTAGATATTACTTGAAATCCCTTCCCAGTTTCTCTTTATCTGAGCTTTATTCTTTTCCCTTTTAGATTGACAATTAAAATTCTATATGCATTTCTTATAACTCTTCTGATTATTACCAATTCCGAATAACGCATCTTCTTTATCGGATTTCCCAAGTAATATTTGAAAAAAAAGTATAACAATATAAGCCTTTTTAAATGAAATTTGTTCCTGGGCCTGCTTATTACGCTTGCCTTGAAAAGATTTAACTTGTCCCTGTGCACTTCATTAAGACGTATGTTACACCTCCACTCATTATCCGACGTGAGTAGACGGGATCACCCCTTCCCTCCTCCGCATCCCTGGCAAAAGAGCCTCAACTACCCATTGAATATGAAGTCGAGTGGGTCCCCTAGACGGGCTGGACGGTTTAGCGAAGAGAATAAATTTTGCATATGCAGGGAATTGAACTACGATTCCTGAACTAATCAGCCTGCAGCATGGTCACTGTATCGCCTTCGCCAGTGGTTCCCAAATTGTGTCCGCCAATCTTAAGGGATCCACTATGTGTTCCCAGGGTATCCGTGAAACATTTCTTTCAACGCAACTTCGAAATTGACTTAGTTTTGTAATTAAAGAATAACGTTTTGTTAAAAATGATGACGGAACTTTTGTAATTGGAGATATGTTAGAATATCTAATTAAGAAACCCCCTGTAACAACGAAGCAAGAGACGGCCAGTTTAATTAAGGTCATATCATGCAATGCATTGTTCCATATGCTACTGGTATGTATTCGTAGCTATCTAAAATCAGTTGTGGGATATAAATTTTTAATTTTGGATACCTGTCATCCGGACAGTCTATATTTACGTGAGCAAGGATGTGAGGATCCGTGGTTACTTTTTTGGAAGCCAAAAGGGGTCCGCGAACAAAAAGTCTGTGAAAAACTAGACTACGCCCTCCCTATTTTTCTGTCTTCCGATTAAATATTCACTACAGCACTTTGCTCTAAATCACATCTGTTTTAATTACAGCTAGAGGCAAATTGTAACTCCTAAATAAAGGACTGAATATAATAATGGCGATACGTACTGTAATACGCAGGCTTCCACACTGGCGACTGAAACTTACTGTTGTAAGGACATTTGAATAAGCTAATAAGTCTGAGAGCTGTTCCATGGGTAACGTAGCTACTGGTAGAGGCATCCTGGTCGGCGATCTCAAAGTGAGGCGTGAAGCAAAGCATAAGCTTCCAAGTTTAAAGGCAATCAGGTGACAAACCCTCCACTTGACCAATGCGCATGCTTGTAACGCAGTCAGGGGACATTTAACTTATTAAACAACTACGCGGTGACTGTCGGACGGGTATTCTGACTGGCAGGAGCAATGTAGGTCGACCAAGGAAAAGATGGAAAGACCAAATCCGTAAATACAGAGCAAGCTGTTACTGTTGTTGCTGCCGATAATATGCAAGCTCTTACATAAGGTGCGTATGAATTGTAAATGAATGACATATTTCCGTGAATTTAATTTTCTCTTCCTAAACTCAGTGCCTTGATTATCAAATGTTATGTGCAACTTTAACAACTTTAACAAACCAAAATTCTATTCCGGAAGAAATTACGAGCAGACTGAGGTCAGGAAATGCTTGCTATCATTCGGTGCAGAACCTTTTGTCTTACAGGTTGCTATCAAAAATTTAAAGATCAAGATATATAGAACTATAATTTTGCCCGTTGTTTTGTATGGGTGTGAAACTTGGTCGCTGACATTGCGGGATGAAAGGAAACTGAGGGTGTTTGAGAACATGGTGTTAAGGAGAATATTTGGACCTATGAGGGAAGAGGTAATGGGGGAATGGAGGAAATTGCGTAACGAGGAGCTAAATGATT
>Ga0131853_10025296_pt1 | contig 10699 bp, 5 predicted proteins | sample TergutLab28metaG_FD_92764 | JGI IMG/M metagenome (GOLD analysis project Ga0131853, IMG submission 92764) | Labiotermes labralis P1 segment gut microbial communities from Petit-Saut dam, French Guiana - Lab288 P1 (version 2) (version 2) | ecosystem: Host-associated > Arthropoda: Insects >... | reverse complement strand
TATGGTTGTGTGTATGTGCGTGTGTGTGGTGTGTGTATGTGTATGTGTATGTGTGCGTGTGTGTGGTGTGTTTGTGTGTGGGTGGGGTGTGTGTATGGTTGTGTGGTGTGTGTGTGTGTGTGGTGTGTGTGTGTGTGGTGTGTGTTTGTGTTTGTGTTTTTGTGCGTGTGTGTGGTGTGTTTGTGTGTGTGTGGTGTGTGTGTATGGTTGTGTGGTGTGTGTGTGTGTATGGTTGTGTGTATGTGCGTGTGCGTGGTGTGTGTATGGTTGTGTGTATGTGCGTGTGTGTGGTGTGTGTATGTGTATGTTTATGTGTACGTGTATGAGTGTGTATGTGTGTGTGGCGTGTATGTGTGTGTGGTGTGTGTATGTGGTGTGTGTGTGTGTATGGTTGTGTGTATGTGTGATTGTGTTTATGTGTGTGTATGTGCGCGTGTATGTGTCTGTATGTGAGTGTATGTTTGTGTGTGTGTAGTGTGTGTATATGTGTGTATGTGTGTATGGTGTGTATGTGCATACGTGTGTGGTGTGTGTGTATGTGTGTGCGTGTAAGACATGCGAAAAAAGGACATTTCAAATATTCGCATTTTCGGTGTTCTTCTTGAAGATTTCACGAATCTCTGATCTAGGAACGTTAACAGCGAGCGCGCCAAAAGCGTTACACTTCTGCAAACATTTCGTAACTTTTTCTAAACAATATTAAATTATCGACTTTTTAACTTCTATACGCTGTGTTTTTTGGAGGTTCTTACCAGTACATATCCCACATTTCTTTTGTAAAGAATAAGATTAGGTTTATGAGATCACCACGCTGTGTGTGCGCGCGCGCTTGCGTGTGTCTGTGTGTGTGCGTGCGTGTGTATCCTTCCCCGCAAGACGCCGTCATGGAAACAGGCGAAAAAGTAATTTAGCTCTCAGCGTGACAGCGATAACTAATTGAACTTTAATCCAGAAATATGGAATTCTCTATTCAAAAAGATTATAAATATTCATACAAGTTTTATACAAAATACCGTTATTGAGACACATGTACGATAATAACCAGGTATGAAATTTCGGGATTATAGCCGACAAAATTAACGTAGGACGGACAACAGAGCGACAGAGCTTCCCAAAATGAAAAATTCCATTAAACCCAGTACTCTTTATGCTGTGGCTGCGAGAGCTACAGCAGCAGCAGCAGCAAAAACAACAACAACAACAACAACAACAACTACTACTACTATTACTACTGCTACTACTACGACCACCACCACTACTACGACTACTACCACCACCACTTCTACTACTACTACAACCACCAATACCATCGCGGCTATTACTACTTCTAGCAACGGTAACAATGACACCTAGAATGGTAATAACAATAATACAGTTAACGCTGCAAGCAATAAAATCTAAATCGAATAGTAGCATATAGTGCTATGGACATTTACGCATATTGCTGTGTTGCATATTTACACCATAAGAACATAATGATGTATAGAGAGGGAAGGCTGCATCATAGGAAAGGGAAGGCTGTATGATAGGATAGAAGATTCTATTAATTTCGTACGAAATATTTTGTTGAAAATTACTCAGCGGAACTGTGAAAGAAATATTTAAATTAATTCCAAACTCTTATATGAATATATAAGGATCCTTACGACATGCATCGTGTTGGGTCTCAAAAATTGAATTTACTTCTGAACTACAAAACAATAAACTGCAGACGGTACGAAAATATTTTACCTCATTGTGATGACTGCTAAAATACCACGAGATGGGAAGTGCGGTTTTTCTCTCTTTCAGTTTGCACGTTTCATTTACAATGATATCCTATTAATTAAATCTCTAGTTAATGCTTCTGAAAATTTAATTTTTTTATATCGGTATAAAAATTCCTACTGCTCACGAAGTTCAAACAGCACATGATCTTTTTTGTTTACGAAACCTGTACGTCCTATGAAACTAAATTCGTACATGACACAAATTACAAAACACACAGAGCTCTAAACATTTCATTTCCCGTTTACAATAAAACATCAGGACAACATAATACGCAACATAATATGTCTGCAGAGCAAAGCATAAACCCATCGCTTCGAAAATGAAGTACCTCTTTGAAAAGCCAATGAAACTAATTTACTTTAAACTTATCTTTTTTTGTTCAATTTTAAATTCTAAAAATCTAATTTATATTATTTTGGTAAGAATAAATATAAGGTAACAACATTTCTGTGATGTGTCATCGGGGCTAATTTAAAACTAAATTAAAAAAATCATTCATTCCTTTTTTTTTTTTCAAAAGGCTGCTTTTGTCTCGGACGTCATGAATTTTAATATAGATGGCAGAAAATCACATCTCTACATTCCTGTAACTAAGACCTATAACAAGATAGGCGCTCTATCGGAGCTTCCTATATGAACCAGCTGGTAATTTAATTTTCTACCAGTAGGCAATATAAATTGTAAGGATTCAAGCTGCAGTAATAAATTCGCTCACAACGGATGAGATATAAACGACGTAAGAGCCTCCAGAAATCACTATAACGCTACGTACTACGTCAAATAATTAATAGAATATAGTAGCCTAATTTCTAACTATATCAGAAACGAGGTTTGTACAATTTTTACATTTCATGCCTTGTCACTATATGGGATTTCAGTTCAACGGGAAATAGGAGTTAATTTTCTTTACACACACACACACACACACACACACACACACACACACACATATATATATATATATTATATATATATATAATATATATATATATATCCTTTTAAATTTCATCGAAAAGGTTAAAAATTGACAAACGAAATTAATCAAATATACTAAACCCAACCACCTACAAACCATTAAAACTGAACACGTTCACAGCATGCACTTTATTCCACTTTGGCAGTAACACTAACGAAAGAGCACAGGATGGTTCTATGTCAAGAGCCATATTTAATATCCATATAGAATATTATGAACTAGCTAAATTATTATAAACTTCCTTCAGCCAATCGTACAAAACATAATGTTCACTATTATAGCAAAGCGCAATTTTCAACACCAGACGCGGTTCTCAGACAGTGTCATCCACCACCCTCTCTCACAATCTCTTTCCTTAAGATTGGCTTATCCTGGTACTACTAACCCATCACTTCGACGTTCAGTGGTCAATTTCTGCTTTGCAAACCTACTGTAACTATTTATATTTCCTTCAACCACAGAAAATATCTGGCCTATCATAATACACAGAATTTCACTACTCTGTGTCTAATTTTACCGTAGGGTAAGACTGTCTCTGTGGGACTGTAACATTTAATGTGTCCGTTGTCTCACTACTATAACAAGACTGCGTGACCTGTATATTCAGCGAAGCTACACCCTAACGTCATCACGTATTCGGTCTTAGGAGAGATCCATAGCTTGTTCCACAGCGAGTTCTGCAGAGACTTCCATTTCCTCTTCCTAGTTCCAGTACCTTCTCTTCTTAAGGTCATCCAGTAGCTACCTACTCCTTCTTCCTGGTCTTCTCGTCCTTTTTTTATCTTCCATCCAGCAACGTGTTATATAGGTCAGTTCCTACGCAAGACGTGTCCAATCCAATTAGCCTTCCATTTTTTTTTATGTAGATGAGATGTTTCTTTCCTCAACACTATGTAATTAATTTTCATTTTTTCACATGATTCGTCCAAATTATATTCTCTGTCCTTTTTCAGCGCCTCATTTTCTCGCTAAATAGTATCCTAAATAAAGGTCTTGTTTCGTTCCAGCTTGGTACACATAGCATTCTGAAGTTCTGTACCGGACAATCAAATTGCAATAAGTAACAGACACTTAGGTTAACTGCTTGGAGACAGCAATTACAGTGCAAAGGCAGCAGTTTGATGACAACGAACCAATACGGTTTTAATGGACTGTAGGGTATGTCTAATAAAAGGAAAGGAACAAATTTTCAGCTACATAAATTGGTTTTATAAGACAGTGAAGCATTTAATGATACACAAACCAGTGACTTTACCACGAATTGATCTGCGACGTGCAGAAAATTATGAAAACTTCCACTGGGACATATGAAATTCGAACCATTGAGGTCGCAGCGGAAAGATGACAGATATATGTTATACACTAACCGATATCTATGAAGTCTGTTTGCATGTTGTAACCTTCAGAACATGCATAATCATACAGCTTGTGATGTTCTCACGTAAAAGGTAAAGCAGTCCCGTTACAGGCCTGGACAGGCCCACAGGGTTCCAGGAAGCTGAGGTTCCCAGATTTCGTGACAACGGCACAGGATGGTGGTACGTTGTCAGCATTACGCACCGGCCGCCTTTACCCCCAGGAAATACTCCTGGTACTCATTTCCGTTAGAGGCTGAGTCGACCCCAGGGCCATAGTGCGATCGAAAGGATTTTATGTCAATGAAAAATCCAGTGACACCAGCTGGGATCGATCCAACGATCTTCCGATTTGTAGCACAGCACCTTAAGGCGTTCACATGTACGCAGGATAATTTCCGTGACGACCTTCAAAGAGTGACAAACTGCGCGAGACGACAAACATAAATGGCGAAAACGTTTTTGGGTAAGGACAGTCGTGAATCTCTTGGGGCTGAGGAAAATTTTCAGCAAGGATAGCCGGTTTGCTGTCGAGTTTCGAACCGTGTAAATTTCGAACACAAACCGAAATGTTAATAGTAAAATCACATAAAAGCCCCCTCCCCCCTCAAAGACTAAATAATTAACTCAGCAGGCATCTTGGTGCACAGTCCTTCTTTTGAAGCCCTTGTTCAGCAAGTCTATTATTCCCAACATTTTACGGAACATGCAGGTTTATGTCTGTGGTCACAAGATTACTCGACTGGTTCCTATACTGAGCTAGATTAAACCAGTCCAACACTTGCAGGCTTATTTACATACCAAGATCAGTATGGTGATTGTAAAAATGATGGTGATGATGATGATGTTGAGTTGATGATGATGACGACTATTGCGTTCAGAAAACAGAGAGTATCAAATGTGGCAGTGTAGTGGTTATTGCTTATTAATGTCAAAGAGAAGATCCACAGTTCTCATTTAACTTTTCTGTGGAATTTTTCAGCCATTCCAGGTAAAACCTGAGAGAGCAGTTTAAAATAATTATTGTACAATTTTCCAAATTAATTGTCGCAATAAACATAACGTTCCTTACAATGTAACGTGTATAGTTTCATAAGCCTAAACTGGGAAGGATGAGACGAGGTGGAATTCCCGGGCGTAATATTAAACTCGATCTTGAATAAATGTGATGTGAGTGTTTAGACTGGATTTAACTGTGCAAAACTTCAGGTTCCTAAGGCGATGAACACAAAGTTGTAGGGTGTGACGTTATGTGGTCTGGTAGATATTTATAACGTCTCGGAAGAAGTTAATCTCTCCATTTACAGTGTAGTAAATTCATTTGATTCAGTAAAGGGTCTAACCTTTCGTGGCCCTGTGAACACAGTAATGAAATTTACATTCCATAAATGGCAGACTGTATCTTAATCGCATGAGTGACTACTAACTTCTCCAGACTGCGCCCCTTGAAGTTATTTCGTTAAGCATATGTAATAAAGCAAGAACGTACTAAGGACAGAGAACTGTACAGTGAGACTGCATTTTGTCATTCAACGTGATTACTACTTTCCATGACTTCCTACAGCATGCATTAAAAGCAACATTCATACTTGTGAGGGTAAGAAAAATCATATCCTGGATCTATGTCTATATATATATGTGTGTGTGTGTGTGGCTTCGTAATCATTCCTTGCCTTTGTAACTTCTGTGAAAATTCGGAGCCGCCAGTGTCCAGACAGGCTGGGCAAGCTACGCAGGTACACTTCACTTTACAATCCTGACATACCTGCACTGAATAACAAATTTATTTTAGACCGACAGTATCAAATTTTATCGAAATCCGTCGGGTAGTTTAGAAACTAAGCATGCAGATTGCCGTGCGGAAAGAAAATTCATTTTATGCGATTCAAAACCGAGATAAAAAATAAATCACAAAACGTAAAAAATATTACATATAAATTCAACAACAAACTTAAATTACACTTTTAATTCCGAGTTTACAAGTTTCTCAACAGAACAGCTCTTGTATTAGATGGGAAGATAATATTAAAATGTATTTTAAAGAAATGCGGTGTGATGGTGATGATTGTATTCGTTGCCTTAGGATAGTGTCTAGTCAGTACATTGACAAAGCTCCTGGTTCCACAGAAGCTGACGAAGGCAAAGAAATAAAAATTTCGTAACTTTGAATTAGACTCTAAAAATTCGTGACTTTTTGTCGCATGCCCATCGATAAATGAGTATGGTTACGACTTACACTGAAATATATTACAGTTTTATTAAAATATGTCTCCACTTTGGTGGGCCGGGTAGCTCAGTCGGTATAGCGACTGAGCTACGGGCTGGACGGTCCGGGATCGAATCGCGGTAGGGACGAGATTTTCCACCTGTCCAGACCGGCCCTGGGGCCCACCCAGCCTTCTGTAAAATGGGTACCGGGTCTTTCCCGGGGGTAAATTGTGGCCGGGGCGTGCTGCTGACCACTCACCCCCTTCTAGTGCCGCGGTCATGGAGGAGTAGAGCTATACCTCTACCCACCCTCTGGGCCACACCGGGCCTGTAACGGGATCACTTTACCTTTACCTTTTATGTCTCCACTTTAAGAAACACTGTGTATTTACAAAGAGACGTGGAAAATACGGCAGGATGTTTGTGAATTTCTAGGAAGAAAGAGACAGAGAGAGAGAGAGAGAAAAGCCAAACGTTTTCGAGAAGCAACTTTCATTTGGTGTCAACTCAGCTCAGTGGGGAAATACATTTAAAAATTTAAGAGAAGAAATAATATTGCTTTCTACACGCCGTCTACCTTTGTGGGCAACTAAATTTTATATATTTTTAGAAAATTCAGAATTTATTTCTCCTTTCCAGACAGTTCTTCAAAAGAAAACCAACATAATAGAGAGTGCACATGCACTATATCCCTCTCTGTCTGTATGATTTTCTCATTTATTTACTGTGCAACTGCAAAAATCAGCCCTTTTTGGGCGTGTTGGCAAAGTTGCGAAAAACCATTATTAACTTCGTCATGTCTGTCTGCCCGTCCGTCCGCACGGTTCACCTCATCTCACACTGGACGGATTTCAATTACATTTAATATTTGAGTGATTTTTGTACAGTATGTTCAGAAAACACAAGTTTCATTGAAATCTGACAAGAATAACGGGCAATTTACATGCAGGTCTCTGTGCGTTTAAGATAATCTCTTGCTCAGATCTTCTTGGGATGAGAATTGTCTCAGACAAAATTGTAGAGAAAAGCAAATCACACATTTTATGTTCAGAAATTTTTTCCCGAAAATTGTGCCTTTTAGGGGATAATGTGGAACAATGCTGTAGACTCGGTGAGCTCACATATGACAATCTAACATGTCGCTTGCGCTTTGCTTCCTGGATAACTAAAGACTGCAAATATACACTCAGCGTATGTAATACTTATTGCTTTTCCACTGCAACCATGGTTACGTGAACGCGAGTCATTATTTGTTATGCGTACATTGCCTGCCTTGTAATGCTGTTGTGTTCGACGAAATACATTCATCTGTTGCATGACACATGGAGTTAGCAAATGGTGTCAACTTATACCCTAAGACTTCAAAAGAGAAAAACGCGTGTTCATTTTCGTTGCTAAAAACAAACCAAATAACTCATGTTCATAGAGAAAAGAACGGATTTTGAAAAGATAAGTCTTTTTAGGAGCTCTCATAATGTTAAAAAAAAACCAAGCTTGGAAGAGAAAAGCTGATTAAATAGTCTGCCATTAATATCCTAACAGATTTAGAGTATTTATTTTCCCCTACATACAACAGTAAACTTTAATGTACAGGCTGTTTTTAAACATAAGCATCCAACGCTGTTAAGCGTACTAACTGATCGCCTATCTCTGAATTATGAGTTGACACAAATGAAAACCAGTAAGCCTTCCGTCGTATGTAGTATAGACAAATAAAATATCGAGTTAAACACACACTAACAAAACCGCACTTCGAGTAGGAAATAAATTATCGTCCCAATTTTCTGCATATAATGTAACACTGTGAAGACCACAGGGGTTTCTAAAGTTAAATGTAAAATGTTGTGAAGTAATTCTTTGTATCCTGAACTTTCTCTCGCACAAACATACTTTACTGAAGTCTAGAGAGAAAATACCGCTTGGGAAGGTAAGGCGTAGAGAAGAGGATACTGCTACAGCAAGTTCTACGCAGAACTCATAAAGTGACTCCCTCCCCACTGTACACACTTTAATCTCAAGATTCTTTTTTGATTCGTCAACGTTACTTGGATACACTGCTTGCTTCTTACATTTCAATGACGTATTTTAAAATTAATTACCAAACAAAAGATCTTTTGGTGACCCCAGCTTGCGCCGAGGTTACAGAAAGAGTAGAGCTCTACCTCTAATCCCCTTCTGGGCCGTCATGGCCTGTTCTAGAGTGAACTTTACTTGACCTTACCCTGTACAAACTACGTTAACTGAGTACTGTGTCATTCGAAGGTAATGACCATTTATATTTAATATACTCTTAATATGGATACATTCTTTTTAGTAATACATAAAGCTAATGCATCGTAGAAGAAGATGTGTGTCTGCTTATCTGTCCGTCGGTCCAGCCAACCTTTGTTGCTTCTTGAGAAATTTGATAATTTTTTTGTTCGTGTGCATAACGCACATAGAGTCAGGTTATTATAAATAATGAAATGAAAATAATGGGGAAGGAAGCGACCGTAGCCTTTCATTAGCGCCGTCTCGCGTTGAAACGAAGTACTAAAACATGTAGCTATGTTTGAATAAAGAAAATCAGTGAGCGTGTTGGATGGATGAAAGACGTTTTGTTTTTACGTGTTCCGTAGGCACAAAGGGATGTCCTCCATTAAATTATGAAGAACTGAGCTTTACCTCAGGAAAATCCGGTGTCGGGGACGAGAATAGAAGAAAGGACCTCTCGAATTTTATGTACATGGGTCCGTGCATCGTGAATCGAATTTAACAATTTTCCAACTAGATGCGACTTATTCAGTTTATTACATTACTGACACACATCATCAGTTGTACGAGCTTCTGATGATGGGTATCAACACCCGAAACATGTAGAGCTGCCTACAGTAATGTAATAAACTGAATAAGTCGCATCTAGTTGGAAAATTGTTAAATTCGACCTCTCGAACATTTATATCATAAGATTTTATCGATATTTTGAGCTAAAAGCGTCGCTAAATAAACTAGTAGGCAATTAACTTGACTAAAGTCAAGTAGCCAACTAAAATTATTCGTGATTTTATTAGCTGCTACAGGCGAATAATAGGAGAGTTCGAGGTTATCTCTCACCGTCTTTTTCTCTCGCATAGTCACGTAACTTGTACAACTGTAAAAAGGTCTTGAAATAAACTAAGAAAGAAGCGGTAAATTTAACCTGGCCGAGTTGTCTACAAGAGATAATACTGTAAAATAGGCTACAACTGCCTTATTCAGAGTTCGTAACTCTTCATGATTAGCTTCTCACGCCTTCGAAATTATATATTTTTAAAGCTTCAGTTGAAACAGAGCCATTACGACGCAAGAATCCATGACTCAGTACTGAAAATCACTTCTGCGACGTCGGCCTTCGACTGACGTAGGATGTCAATTACCTGCTTCATTTCCAAGAGAAATAACTATACAAGGACGTTGAAAATGTTTATGTGTGATTCAGTTTAATGCCAAGATTGGTTCAGGGACAGTTTTAATTGAGTTTTAAGTAACTGTCTGCTTAATTCAGCAGTAAAGCGTTATCCAGAAAACTGTCTGCTTTTAATTGCGTTTGTGCGAGGTAATTATGACGTAACTTTACCGGGTAAGGCTTGCAACATTGTAGCAAAAACGGAAATTCTTGAAATAAAAATGAGAGGGAGTCTGATGAATATACTTAGGACATCCAGGCAAAGAACCGTCCTTTTTAGATGCTTAGAATAAGCAAGCAGGCCTACAACATTTACTTTCGCACACAAGCTACTAGGAGAGCACGTAGGAAAATGCTGAAATCGACTTACTTACATTCTGATTTCCAGCATTATACAAGTATTTAATTACAAAAATTTGATAGACAACAAAATATTTTCACTTCAAGGATACTACCAGACTGCAAGATTGAGGTCTGTGTCAACTATATATAAATTTCAATACATACTTAGCCGAAATTGAATACTGTCATGTGATAATCACGGCCAACATGAATATCCTACGGATTTCTCTCTCACCCTTTATTAAACCACATTTCAATTGGTTTACAAGCAGCCGTGGTATGGAGAGGTGACATCAAAGCCAATTACTCTGAGAGTGGAAGCTGCATTTCTGATGCCTAAATAAGGCTCTAATCCTTACTTGGTAAGGATCTTCTGGTAACGAGAAATGTTCCGAGTTTGTGTTGCGAAGAGTGAAGTAGATCCTGCTCAATAATCTGGAGGAAATACTTGCAACAGTGTGGGATTTTTATATACCACATGTACCTAAAAATCTGCGAAAAAATTGGAATCGTCTGTTACATGGTAACGTTCATTTTTCGAACCAGTATGTGCAGTATTTGTCACTGGTTTGGTAGTTATTGTTGTTTTATTGCATAACTTCACGATTGCTGGATAATCACACT
>Ga0131853_10025293_pt1 | contig 10699 bp, 5 predicted proteins | sample TergutLab28metaG_FD_92764 | JGI IMG/M metagenome (GOLD analysis project Ga0131853, IMG submission 92764) | Labiotermes labralis P1 segment gut microbial communities from Petit-Saut dam, French Guiana - Lab288 P1 (version 2) (version 2) | ecosystem: Host-associated > Arthropoda: Insects >... | reverse complement strand
TTCCTTTGTAATCAACAAATAGTTACATGAAAAAGACAAGCCCTGAGCCCCCTTCCCGACCGCCCGGTTCCAGTAATTTGCACCGGCCCCCCCCCCCCCCTCCCGCACTTCGGTACTTACAATCGCCGCCTTTGTGGCTGTCTTGCCTTCAAAACAGAGAGTAAAATCACATAGAGATTCACCATATTCGTCACAGGTATTAGAGCAGCGCTGGTTCAAAGCCGGAAGAAAGATTCCCCGACCGGATTTGAAGGCGAGTAAATTCTTACGTCAGTGGGTTTGTGGCTTATCGGTCAGGACTCCAAGGCCACTACTGCCTTCTTTACGAAAAGCCTGCTGGCTCTGTCCGATTGATTCTTCTTCTTCTTATTCTTCTTCTTCTTCTTCTTCTTCTTCTTCTACTGTGGCTCCATCATCCAAGACGGATAATCACCTCCCTAGTTGCTCTCCTCCGTCCATCCGTAACATGCGCTACTTGTCTCCAAATAACAATTCCAATCTATCTTACGTCATTCCCCACATCATCTTTCCTTCAAACCCTGGATCTCCCTTTGAGTCGTTTTTTGTGTAAGTTGGCTTGGTATATTTTCTCGGTGTTTCTTGCATCACCCACCCGCTGTAGAAATCACATCCGTCTACGGCAGTGTAGTTTAACAAAAGTACCAATGTTGTTGTCCTTGCATAATTGTTCAAGTTCAACTATTGTTCTTATTCTGCTGGATTACTGTTATACCCTCCTTGTTTGTTTGTTTCACAATCGATTGGTTACTCCTATATCTATCTTGCCTACTGTCATTACTACTACTACTACTACTACTACTACTACTACTACTACCACCACCACCACCACCGCCGCCGCCTCCACAACCCAATACGTGATGTGCATCTTGCAGCGACAACATAATTTATTGATTATGGCGCGTTTCCAACGAAAAGTTACAAAACTACATTCGTTAGCTTGTTTGTATATGGTAACACGACCGTTTCAAGAGCCGCTCATCGGATTTTCATGCCTATTTATACTGGAATAATTTAGTCAAATTTGTTCTGCGCTCCATTTCTTATTACAATCCTACTCCAACAACTGGTACTGTACATGTCAATATCCTTGTGTTTCTGCACACACTTCACGTGTAAGTCGCCAATTATTTGTATCGCCAACAAAATCTGCACAGAAAACTAAAAACTTTCCGTAAACTTACAGTTTTAGATTACTTGATCCACCTGGCAGAACGTGTCACAGACGGTACGCGATGCATACTGTCTAACGTACTTAACTTTCTGTATGCAGTAACGTGATTTGAATGTTGCACAAATAATAATACTTTAGTTGATGAGCGGACGCACGGGACCTGAAGTGTGTCAAAGCAGACGCCACTGACCATAAGTTTCCAGAACCACACACCACGTCCTTGGCATGAATGTCAATCATACAGATTAGGATCCCACAGCTTCATGCCTGACGATCCCATTAGCCCGACCTGCTACTTCTGAATACTGCATAACATGCGTACTGGATAAAATTCGCCAAATAAATCGGAGGGAAATAGAAGAAAGTAGAAAACTAGGTCCATATTCTTCTATATACACTATGTTCATGATGCTGAACTTAACTAAGTATAGGAAACTACATGGAGGCTTGTTTCAGTGTATTTCCCCGGCAGGTGTATTCTTACCAAGTTTTTCACAAGTCATTATCAACTATCGCCTTTCCACTGGAAGCGATTAGTCTGAGCCAATGGCAGCATCTTTCAATAAACCACACCTAGACCTATATAAACTAATTCTAGTTCCCATAAATGTAAACACTTTCAGGTAATTACCTTGAAACTCATATGCAATATTGTACCTGACCACACTCCTTGACAAACACACGGTAGGACTCCTCTGGACGAGTGATTGGCCCATCGCAGAGACCTCTGCCTAACAGCACACAATATTCACAAAAGACAAACTTTCATGCCCACGACGGAATTCGATCCCAAAATTCCAGCAAGAGAGAAGCAGCAGACCCACGCCTTAGACAGCACGGGCACGGAGGTCGAATTCATTGTCAGTTAATAGAGACAGAATCTAATAAACTGCAAATTCAATGGCCATGCTGCATCACACAAGTGGCATCAGAGGAACAAGCAGGTAAACTCTCAAAATAATCACATGAGTAGAGAACATTCAACAAGACAAAACAGGAAAATTGCTATTGTATTCCTCTGTTTTATAGGCCTACACCATGCAATTCTAAAGAACATATGGCTCTAAACAGATTTTTTTCTGAAATCCTAACACAACACGTTGTCATGACCCACAAGACAAGGCCCTAAATTATCTCCGCCGCGAAAACTTGTTTTATTAAAACATGCTTTTCTGACGCGTTTGCAAAATACATTTGCAAAGATGAACACATTACCTTTGTCATCTTAGTAATTAATCAACTTTATGCACAAAATATTGTTTTATAATAAGTTTATTATATGTCTCTACATATTTCGAGCATTATGTGCTCATCATCAGGAGGTCAAAAGTGCATTATACAGTATCTGGTATAGTCACGCATCTAGGTGACCGTCCCGTGCACAGGCTGAGAAAGGACTCTCTCAACCTGTGCACGGGACGGCCACCTAAAGGTGTGACGATACCAGATGCTGTATAATACAATTTTGACCTCCTGATGATGAGCACATAGTGCTCGAAACATATAGAGGCATATAATAAATTTATTTTAAAACAGGAATTTGTGCATTAGTTTGGCTAATTAACTAAGATTATACTGAGATGCGGTCAGCAAAACCTCAAAATAACTTTGTCGTATTTGTCTGTCTACCCGCATGAAAGTAGTAGGCTGGAGTAGTGTCCGGGTTGCAGCCTGCAGCCCGGACACTACTCCAGTCTAACCGCACCTAACCTCCAACATACAGTAAACCAAGAACGAAACGACCATTGTGGTAATCAACATTATAGTCGCGAGCTCCTGATGATGGGAATAGTAATGCCCGAAACATGTTGAGCCTATAAGAAGTACAATAAAATGATAAGTGGCAACTAGTAGGTTTTTATTCTTTAGTTATCACAATGATGCACAGTCGAACAAAAATCAAACACCAAACTCTGTTCGTACCTTCCAACTTTGGTTAAAACGGACTACATAAGGGACATTTCACTGAACACGCAGGACTACATGCGTTTATGAGCCCATCTCCAACGTAAGCTGCTAAATATTTGTCAAACTGCAAAGTTATTTCCAACTGAAGCCGCAGAGACAAAATATGAGAGATAGCCGTACAATAGGGAGAGAAAACGATTCAGTCAATTGCAGAATAATAGCCATACTGTGGTACTGAACAACGAAAGATATAATGATCTCACTGCTACGTACGTATTTTTACCTATTCTTGCTGTTTAGGTATAAAATATGATAGATCATTGATAACAAAAAGGAATCCAGAGTTACTTGCATTTAGTGTATGAAATGAAAAAGCAACGAGTTCGCTTTCTTCTGTCCTCGTGTTATAATTTAGAAAGTGCTGAACACATTTACATTAATTTCGCACTGGCTGCATTTTACCCTATAAATTCTGGGGCGCTTTTATATCAGTATAAATATATTTTTCATATATTGCCAAATTTACACATTAAAAAAATAAAGGAACCTTACCGTGCAGAAAACTGCTGCACAAAACAGAGTATCTCAATAATACCTCCGACGTTTATTTAACATTTTCAAGGCAGGTAATTTTTATCGAAATAAACATAATTTGATTTTGTGTATTGTGAATAATTTTTTTTCAACAAGTACAATGTTCAGGTATGTGCAGTGAATTAATACAAAGGTCGGTAAAACAAAATGGCTCCCGTCAATTCTTCTGGCCAAATTATCGTTGTATTACACCATGGATGAAACATCTAAAACTTATCACAGTGTATAAACATTTCTCGCGATTTATTTCACAATTATGGACTTATGTAGCTGATACAGTAGCAAAAGAACAAGAACTTGTACGTACGTGAAAAAAAATAACTTTCAAACGGCATAAACGAACTAGGATGTAAGAATTACATTAAACAACTAATGAACCAACGAACTAACTACACGAAGCGCAGTCTTTCTGGGAAACCTGATAGTTTCTCAGCTGGTTAAAAAACTCTCAGCATTTGTATAAACACAACAAATCATTGTTGTGTTTACAAGAGCCCGCCAATTTAAGAATTTAATCGAAAACCACACACAAAGATAAGAGAAGGAAACACGATTTTAAATTTGGATTTCCACCTCAGCAGCGGAGTCACCTGAGGGGGGGGGGGGGTGCTGTTGAACTCTCAACCACATGAAAGGTATCCTCGTATAAGACTAAAGGAACTGGAGGAATTAGCAAGTGCCTACTGTACAGTCCTAGGGCTTTAGTAGCTACTTACACGCGGAACAATAATGAATGACGTAGCAGAATTTACCACAATAATTAGGAGGAAAGAACAATTCTATAAACGTGTGACTCTTGTTCCGGTCAGAAATTCCGTCCGAAACAACTGCAGAATCCTTCAACATGTCCGCCACTTACAACAGTAACATAAAATTATATGACAGTTGTAGCCTGGTGTCTCACAACGACCATTAACTGGTTCTGTGATAAGTGTCTTGAGAGAAATCTGTTCTCCAGCAACAAACCAAAGGCATAATTTACCGTGCGGTAAACAGTTTAAAACGAAACGTACCACCCTTTGTAAAACGAGCATTAAGCAACTTAACATTTTGCTCACACAGCATTTGGTATGATTCTCAAAAGAGCACTTGGTATGATTCTCAAAATAGTAGTTTTTTTCCCCAAGTCAGTATCAACCGCCAGTATTCGTAATGGAGATGCGATCTTTTCTACCAGGTAGGAGCCAACTTCAATTTTCCCACGGTGCAACGGCACCTAGGAGGCCAGGGCCTCCTTCTTATCAAGTATTCACGATCACACTCAGCCACACCACTCTCGGCAGGAATCCTCTAGGCGAGTTATCAGTCCTACGCAGAGATCTCTACTTGGCAAAACACAACACTCGCAAGTGGCAGGCGTCCATACCACCAGCGGGATTCGAACCCACAATCCCAGCAAGCGAGAGGCCGCAGACCCATGCCTTAGACCGCACGGCTACTGGGATCGCCACAACTTAAATATTACTCTTCGTAATTTTACTTCATCTTATAAAGAGTACAAGAAATTAAATTGCTTCGACCTGTTGAATGGTAGCGGGTAACAGTTGAACTCCTCTTCACTCCCACAGAAGGAAGGCGCCTCGCATGTAGGGTAGCAATGCCAACAGTTCGTGTGATAGCACAAATTGTATCAGTACATCTGTCATTGTATTAAGGATTTTGTGACACTTGTAGTGCTCTCTCGTTGTCAAGGATACTCTTCTACTGCGTGTAGCTTAGATTGTGTGTACAATTCGTACAAACGTTTCGTAGCAACCTCTTGCCTCTATCTTAAGAGTAGAAAAAGGTCAAACGTACAGCTTGTGTTCAACATTTATGTTCAATATGTATAACATGACGCCCATTTTAAAGGTTCACGAAACTAACTACTAAATTCAAAATTCCTTCTTGAGAAGCGAACATTTCCTTAGATAGGCCAAAAAAAATCCCTGTATTTTTTTAAATGCGAAGGTTCATTACCGTGTCCACAAAAGTCCGCTTCTAGTCCCTTTACTGAGTCACATACACCCAGTCCACATAATCCCTTCCGGTATCTTGAAGGTGCATGTTAGGTGATTTCACAAAGCAGTCGGCGAAAAAGCGACGATTACCTCCGTCACGTCTATCCGTCTGTCTGTCCGCATGAAACAGAATGACTCCGACCAGGGGTATCAGCGGGAAATTTCATATGTCCAGCACATTCAGCAGGTTCTCATTTTGGTTTAAATCGGACCAAAATAAGGGTTATTTTATTTTTATGTTCATACCGTGCATATTGATTAATTAATTAATGTTTATTATACCAACATATACACAAATAATCAGTGTAAAAATTAATATCAAAATTACTTATTTTTAATAATTTCAGTAATTTTAATATTAATTTTTATACTATCTGTTTTTGCATATGTTGATATAATAAACATTAGATATTTTGCATTCAGGCCTGCTTACATTCATGCCATTGGTAGTTACAATAGAAACAGTACGTGTTCTCTGGGAGGTACGAACGGAGGCTAAAGGAACAATAAAGGACCTAAAAACCCCAGGTTTACGCGACAGTTACAGCAAACAGGATAATGTAACTCTCTTTTGGATATTGAATTCCCGGCTTCGGTTACTAAAAAGGTAGCTAGCGGTACACGCGGTTCTTGCTCAGGGACGATACAGGTGAGTGTTACTATGTCTCCTGAGATATCAAGTCTTTCTGGAATCAAGGACAAACACTTGTTACCTCTGGATGACCACTCCAGGTTTTCCTGCAGATTTTCGTTAGTTCATCTAATTTTAAGTTGATACAATTCACACACAAACATTCTATGCCGGTGCCAGCCATGGAGTGCCAATATGCAGACGGCACTGATTAATACAGCAGCTGCACTTCGGTGCACAACTTGTTCACATCATTTGCACCCACGCGTTCCAGCTACAGACTCGTTTGCTGCACGCACTACCACTCCAGTGATTGCATTCCAACAACGTCTGACCAAGCGCGTAGCCCATTAGCAAAAATTTCTAAGAAAAGGGTTGAAAGGCAGTATACCTTAATTGCTAGGCAAGGCCAAACTAAATGTTCTACAGCAAACGTTAGGGCAGCTGGAATAGTACAGTCACTACACTGACTATGTTCTGAAATACAAGTAACATATTCATCCTAGAGGACACGGTCCCTGGCTGAAACTTGGACCTTGGCCGACTAACAGTGTTTCTCAACCGCCGGGCCACGGCCTGGTATCGGGCCCTGGCATCAATTATAACGGGCCGCGAGAGGTTTTCCTGGAATTTGCCATTTTAGTTTTCTAAGCAATTTTCAGAATAAATGTTCTATAGTGGAAATATTCTGAGGAGAATAATATTTGTGAATATGTCGAAAAACTCAGACCCAGATGTTGGCCTGAGGAAACTACAATACGCTACAAGATTTCATTAGTCCAGTGATTGATAATTAATTTAAATGTAATTTTATATTTGTCAACATGCCACACCGTATACATAAGTGTACTAATACTCTTTATGATTATGGCATAATTAATTATCAATACTTATGTTAGTTTAATGTATGAACTTAAAAAAAATGGAAAGATATTTACGAGCAAATTTGTTGGGGCTGGGCCCTCGTCTTATGAAAAAAGTAATTACCGGGCCGCAGTCTCACAAATGTTGAGAAACACTGGACTAACATAAGTACCTTACCTCCAACGAGATAAGCACAGGAAAAACGATATATCACCGTCTAGCAAGGAAGTACAAGAAATTCCATATTAGATAAATACAAGTAACAATGCAGAACTGGTGTGGCCGGAGAAACAGTTTGCGATCTGAATCATTCCAGGCGAAAAAGACAGACGAGCACAATCACTGCATTTTGACTGCATCAAACTTATTCTCGAATAATTACAATACAGCGAAAGTGCCTGCAGTGTTACTTACTCCCTGCGTACAAGGAAATTCATTCGCGTGCTCATGGGGATTTTGGGCAGCAAAATTTCATCAAAATGATTACGTATCACAATTATCATAATACTTATTACAATAAGAGGATCATCGAGGAATTTGATATGAAAGTGAACAGGGAAACAGCTGAGGTTGTAATAAAGAAGCCTTACCTACTAACTATTTCAAACACAAATCCAATCAATGAAATTGCATGTGGAACTTATTATATACATGGTAATGTTGTTGTTTTTGTATAAGCCTATTGTACAGAGAACAAAGTACAGGGAAGGATTCTGAAGAAGACTGTTCTGGAAAATTCTGCATTATTTTAAATGAGACAGTTTTAGAAATAACATGTCATTTATAATTAGTACTTCAAGAGGGAGAAATGAATTTGTGATGATGATGATTATGATGACGGTGATGATGATGATGATATGTTGGTAAGTATTAAGGAAATAATTAATTTTTACTATTTTTATTTATTTCATACTATTACGTGTATTCATTTCACTTTACTAACCTAACACAATAAAATCAAGAAATTTAGAAAGCCTGTTTGCATAAATAATAAGTCCGGCTTATGCTTTTAATGATAGACAATTTCATAACATTTCCGTAAACAATACCTTATAAGCAACAACAGATATAAATTATAAATATAAAGGAAAATCAAACACACGTACATTATTCAATTAGCATACCAACTAATGCACTTACTTAAAATTTCACATTAACCCTTTAAACGCCGAGTTAAATCCCATCTGCCATCTGCTGGCATTGTTAGGAGCTCACCATATTTTCCACCTTAGCGGGTTAAGGGTTAAAACACTTAAAATGTGAAATTTTAAGTAGGTGAATTAGTTGGTTTGCTAATTAAGTGACTCTACGAAATGCACGGTGCAACGATAAAGACACGTATGTTAGTATCAATGAGCGATTTGTCCCTGCACCAAACTTGACACGTGTAGTGTATCATGTGTGCAGGCGGTTGTTAAGGGAGTAATAATGCATTAACTGCTGTCTCATTAACAGAACTCCTGGAATTAGAATTGACTAAACTCATAACTGAAGGGGGGCTGTCGAGCCAAAAAAAAAAACAAACAAACTACCAGTGCAACATTTGTCGGGCAGTTACAAGTCTCAATAGTTGAGCTCCAGTTATTCAAAACGTAATTTTCTGCAATTTTCAGAGCTGATCCCACTAAGGGTTACGTAATTGCTTTCTAATCCAGCATTTAAGTCGAAAAAATTTTGATTACGAATTCGATTCCCTTGTAAATCAAACTTATTCTCATAGTTTTTCTGATTGTCTGAAGTTACGTTGCACATGTTATATATTATGCAAATTCGTAGGAGAGTAAACCTTACAGAGACTTTTCCATAGTTTAATCCGCGATGCTTGGAAACTGGACTGAAGAATCTGAATGTCTGGTTTATCATGAATGTCATGGTTAGACACGTGTTGTTGCGGGGTTTGGAAATATCGGAAAGTGAATTTAACATTCATATGTCCGTGCATCGCTAATATATTCGTAGCGTATAACCAACAAGATGCAACTTTTCACAATTTATTTATTTTTGTAAGACGCTCTACATGTTTCAGACGGGTTTTCCGTCCATCATCAGGAGCCCAAAACTGCACATACAGCGTCAGGTATTTGTCAGACCAATACTGCTACCTGCTGCTAGCCTGCAGGCTAGCAGCAGGTAGCAGTAATGGTCTGACAAATACCTGACGCTGTATGTGCAGTTTTGGGCTCCTGATGATGGACGGAAAACCCGTCTGAAACATGTAGAGCGTCTTACAAAAATAAATAAATTGTGAAACGTTGCATCTTGTTGGTTATATGTTGCGAATCGGGAAGTGACATTTTCGACACGACGTTTAATAATTTGTAATTGATTCCAAAGGATTTTTGTTATCAAATACAAAATCAAATGTCTTGGCAAACCCCTGTATTTGGTGTTACAGTTATTTAAATGCAAACAATAAGCGGTGAAATACGCAAACCTCCTTACACACCTACACCCCACAATAAAATAAAAATGACAATTCTTTACTCGTTATAACTTAAAAATTTCAATGAAATGCCCACCAAATCGCTAAAAATAAATCGCCACTAATAATAAGCCAACGAATACATCAGACCATTCTCATTCGCGGGTTCGCGCGTTGCAGTTTGGCTTATAGGCGGGCAAATTAAAAATGGCATCCCTTTTGCATCCAGAGGGCTGCATCTGCCCACCTGTTCAACTCAGCAGCTGTCTATATATCATGCGATAAGAAATGTAAGCCTACTTAACACTTGTCGGTTCACAAAGACTTTGCCGGTGCACACTGCAATTTATGGCCACTAGAAACATGGATGTAGTCATCCATACTCCTCAATCGCCTGTTTGTGTTCCTTGCATTTTCTTCTTGTATCCGAGAAAGAAATACAGTTTTAAGTACGCTCCTGAATTTCAGGAACAAACTTTGACATCCCTACTAACAATTCCAAAAGTCACTTCCAGCGGTGCTTCCAACAATCGCAGTAACTCTGAACTTGTTTTGTAAACTCAGAAGGAGAGATAAATCGTAATTAAGAAAGGTAACTATGTATTTTCTTCGTAATAAGAAAAGTAACTATGTATTTTCTTGTGGATTCAGTCAACGAACTTTTGGATACGACTGCGTACAATCCCTAAGCATTCAACTTTATTTATTCATTCATCATTCATTCATACATTCTTAGTAACATGACACGGTTATTTGCACAAAATAAAATCTTCGAACACAGTGAAGACACATGCCAAGAAAATCTCGTCTCTCGCCTTGGGCTCGCATGCCACAGTCTCTTTAGTCCTGCCATACAAAACCACCATCGTCTGACGTAAAGTTTTCCCTATGCTTACGTAAGCACCCAATAACACGAATTTGTAAAGGAGTGGAGGCAAATCACCATGCATTCTTAACCTTGGGACAGATGAAGGAGTATGATCAAAGTGGTCTCCATAAATGTTGATACGGGGAGAACTGAAGGGTGTAAATGTCACTGGGGGGGGGGGGGGGGCAAAGTGTTTTGCCGTCGCCGGGTTGCCCGCGGT
>Ga0131853_10025291_pt1 | contig 10700 bp, 9 predicted proteins | sample TergutLab28metaG_FD_92764 | JGI IMG/M metagenome (GOLD analysis project Ga0131853, IMG submission 92764) | Labiotermes labralis P1 segment gut microbial communities from Petit-Saut dam, French Guiana - Lab288 P1 (version 2) (version 2) | ecosystem: Host-associated > Arthropoda: Insects >... | reverse complement strand
CGTAGGCTACTTCTTCAGTTGCGAGGAAAACAAACTCGGTTGCGGTTTCAGTTATTTCCGGTTCGTAAATTTCTTCTATTATATCTTCGGTTACATCTTCGGCTTCGGGGGTAATTTCCGGCTCTTGCGGCAGCTCATCTTCGGGCATGGTTTCTGCGCTTTCGGATAGTGGTGCTACTTCTGCAACGGTGTAATGCTCCGGCTCGGTTTCCGGCTCTAAAATAACATCCACCAGCCGTACCCTACAGGCAGATAATGTTAAAAGCAAAATTGCGATAACTACTATATATTTGTACATTCGGATTCACCGCCAGGTTCTAACATAAGGAATAATCGTAGCCGTATTACGGGATTTCTTGTTAAAGAATTCTTTGTTTCTTCCAAAAATTTTCTCATTTTATTTTTATCATTATCGGTCATAGAATGGCTACTGTAAACCGCTTTTTGCCAAAGGGTTACGATGCCTGCATAACCTTCTATGTTATGCGCATTTTCTGCATATGGTCGGTCGGCTTGCGCCAAACCAAATTGCAAAAGCCATTGTTGCAAATGTTTAAACATGCTGTCTATCGCAACAGCATTATCCGCAGCATCAAATAATTTTCTTACCGTGTATGCTTTTCTGACTTTGTTCAAAAACCAAGCCAAGAACCCAAGCACAAAAGCGAGTGCAATAACCCGCAGCACCCAAAGCCGTTGCCCAATTGCTGTGCCAATTTGCGAACCTGTAAAGATTTCATTTAAATTTATACCAAATTCGTTGGTCGCTTCACCATTGTTTAACCCTGCGAGCTCCTGTTGCATTTCTAACGGATTTACTTCTTCCTGCGCCGCAATATCTTGCGGCGATGTTGCGCCTACCACTGGGCGTTCTACTGTATTGCCAATATAATCCCGTATTGCGTTGGATGCTTGGGACAGCAACTCACTTGTACCGGGGTAAAAAACAATTGCCACAGCCACCGCTAAAATTGTTGCCGCAGCAAAAAATGTCATGCGTGCATCTTTAAGCAACAGCCAAGCAAACGTAGCGCAAAGCAAAATATTCCACCAAGGGGCTGCAAAAACACCAAGGTAAACTTGTACGCTTGCAAAAATAAATAACAACACAAAGCAAACAACTCTGCTTTTTGTAGCAAAATAGCAGCAAACAGCCACGAGAACAGCAATAATTACGCAAGCAACAAAGATGTACCCTTCGTAAAAATCGCTTCTAACCAAAAGAACAAATCTCTCATACAAGTACAGCTGATACGCTTCACTACGGTCGAACAGCATGTTAAGCAAAACTTTGAAGCTGTCTAACGGACGGGCTAGATAATAGGAAGGAACTGTTCCCAAAATGCTGAAAAACGTAGCCATGGATAAGATAAACAACAAAAATGCAGCAAGATATTTTTTTACCATGTGACCGCCCCCGGAGTTACAACAAAAATAGTTCCGTCATTTAAAATTTCATGCGGCGGGCGTTGCTTATCATATGTTAAAAAACATTCATGCATTGCGGCCAAGGCATCTTCCGGTGTGCGCAGCTCAATTTTTGTGGTGTTCCAACCAACACTGGTGCTAATGCCGCTTTGCAAAAACGCAAGGCTTGCGGAGTAGAACATCTCCGCCGCAGTGTCCCAATCCGTTGGCGATATTTCTCCTTCGGGTGTAGCAAGGAAAATAAAAACCGAACCCGCAACAGGCAACCCAAATTCACGCACCATGGTTTTGTCCATTTTTTCTGTCAGCTTCCAATGGATACTGCGGATAGGGTCGCCCGGTTGATACTCCCGTATGGCAAAAGTTTCGCTCACATCCATGCCCGGTTTTTGAGTGGAGAAGATATCACTTTCCGGATTTTCTGTTGCGTTTGGCATTGGGATATCCATCTCGTAGCCTGCGGGCTGCACTACTGTAAACATAGCCTGTGGCGATGTTATTTTTTTGCGGAATAAACCCAATGGGCATAGCACAAAGGCATCTTGTACAAATATTTTTATTGCCCCTGCATGGTGAGTTGGTATAGCAAAAGATGCTTCCGTTTTTTCACCCGTAAAAATATTTTGACAAATAATTGTGTAATGCACAGCAAAAAAACGCAGCAACCGACCGGTTATGATAATTGCAACTTCAGCACTTTCACCTTTTGCACAGGATGTTGGGGCATCTATTTTTATTGTGCCACGCACAAATAAAAGCGTAAGCCCTGACAATGCAGGCAATACAACAGCTGCTGCCAAGATTGCAAATGTTCCGATGTTATTGCCAAACAAGTGCAGTACAGCAGCTACCGAAACAAATAAAATTAAACCAACTATTTTCATATTCCGTCCGGCATTTTTACCGCTTGTATCAAGTTTTGCACAACTTGCTCCGGTGTTATTTTTGCCGCCTTTGCCTGCCCCGACAAAATAATGCGATGTGCGCAAACATCAACCATCACTTCCCGCACATCTTCGGGTATTACATAGTCTCGCCCAAGCACATACGCCCGAGCCTTTGCAGTTTTGGCGATAAATAATGCACCACGTGGGCTTATGCCAAGCTCTATGCTGTCAAAGCTGCGAGACACTTCTGCAAGTTCTGCAATATATTTTATAACAGCGTCTTTTATGGTTACGTGCTGCACGTCCTGCTGCATGTTTATGACATCTTGCAAAGACACAACCTGCGTTATGCTTTCCATTGGGTCAGTGGTTTGCCTGTCCCGTATGATCGCTATTTGGGCGGCGATATCCGGGTAGCCCAGGCTCAGCCGCATAAGAAAGCGGTCGAGCTGGGCGAAAGGCAATAACTGTGTCCCTGCTGTACCAACGTTATTTTGCGTGGCGATAACAATAAACGGATGAGCCAGTGCGTGCGTTGTTCCATCTACCGTCACCTGACATTCTTCCATGGCTTCCAACAGCGCAGACTGCGTTTTGCTGGATGTACGGTTGATTTCGTCGCCCAGTAAAATATTTGCGCCAATGGCAGCACCCGGCATGTAAGTTAATTTGCCGGTTTCTTTGTTATACACAGAAAAGCCCGTTATATCCGACGGCAAAACATCGGGCGTAAACTGGATACGCTTGTAGTTCAGACTCATCACACGGCTTATCGCCGTTGCAATGCTGGTTTTACCAACGCCCGGCACATCGTCCAACAAAATATGCCCATCCGCAAAAATGGCTACAAGCAGCTTGGTTAAAGCTGCTTGTTTGCCTACAATTACTTTTTGGAGTTCGTTTAAAATATTTTGAATTTCTGGTCTCATTGTATAGTTATCCTGCCTTGCGGTTCTAAATAATCTTCACCAATTACGCCGCCTAGTTCTTGCATGATGAACATCCATACAACGTCTACCACAAGCGCAGATGTTATTGTGCTGTAGTCTTCGTTACGTTCCAAGCTTATATAGTTGGAGTCCATTCCGTTAAAAATCGCATTACTGGTCACGATTGCGTACAGCGCATTTGGGTCGAATGTGTTGCCGTTTATGCTGTCTATCGTTACACGACGGATAGCATTTGCTCTGTACCAGTTGTTACCGTATGCTTCGCCGGCATCAAACGGGATGGATGTATCCAGGGTAAACTCAATGCCCGCTACATGCGGGAATGCTGATAGCGCAGGGAATCTGTTGCCGCCTGCATACAGCCCTTGTGTTGCGGCTTCCAGCATTTCCAGCATTTGCGCACCGGTTAAATACAGCACCGCTACACGGTTTGGGAACGGCAAAACCCGTTGCAAATCTTTCATGGTTACGTGGCCTGTATTAAGGAAGTCTCGCAAGTTGCCGCCGTTCCATACGGCGACAACATTTGCGTCATCCACCATAATGCCCGTGTTGCCTGCATCGATATCATCGGGGTCGTAGAAGTTGGCGATGCCGCCCTCCAGCGCAAACCACAAGAGTGCATCTGTCCACAGGTTGCCAAGGTTTGTTTCGCCAAGGCGGGACGCTGTGGCAGAACCTTCCAAAGTAACTTCCGACGCTGCCCACACAGGAAATTCCTCGTGTACTGTTTCTTGCACCGCTTCTACAGCTTCAAGCATTGCTTCGTCCGGTTCAAAATTTGCAAGATTAACAAGGCTGTGAGTGAGCAGGCGACCTGTCTCGTTGTCGATTATCAAAACACCAACAGTAAGCCCTGCTTCAGAGGACACATCTATCACTGTTGTTCTTTTTGCCAAAAGCGGTACACCCACGTTAGACAGCGCAAAAACAACATCGGCTTCTGCCAATGCTTCCGCTTGCTCGGCGGCGATTTCCCCAGGGTCTGCAAAGTAAAGCCCGGCGATGTTTGCTTCCAAAATGTTATTCGATGTATTTGGGTCGGTTAAGCCGAAGAAGCCGATGCTGCGCCCGCTTGGCAATTCGACAACTGCATTTGGCGAAAACGCATGGAGCTCCTCCGCAAATATGTTTGCAGAAACCGCATAGAAAGATGCTTCTTCCAGCAACTGTCCAAGGCTATCGTCCTCATAGATGATACCATGGGTTTCTACACCTACACGCCCTGTGCCAAAAGCAAACTCGTAGCTGCCTATGGCTACAATATCGTAACCCGCTGCATCCATAAGCTCAATAACCGTACGCCCGCTGTCGTACACAGAATAGATTGTGCCTTGCAGAAAGTTGCCAAGGTCGGCAAGGATAACATCTGCGCCCTGCGCTTGGTAAAAGTTGCGCAGTTCCGCCACTTGCGGCAGCACTGTAATGTCGCCCCGTATGTTGGCTGTGTAAATGAGTACTGTTTTGCCGTCTAATAGATAGTCGGTTGTTTCTGCTGCAATAACCGGCAGCGCCGTAAGCAACAGGATAAGTGATAAAAGAATAGCTAATGCCTTTTTCATGATTAAATCCTCCTAAGATTTTTGTAAAAAAAGTACCGAAAAAGCGGCAAGCTCCTTTCAAGGAACTCTTGCTACCTTCACGGTACATAATATTGACGAACTTAATAAAATGCGCTTCCTTCAGAAAGCCGTGTGCCTTCGTGACACTAAATTATTTTAGTTTAAATTTTGCAACATTGCAAGTGTGCAATAACTCGTCTGTATGATAAAATTTGTAAAAACATTAATGAGGCTGATATGAACATATTGATTATTGACGGACACGGTGGCGGGCTAGGCGCACAACTGGTAGCCACCGTGCTAAAAAATTTCCCAGAACATAATATCCGTGCAGTCGGCACAAACGCCACCGCCACCGTTGCCATGATAAAAGCAGGTGCAAAAGATGCCGCCACCGGCGAAAACGCCGTTATCGTCGGCTGCCGTATTGCAGATATCATCATTGGGCCTGTGGGCATTGTCATCGCCGATGCCATGCTGGGCGAAGTTACGCCTGCAATGGCAGTTGCCGTGGGGCAAGCCCGTGCGCAGCGGCTGCTTATCCCGCTAAACCAATGTGATAACACAATCATTGGCGTGGCAAATATACCCGTAAGCAAACTGCTGCAAGCCGTTGTCACAAGCATTAAAAGTGGTGTAAACGATGTCTAAGCTGCAAAAATATGTAATAACAGCGATGTGCATAACGCTGTGTGCGGTTTTGCCGCTGGCTTTACATGCAGTACCCGGTGCAGGAAATACTGTGCTGCCAATGCACATCCCGGTTCTTTTGTGCGGGTTGCTTTTAGGTCCGTACTTTGGGCTTTTGGCAGGCATTTTTGGGCCATTGCTTTCAAGCTTTGTAACCGGTATGCCAACGCCCGCACAATTACCGCATATGATTGTAGAAATTGCAACTTACGGCGCAGTTGCCGGGCTTATGATGAAAGTTTTGCAAACCAAAAACAAATATGTAAACTTGTATGCTTCGCTTATTATTGCAATGATTGCAGGGCGCATTATGGGCGGATTAATGCGTGCAATTATTTTTGCACCCGGCGAAATTACAATTTACTTGTGGATAAGCAGTTATTTTTTAACCAGCGCACCGGGCATTATCGTTCAACTTATCCTCATTCCTGTTATCATCACGGCACTGCAAAAAGCAAAAGTGGTACGGTGATATAAACAGTATTATATTGCGAAAACTCGGCAATTTTGTTATTATCGCATGCGGAGGTGAGTCACCATGGCTTACAAAATTACTGATGCATGTATCGCTTGCGGTGCATGTGAAGGCGAATGCCCAACTTCCTGCATTTCTGCAGGCGACATTTACGTAATCAAAGCAGAAGATTGCATCGATTGCGGCGCATGTGCAGGCGCATGTCCTGTAGATGCTTGCGTTACAGCATAACATAGCTAATACAAAGAAGGCAGATACCCTAAGAGAATTTAAATTCTCTCAAAGTACCTGCCTTTTTTTTTAGTGCGATAAAACGCTACTACTGCCAACTCGTTAACTGCCAGTTAAATGATTCTGCCAATGCCGCCGGGTTAAAAATGTGCACCAATTCTTCCAGCAATACTTGCTGCACAGGTATCATACCCATGGGATTAAAATCGCCCATCAACGATGTCCAGCCAAAATACGCAAGCGGAAAATTGGGCGGATCTATAAATGCAAGCTCAATTACAAACGGCACACCTTCGCCGGTGCCTTCAAAAAACGCAACAAATTTTGAATGCCCATGCCCTCCAACAAAGTGGATTTTGCCGTATTGTCCCATGTCCGTTGTGGTAAGCATGTGATTTTCTGTATGAAAAGACGGCGGACTCATAAACGGCGGAAACACACCCAGTGCAACATATTTTCCGTCGGGGTCTTCCATGTGACGATAAACCGCATAAAACGCAAACGGAACTAAGCGATAACGTTGCAACACTTCGCCAACGGACACAATTTCTCCTTCATAAAAATGGTTGCCGGCGTTATGGCTGTTGGAGAAATTTGGCGTTGGCGAAACTCTGACACGGTTAAACAAACCATCATTTACCACTACATACTGCAATTGATATACCCCAAATTGCTCCGGCACACCAAGATGCGGAAAATATCTTACAAATTCTGCACCATTTAACGGACGCCAACCGGTTACAAGTGCATAGTCACCGTTTTCCATTTGGAATTGGTAAACCTCGTTAAAAGCCAAATCCATTTCGTCCAGCGTTTGTTGCCGCACCCGCATATGCGCAGCATCGCTAAAATCTTCGGCAAATCGTATCACAGGCGCAGCTCCCGAACCCATGCGTGGCTGTACACTTAACGGGTCGCTAAAATGCGATATGCGAACAATATCCAAAATTGGGGCGTAGCTTTCATCCCAGCCCTGACGGTCTAGGAATTGACGGGCAACATAATACGGCACGCCCCGCCAAGGGGCTTCACCTGCATCGAAGAGACGTTGCTGTTCGGCATAAAATTCCACAGAATTTAACGTATCAGACTCAGGCGGCGCAAAATGAATATGAAGATGTTCAACCTGCTGCCATCTTTCTACAGCCCAAATGCCGCCCTCGCCACGGGTTGCAGGCTGAGTTAACAGAAGCCTGCCGTACTCAAAACCTCCGAAGTCGAAATAGACTAGATAAGTTTCACCTACATATAACATTGGCGTCAGATAATTAACAGATTCAAGGAATGCACGGGCAGCAATTTCCGCCTGCCAAACCGTTGACCCATCCAAAATTTCCATAAACCACGGTACTGCTCCCCTAAAGTACAAGCGGCTACCATGTCTTGTAAACACCAACAGCGTACGAGCATCGTTTAGGGCTGTAGCATGCGAAATCCAGCCGTCTTCGTCCGGGAAAAAACTGCCCCAACGCACTTCGTCGTTTAATTCTTCCATTTGTACGGCAAAATCCAGCCGCCAAACTTCTACAGGCAATTGCCCCAAATGGTCGAACTCCGCAATTTTATAAAACTCATTTATACGAGTATCTACCCAACGCACATAAGGACTGGTGTGCAAATTTTCAGCAATGCTTGCGATGTGTTGTTCTGCCAAGGCCATATGCCCCGGCTGTGGTGGTCCGTAGTTCGTATATTCGGCTTCCGCCGAAACTTCTGTCGGCGTTTCTTGCCGAGACAATCCCAAACTACAAGCCGCTACCGCAGCAACCAGCACAAGAATACCGCAAATAATTATCAAAAATTTTGCACGTTTTCTACTTTTCATTATGGAGGCCAGCCTTTCTTGCAGGGTCTTTTTTTCTTCGCACATGGGCATAGTGGTAGACACAACTGCCATAGGCAATTTACTATCCGCCGCAACAGAAATTAACGTGTTGCCATAGTCGCCTTTTTCTGCCACAGTCATGTAACGTGTCACAGCCTCGTCGCAAGAAAGTTCACATGCACGGTCGATTTCACGGCGCATTAGCCACACAACAGGGTTAAACCAATGGAAAGCGCAAACAACAAGTGTCAGCCACTTTACCGCGATATCTCTGCGGCGCATGTGGGTTAACTCGTGCAGCAAAATGCCGTATAGCTGTGCGTCGGTAAATGCTCTGTTCGGTAACACAATACTTGGGCGGAAAAGCCCAATAAGCATTGGTGTTGCAGCCAATGTACTACGGTAAATTTTTGGCAATGGATTACCGACGGAAAAATTTTTCAGCATTTCGAGTTCTTTCGTTTGCGCAGGGATAAAGCTCCTGCGCAATTTTATTACAAAATACACATAGCAAACGAGGTTAAACGCCAGCAGCAACACCGCCATAACAGGATAAACAGCTATAAGCAGCGTCGTGGCTATAACCGTTACAGCAGGCGGAATATAGGTTTGTGCTTCTGTGTTGTTGTGAAAAGTAACTTGCGGGATTTCTATCGAAGCTGCAAGCGACCGCTCTGTTTCCTCCGCAACGGTTATAACATTACGCTCTACCACAGCAGAAACAGGCGTAGGGGCAAAATTTTCTGCCGCTGCGGGCAGTGTGATAAGTTGCGATGCGGGAAAAACGAGCAGGAAAAGCGGCACAAGCCAAAAATAATACTGTGTTACTTTCGGCAAGTGATGTTTCACCAGTGGCTTTATAACAAAAAGCAATAATGCCACTACTCCGCCGGAGATAGACATGATAAGCACCGTACGAAAAAGTTCACTAAAGCCAGCCATTATTTTCCCTCCTCATCCTGCAAATTTTTGAAAAATTCTCTCAGCTCATTCACCTCAGCAGCGTCAAGCTTGCCGCCTTTACAAAGAGACGCCACCAGCTTCTTCGCACTGCCGTCAAACAATTTATTCAAAAAATTGCTGCCCTCTGCTTGTAAATAATCTTCCTCATTTACATTAGAAACATACAGCACAACATAATTTTCTTGCGTCATAATCGCACCTTTATCTTTTAGGCGTGTTAGCAATGTTTGAATAGTAGACTTTTTCCAATTATTTTTGCCCTCAAGCACCGTCCGTATTTCTGTAAAAGAAAGCGGACGGCTTTCCCGCCAAAGCAAATGCATGACTTCCAGTTCTGAATCTGAAATTTTCATAGTTAACGTCCTTTCGTGCTACGTTCATAACCTGCATATTACATGCGTAGCACAAAGATGTCAACTGTAGTCTCGAAAGTAAAAAAAATCGTCTTACAAAGGAAAACTTTCCCAGGCAAGACGATTTCCTAAGGTGTTTAAACGAAACGCCCTAGCAATTCTACAATAGTTGACTTTTGCAGCCGATGTACGGCAACCTTAATAATGAAATACGGCACAATGCTCAACACAAAAACAAGTGAAAGCAATGGCAAAACAGGGAATGAAAATTGGAGATATGTCGCACCGATTGCAACCAACAACTGATGTAAGCCAATTCCCAATCCCAGCCCAAACCCTGTAGATAACACTACACAAAACAGCGAAATCCAAAGCCCTTCTTGTAAGAGCATTTTTCCAGCAGCTCTGGGGCTTAGACCCATTGCCATAAGCACGCCCAGCTCTTTTCTACGCTGCGCTATGCTCATAAACGTTGTCCCTGCCAAGTTCATTATGCCGTTTAACGTAACCACCGCTAGCATTAACAAAACTATCACAATTACTCCGGTAATTTGGCGTGTAAATTCGTCTATCATGTTTTTGTTGGATTGTATGGACAATTCCGAAAACTCTGCCGTTAGTTGCGTAATAACTCGGTAAATATCGTGATGTATTGCGTCATCTACATCCAGCACAATAAGGTTGTATTCTTGGGCAAGCCCCAAAGCGTAAAAACTGTCTTGCAACGTAAACAGCATAGGGTACACCGACATATTTCCCATGTACGAAGCAATATCTTCCGCCATAACCAACCCAATTACATGGAAAGGCACGGTTTCTCCTGTGGATTGCCAGCTGTACACGTCAAATAAGGTTAAATCCAAAACAGCACCAACGGTATGATGCGCTACTATTTCTGCAAGGTCGACATCCTGTTGCAACATAAAATCTATGATATGGTCGCTCATATTGGGGATTGCAGCTATAACATTGTATGGGCTTTCAAAATCTGCTAGCCACAATTCACCGGTATAGGCATGGCTCAACATTTCGAGCATAATATCCACTTCGACGCCGATAAGCTGTTGATTTGGCACGGCAAATTCGATACCATCCTGCAACTGAATATATACGGTAGAAAATTGCTGCATAAAAGTTGAAACGCCATGCACCCCATTTATTTGACGCAGAGTGTTGACAAATTGCGGAGTTAACGCAGCAGGGCGGCCACTAATAGTTTCTGACGAAATAACAATATCCCCCACCACCATTTGCGAAACTAAATTTTCTACACTGTTACGCATGGAAAATGCAACTGTGGAGAAACTCAAAAACAACGTTCCGCTTAATGCAAGCG
>Ga0131853_10025289_pt1 | contig 10700 bp, 6 predicted proteins | sample TergutLab28metaG_FD_92764 | JGI IMG/M metagenome (GOLD analysis project Ga0131853, IMG submission 92764) | Labiotermes labralis P1 segment gut microbial communities from Petit-Saut dam, French Guiana - Lab288 P1 (version 2) (version 2) | ecosystem: Host-associated > Arthropoda: Insects >... | reverse complement strand
TCACCTCGGCCTCCCCGATCGTGTTCTCGGCGACGAAGGCACTGATCAGCTGGACGACGGGCCCGTCGAGCTTGATCTTCCGCGACTCGCCGTTCTTCGTGTAGTTCCGCACGAGGAACGTCTTGCCCTGCGGATGGTGCTCGCGGGTCACCTTCACGATGGACCGCCGGACTTCGAGAATGCAGGTGCCGGAGTCGAGGTCTATCGGGCGCAGCGCGATCGCCTCGCAGAACCGCAGCCCGCTGGAGACCATCAGGGTCGAGAACACCTGAGCTGCCTTCGTCGGCAGGCAGGCGCGTACCTGCAGGTACTGCTCGGTGGTCGCGATCTTGATCGACCGCGACCTGGGCACCCGGGGAGTCTTGACGTCGTGGAACGGGTTGGCGTCCAGGTACCCCTCGGACACGGCCATCGTGAACATGGCCGCGAGGACGACCTTGGCCTGCCGGATCGTGTTCGGCGACCGGCCGGCCTCCTCCAGGGCCGTGAAGAAGTTCCGTGCCGTCGTCCGGGTCGTTTCGGCCAGCCGGATCTTCCCGAGGAACGGGATCGCGTGCAGCCGCAGCGTGTTCTTGTAGGCGTCCTTCGTGTTGCCTTCGACGCGGTGGTGCCGCAGGAAGATCGGCTCGTACTCGCCGATGGTGCGCGTGGCGCGGATGACCGGGTCCAGGTCGCCGGTCGCCCCGCGGAGCAGTGCCTCGGCGTGCTTCTCCGCGGCTTGGGCGATTTCGAGCGCTCGTTCGGGCGTGTCGTAGGTGCCCGCCCACTTGAAGCGGCCGTCCGAGTCCTTGTAGCAGCCCCGGTAGCGCGGGCCGTTCGCACCCTGCCGGGTCTCGACGTATGCCATGTCTTCCTCATCTCTGGGGGAGAATTTTTGGGAGACGGACGTGGTGCCAACAGGCACCACAGCCAAGCGTACACTCGCTCGAACTACTTCGCTGACCAGCCTAAACGCTGCACTTCGGGACACTGAGCGGCAGCAGACTGCACGAGTCAGGATTGAAGCCGAAAAGAATCCTGAAAACAGTGCTCTGACCTGGAAGATCGTGGAGCGGGTGACGGGAATCGAACCCGCGCTATCAGCTTGGGAAGCTGATGTTCTGCCATTGAACTACACCCGCGCAACAGCCAACCTCCCCTCGCGAGGGGGTCAACCGCGTGCTGACCAACATATCGTACCGGAGCGTATGAGGAGTGCCCGCCGTTCCGGCGTGTCTTGAGCGGGTACCGATAGTTCGCGCACATATCATGAGCATGTGGCCACTCTCTGACTGCATGGTGACACGTTGGGATCTCCTCAAGGAGACGGGCAGTCAGCTCAGGATCGTTCGGGCCACCATCTGAGCAGGGCCTTGTCCTGCGAGCCCACTTGGAACGGTAGGTTTCCTTCGTGCTTCTCTCTGATCGTGACATCAAGGCCGAGATCGCGTCCGGGCGGGTCAAGCTTGATCCACACGCTCCCGAGCTTGTCCAGCCCGCCAGCGTGGACGTCCGCCTAGACCGGTACTTTCGCGTCTTCGAGAACCACAAGTACCCGCACATCGATCCGGCGGTCGAGCAGCGGGACTTGACTCGGCTGATCGAGGCCGCGGGCGATGAGCCGTTCGTGCTTCATCCCGGAGAGTTTGTGCTGGGCTCCACCTACGAGGTGATCTCGATCCCGGAAGACATCGCCGGGCGCCTTGAGGGGAAGGCTCTCGCTATTGACACCCCGATCCCCAGCCCGAAGGGCTGGCGAGTCATGGGGGACCTCAAGGTCGGTGACGAAGTCTTCGATGAGACGGGACGACCGACTCCGGTCGTAGCCGCCACTGAGGTCATGAAGCGCAGGCGGTGCGCTGAAGTTGTTTTCTCGGATGGACAGGTCATCATCGCGGACCTTGACCACCAATGGGTGACGACTACCAAGGCGGAACGGAAGCATGGGCCCAGACAATGCTGCACCCGGACCACCCGTGAGATTGCTGCTTCTCTGCGTGTTCGCGACGAGTGGAACCACCAGGTTCAGCTAGCGGAGCCGGCCCAATATCCAGAGCAGCCCCTTCCCATTGATCCATATGTACTTGGCATCTGGCTGGGCGATGGGCACAGTTCGTCGGCAACGGTCACCGTGGGCGCTGGTGACGAGCAGATACTCGACGAAATCAGGGCTGCCGGTTACAACGTATGGCGCGCCGGAGGAAAGTACGGATATCGGATAGGCGGGCTTTCCCGCAAGGATGTCGGCCGCATACGAGACGTCATGACCGGGCAGTATGTGCCCGATGCTTCCCTCGACAGCGAGCTGGAAGCCATGGCGCTGCTCCGGAACAAGCGCGTTCCCGAGATGTACATGAGGGCATCCATCGATCAGCGACTCGCCCTGCTGCAGGGCCTGATGGACTCCGATGGCTACATCGACGACATCGGGCGCTGTGAGTTCGTCAATACGAATGAACTGCTGTCGGACGCGGTACTGGAACTGGCGGCCAGTCTCGGGCTGCGTCCGACCAAACGCAAAAAGCGCGTGACGCTGTACGGAGTGGAGCAGAAGCCTGCGTATCAGGTGAAGTTCGTCCCCGATATCCCGGTCTTCCGGCTCAGGCGCAAGGCCGCCCGGATCAAGGGACGCTCTCACTCTTTCCGCGCCATCGTGGATGTCCGCGAGCTCGCGACGTCATACCCCGTTCGCTGTATTCAGGTCGGCAATCCCACTGGCATGTTCCTGGCTGGCCAGGCTTACATCCCAACCCACAACTCGAGTCTCGGACGGCTCGGACTGCTCACTCACTCGACTGCAGGCTGGATCGACCCTGGCTTCTCGGGACATGTGACCCTCGAACTGTCCAATGTGGCGACGCTGCCGATCAAGCTCTGGCCGGGGATGAAGATCGGACAGCTGTGCCTGTTCCGCACCAGCTCACCCGTGGAGCACCCGTACGGGTCTCCGGTCTACGGGTCTCGGTACCAGGATCAGCGTGGCCCGACGCCGTCTCGCGCCTACCTGAATTTCTACCGAACCGACGTCTAGCCGGTAAATGCCGGGCTAGGCACAACTTCAAGGTCAAAGGCCTGCCGCACCCGCTTCCGGTCCTCGGGCACAAACCGCCCTGCGGTCCGGGTCGGGCTTGCCACCGGTTTTAAGACCTTTCAAGGTGGTCTCTGGCCGGCCGACATGGCTGAGGCGGTCAACCCGCGCTCCGATGGTCTCGGCTTCCTTTCCGGGGCTCGGCTAGTCCGAGGGCGGCCAGTCTGTACACGCGGGCGGCAACGCCTCACTGCCCGGAGGCATCCTCCCGGAGGCGAGCAGCCGAGAAACGTGCGGGGCTCAGGTGATCTGTGGGACGTTGCCTGGAAGCACGTCAGCTAACCGTAAGAGACAGCGAATCCGCAGGTCAAAGCTTCGGGAATCATTAGAGCCTCATCAAAGTTGAGTCTAGGTGACTCAAGCTATTTGACAGCAGCGCCGGGCCACGGCTAGCTTGAGCCTGGAAGACTCAACTTCACACACTACAAGGACTACTCATGGCACGTGCGGTAGGTATTGACCTCGGGACGACCAACTCCTGTGTCGCCGTCCTCGAAGGCGGGGAGCCGACGGTCATCGCCAACGCGGAGGGGTCGCGCACCACTCCGTCGGTTGTTGCGTTCGCGAAGAACGCCGAGGTTCTCGTCGGCGAAGTAGCGAAGCGCCAGGCTGTCACCAACGTCGACCGGACCATCCGTTCGGTCAAGCGCCACATGGGGACCGACTGGAACGTCGAGATCGACGGCAAGAAGTTCAACCCCCAGCAGATCAGCGCCTTCATCCTGCAGAAGCTGAAGCGGGACGCCGAGGCCTACCTGGGTGAGAAGATCACCGACGCGGTGATCACCGTTCCCGCGTACTTCAGCGACTCCGAGCGGCAGTCGACCAAGGAGGCCGGGACGATCGCGGGCCTCAACGTCCTGCGCATCATCAACGAGCCGACCTCGGCGGCCCTCGCGTACCACCTGGAGAAGGAGAGCGCGGCCAAGATCCTGGTCTTCGACCTCGGTGGCGGTACGTTCGACGTCTCGCTGCTCGACGTCGGCGACGGCGTGGTCGAGGTCGAGGCCACCAGTGGTGACAACCGCCTCGGTGGTGACGACTGGGACCAGCGCATCGTTGACTGGCTCGTCCAGGACTTCAAGAGCGGCTTCGGCGTTGACCTCTCCAAGGACAAGATGGCGCTGCAGCGGCTGCGCGAGGCCGCGGAGAAGGCGAAGATCGAGCTGTCTCAGTCGACCGAGTCGCAGATCAACCTGCCTTACATCTCCCACGGCCCGGACGGCCCCCTGCACCTGGACACCCGGCTGTCCCGCTCGGAGTTCCAGCGGATGACGTCGGACCTCATCGACCGGTGCAAGTCGCCGTTCGAGCAGGTCATCAAGGATGCGAGCATCAACGTCAAGGACATCGACCACGTTGTCCTCGTCGGTGGCTCCACCCGGATGCCCGCGGTCGTCGAGCTGGTCAAGCAGCTGACCGGCGGCAAGGAGCCGAACAAGGGCGTTAACCCGGACGAGGTCGTCGCCGTCGGCGCCTGCCTGCAGGCCGGTGTTCTCAAGGGCGAGGTCAAGGACATCCTGCTCCTGGACGTCACCCCGCTGTCGCTGGGCATCGAGACCAAGGGCGGCATCTTCACCAAGCTCATCGAGCGGAACACCACGATCCCGACCAAGCGCTCGGAGATCTTCACCACCGCCGACGACAACCAGCCGTCGGTGCAGATCCAGGTGTACCAGGGCGAGCGCGAGATCGCGGCGTACAACAAGAAGCTCGGCATGTTCGACCTGACCGGCATCGCGCCGGCGCCGCGGGGCATCCCGCAGGTCGAGGTCACCTTCGACATCGACGCCAACGGCATCGTGAACGTGGCCGCCAAGGACCTGGGCACGGGCAAGCAGCAGACGGTGCAGATCACCGGTGGCTCGGCGCTGGGCAAGGACGACATCGACAAGATGGTTCGCGACGCCGAGCAGTACGCCGAGGAGGACCGTCGCCGCCGCGAGGAGGCCGAGGTCCGCAACCAGGCCGACACGCTCGTCTACTCCACCGAGAAGTTCCTCGGCGAGAACGACGACAAGGTCCCGGCTGACGTCAAGTCCGAGGTTCAGTCCGCGATCGCCGACCTGAAGAAGGCGCTCGAGGGCACGGACACCGAGGCGATCAAGACGGCCAGCGAGCACGCCGCCCAGGTCAGCCAGAAGATGGGCAGCGCCATCTACGCCGCGGCCCAGGCCGCGCAGGGCGAGGCTGGCGGCGCCGACGAGGGGGCCGCCGGCTCCGAAGGTGCCCAGGACGAGGGCGTCGTTGACGCTGAGATCGTGGACGAAGGCGAAGGCGAAGGCGGAACTAGCTGATGGCAGCGGCCGATGAGGGTGGCACCGGCCCGGTGATCCGCGATAACCGTCGGATCGACCCGGCAACCGGTGCGCCACGCAGGGGCAAGCACGCGGCTACCGGACCAACCAGTTCCTCTGGCTCCGGCCGGTCGTCTGGCGGCTCGGGCGGCGGGCAGCACCGCAAGGGCAACGCCGCCCGAGAGGCGGCCGCTAACGCCAAGGGCGAGGAGGCCGCGGCCGACGCGGCGGCCTCCTCCGCCCAGGCGGAAGCCGCCAGCAAGGAAGCAGAGGAGGCGAAGACTCAGCTCGCTGAGCGGACCGCTGACCTGCAGCGACTGCAAGCGGAGTACACCAACTACCGCAAGCGGGTGGACCGGGACCGTTCTACGGTGCGGGACATGGCGACCGCCAACGCGCTGCAGGAACTGCTGCCGGTCCTGGACGCCATCGGGCAGGCCCGTGAGCACGGCGAGCTGTCGGGCGGGTTCAAGTCGGTGGCGGACTCGTTGCAGGCGGCCACGACCAAGCTCGGCCTGGTCAGCTACGGCGAGCGCGGCGACGCGTTCGACCCGAAGATCCACGAGGCGCTGACGAGCGTTCCCTCGGCGGACGTCGCCGAGGAGAGCTGCGCCGAGATTTTCCAGCCGGGTTACCGGATCGGCGAGCGGATCCTCCGCCCGGCCAGGGTGGCGGTCTCGGAGCCCGCTGCCGGGTCGGACGGCGCCTCCAACGCGCCCGGGGACACAAACTAACGAGCGGGCCCAGCGAGGCTAGATGAGCACGAAGGACTACCTGGAGAAGGACTACTACAAGGCCCTGGGGGTTCCCAAGACCGCTAAGGCCGCTGAGATCAAGAAGGCGTACCGCGAGCTTGCCCGGAAGTACCATCCGGACACGCATAAGGGGGACGCCAAGGCCGAGGACCGATTCAAAGAGATCACCGAGGCGTACAACGTGCTGTCGGATGAGAAGCAGCGCAAGGAGTACGACGAGGCGCGCTCGATGTTCGGCGGCGGCGGGTTCCGGGTTCCGACCGGGGCCCGGGGTGGCGGCGGTGCCGCTGGAGCCCCGTTTGATCTCGGCGACCTGTTCAACGGCGGCGACGGGCTTGGCGACGTGCTCGGCGGCATTTTCCGCGGCCGGGGCGGCACCGCTGCTGGCGGTACCCGCACCCGGCGCGGAGCCGACGTGGAGACCGAGACCACGCTGTCCTTCGGCGATTCGATCGACGGCGCGACTGTCGCGCTGCGGCTCACCGGAGAGGGAGCGTGCCCGGTCTGCCACGGCACCGGCGCCAAGGCCGGCACGGTGCCGAAGGTCTGCCCGGAATGCCACGGCACCGGGCAGCAGAGCCGCAACCTTGGCGGGTTCGGGCTGTCCGAGCCGTGCAAGACCTGCAAGGGCCGGGGCCTGGTCGTGGAGGATCCCTGTTCGTCGTGCAGCGGCAGCGGACGGGCGATGAGTTCGCGGACCATCCAGGCTCGTATCCCGGCGGGCGTGGCGGACGGTCAGCGGATCCGGATTCCGGGCAAGGGCGCCACGGGCGAGCACGGTGGCCGCAATGGCGACCTGTACGTCAAGGTGCATGTGAAGCCGCACCCGGTGTTCGGACGACACGGTGACAACATCACCGTGTCCGTGCCGGTGACCATCTCCGAGCTCGCGCTCGGGGCGGACATCAAGGTGCCGACGCACCGGGGGCCGGCGGTTACCGTCCGGATCCCGGCCGGTACCGAGAACGGCAAGGTGTTCCGGGTCGGGGGCCGCGGCGTGCGCAAGAAGGACGGGACGCTGGGGGCGCTGCTCGTGACCGTCGACGTGAGCGTGCCCCAGAACCTGAACAGCAAGGCCAAGTCCGCGCTGGAGGACCTCCGGCTGGCCACGGCCAGCCAAGATCCGCGGGAGGAACTGCTCCGGCGGGCCCGGCAGGAGTGAAATATCGGCTGAAGCAGAGCTGAGATATCCCTAGTGAAAGGAAGGAGATGACATGAGTACCCCCTACGAGCTGTCCGACGACATGCCCGTGTATGTCATCTCCGTGGCCGCGAACCTGTCCGGCATGCATCCGCAGACGCTGCGCGGCTACGAGAAGCTCGGACTGGTGACACCCCGGCGTACCGCGGGTGGCGGTCGTCGCTATTCGATGCGCGACATTCTCGCGCTGCGGGAGATCCAGCGGCTGTCTCAGGAAGAGGGCGTCAACCTCTCCGGCATCAAGCGGATTCTCGACCTTGAGCAGGAGCTTGAGCGGACCCGCATGATGGTCGCCGAGATGCACGCCGAGATGGCGCAGCTGCGGTCGGAGCTGGAGTCCACCCGCGCGGTGGCCGCCCGCCTGGCCGAGCTGCGCCGGGCGGCGCGCACGGCCGATCCCAAGGCGGCGGTGGTGCCGGTTCGGGCCTCCACTAGGGTCACTTTCTGGCAGAAGTCAAGTTCTCAGGGTGATCAATCCACAAGTGAATAAACCCAGGGGGATGAATAGCAATGGATTTCAAGCCAACCCGTAACAGCCAGGAGGCGCTGTCCGTAGCTGCCCGGCGGGCCGCGGCGGCCGGCAACCCCCAGATTGATCCGCTGCACCTGCTCGCGGCGCTGCTGGACCAGAGCGGCGGCATCGCCTCGTCCCTGCTCAAGGCGATCGGAGCCGATCCCGCGGCTATCGCCAGGGAGGCCGCGGACCAGATCACGAAGCTGCCGCAGATGCACGGCGCGAGCGCCAGCGCCCCGCAGATGTCGCGGCAGTTGCTGGCCGCCGTCAACACGGCTACCAACCGGGCCGAGCAGATGGAGGACGAGTACGTCTCGGCCGAGCACCTGCTGGTCGGCCTGGCCGCCGACGGCGGCGAGGCCGCCTCCGTCCTGAAGAAGGCGGGCGCGACGCCGGATTCCCTGACCGAGGCGTTCTCCCAGGTGCGCGGCAGCGCCCGGGTCACCAGCGAGGACCCGGAGGGGACCTATCAGGCGCTGGAGAAATACGGCGTCGACCTCACCCAGCAGGCGAAGGATTCCAAACTCGACCCGGTCATCGGCCGGGACTCCGAGATCCGCCGTGTCGTCCAGGTCCTGTCCCGGCGGACGAAGAACAACCCTGTGCTCATCGGCGAGCCGGGCGTCGGCAAGACCGCCGTCGTCGAGGGGCTGGCCCAGCGGATCGTGGCCGGCGACGTGCCGGAGTCGCTGCGCGGCAAGCGCCTGATCGCGCTCGACCTCGGCAGCATGGTCGCCGGGGCCAAGTACCGCGGCGAGTTCGAGGAACGGCTCAAGGCCGTGCTGAACGAGATCAAGAGCAGCGACGGCCAGGTGATCACGTTCATCGACGAGCTCCATACCGTCGTGGGCGCGGGAGCCGCGGAAGGCGCGATGGACGCCGGGAACATGCTGAAGCCCATGCTCGCCCGGGGCGAGCTGCGCATGGTCGGCGCCACCACGCTGGATGAGTACCGGGAGCGGATCGAGAAGGACCCGGCGCTGGAGCGGCGTTTCCAGCAGGTCCTGGTCGGCGAGCCCAGCGTCGAGGACACGATCGCGATCCTGCGGGGGCTGAAGGGCCGCTACGAGGCGCACCACCAGGTGCAGATCTCGGACGCGGCGCTGGTCGCCGCGGCGACCCTGTCTGACCGCTACATCACGGCCCGGTTCCTTCCGGACAAGGCCATCGACCTGGTGGACGAGTCCGCCTCCCGCCTGCGGATGGAGATCGACTCCTCCCCGGTGGAGATCGACGAGCTGCGCCGCATCGTGGACCGGATGAAGATGGAGGAGCTCGCGCTCTCCCGGGAGTCCGACGCGGCGAGCAAGGAGCGGCTGGAGAAGCTGCGCGCCGACCTGGCCGACCGGACCGAGCAGCTCGACGCGCTGATCGCCCGGTGGGAGCAGGAGAAGTCCGGCCTGAACCGCGTCGGTGAGCTCAAGAAGAAGCTCGATGACCTGCACGGCCAGGCCGACCGGGCGCAGCGGGACGGCGACTACGAGATTGCCTCCAGGTTGCTGTACGGCGAGATCCCCGCCCTGGAGGCGGAGCTCGACGAGGCAGCGGCCTCCGATCGTTCGGAAGAAGAGGCCTCAGCCAGCGCGGACGCGAGCCGGGCCGGGTCCGCCCAGCCCGCCCCCATGGTGAAGGAAGAAGTAGGCCCGGACGATGTCGCGGATGTCGTCTCGTCGTGGACGGGCATCCCCGCCGGACGGCTCCTCGAGGGCGAGACCGGCAAGCTGCTGCGGATGGAAGACGAGATCGGCGGCCGGGTCATCGGGCAGGCCAGCGCGGTGACCGCCGTGTCCGACGCGGTGCGCAGGGCACGGGCCGGCGTGGCCGACCCGGACCGGCCCACCGGCTCGTTCCTCTTCCTGGGGCCGACCGGTGTCGGCAAGACCGAGCTGGCCAAGGCTCTCGCGGAGTTCCTGTTCGATGACGAGCGGGCGATGATCCGCATCGACATGAGCGAGTACGGCGAGAAGCACTCGGTCGCGAGGCTGGTCGGGGCGCCGCCCGGCTACGTCGGCTACGAGGAGGGCGGACAGCTCACCGAGTCCGTCCGGCGGCGGCCGTACTGCGTGGTGCTGCTCGACGAGGTCGAGAAGGCGCATCCCGAGGTGTTCGACGTGCTCCTGCAGGTCCTGGACGACGGGCGGCTGACGGACGGGCAGGGACGGACCGTGGACTTCCGTAACACGATCCTCATCCTCACCTCCAACCTCGGTTCCCAGTTCATCGCCGACACCAGCCTGAGCGATCAGGCGAAGCGGGAGGCGGTCATGACCGCCGTCCGCGCCTCGTTCAAGCCCGAGTTCCTGAACCGGCTCGATGACGTGATCGTCTTCGACGCGCTCACCACATCGGAGCTGACCCGGATCGTGGACATCCAGGTCGACCGGCTCGCGCGGCGGCTGTCCGGGCGGCGGCTCACCCTGCAGGTGACGTCGGCCGCGAAGGAATGGCTGGCCCTGACCGGTTTCGACCCGGTGTACGGGGCCCGTCCGCTGCGCCGGCTGGTGCAGTCCGCGATCGGCGACAAGCTGGCCCGCGGGCTGCTGGCCGGGGAGATCACCGACGGCGACGGGGTCCTCGTCGACCTGGACGAGGGCTCGGACTCCCTGTCGGTAAGCGCGACGGCGAAGGCGGCGTAGCCCCGGGGCGCCGCCGGGGATTCCGCGGTCGAAGCGAACCGAGCGGGCTGAGCGGACCGGCACGCAACGAGAATGCGGGCGGCCCCTTCGGGGCCGCCCGCATTCGGCGTCATCTTCACGGCATCAACGGAACCGCTGGCGCCGGCTTAGCGCTTGCTGGTGTCCAGCATGTGGTCGTACTCGTCCTCGTCGAGGCCGAGGTCGACGCGGAGCCGGTACCGGAGACGGAG
>Ga0131853_10025288_pt1 | contig 10701 bp, 4 predicted proteins | sample TergutLab28metaG_FD_92764 | JGI IMG/M metagenome (GOLD analysis project Ga0131853, IMG submission 92764) | Labiotermes labralis P1 segment gut microbial communities from Petit-Saut dam, French Guiana - Lab288 P1 (version 2) (version 2) | ecosystem: Host-associated > Arthropoda: Insects >... | reverse complement strand
CGATTGAGATACCCTCGCACGTCTTTGTAGTGAGCCGGAGAGCCGTCTTGTTGAAAGATGTAATCATTACTGTCTTCATTCAACTGTGGCATCAGCCAGTTTTCTAACATGTTTCACGGACTTGTGAATAACCTTGTATATAATTCGTAGATACAATTAGAATTATTATAAAATATTTAAAAATATTTAATATTGTTCCAACATGTTTCGGATCACAAGGGAACAACCATCAGGGAGCTTTTTACAGTGCTTGGCTAAAATTACAGTAATGGTTCTATCGTGTCCGTTGACATGGACGTAGTCGGTGTTATGGCAGCAGTGGCCCGCAGTGTGTGTGGGTACTGCACAGTCTAGGGAGGTCATATCAACTGACACGATAGAACCATTACTGTAATTTTAGCCAAGCACTGTTAAAAGCTCCCTGATGATGGATCCCTTGTGATCCGAAACATGTTGGAGCAATTTTAAATATTTTATAATAATTCTAATTGGATCTAGGAATTAGATATTTGTGCATCTGTTGGATAATAAAGTGCTTTAATCGTCACTGATGCACGGTACAAACATGAAGATTACCGTCACTCTTTGCTCTGTTATAGCCTCTTTCAGTAACCACTGGCCTCTACAAACTGCGCCGTTTGTAGCCCATCACAGATGTATGTTGCCGTCGGCCTTGTGTAAAGTAATGCCTTCCATCAGGCCAATCAGGAATTCAATGCTCGGCCAACCAGAGTGGCCTTTGTAGGCGCGTTCGAATAGTCGCGAAAAGTACCCTTTGCCTTCGTCATGTAGGTTTGTCTGTCCGTCCGTCCGTCCTCATGCATCAGCGCGCCTCACCGTCGACGGATGTACGTGAAATTTGATATTGGAGGTTTCTACGAAAAATCTGTGTAGAAGATCCAGATTTCGTTAAAATCGGGCAAAAATGTCGGTAACTTTACATAAAGACTAAAGTACGTTTCATTATTGCCGGCAACGTGAAATCACCATAAAAGTGCTTTTTTTTTTTCGAGTGATGTGGCATCTGGTTGCTAGGTTAGCCAAGGAGGTATAAATATTATGCGAACGCGCCGTAGTGTTACGTTATACGTACATCACCTTTCTTTTCGGGTGATAAAATTTTCTTTAGAGCGGACATTCTCGGGGGTTACCCCAACACGCCAATCATTTTGCCTTGTGCTACCTTAGCACGGTAGAAGATGTTTCAAATGACTATAATATTTGACTCACATAATTTAGGCTTAGCGACACAGTAAGACAATTACTGGTTTCCTTAAAATGTGAATATTCTAACGACATCTCTATTGGCATTTAGTGAAATCGAGGTCAAAACTGTGTCCCTAAGCAACGGACAAATCAATAAGTCACAGTGTTGTATTCTGTGAGAGCCACATTTATCAGTTGTCACCGTATTGGGGCGTGTTTTGTTAAGGTAATGTTGACGGCCATTTAATTTATCAACAAGCGCAATAAAGGTGTTCCCTGCGATACTGCAAAGCTAACTGTAAATAACACCATCAGAGTCACGACTCATTCGTTAGTCAAGAAATTTTTCGCTGTATGCAGAGACTAACAGTCCGTTCACCGCGTTCGCAAAATCCCACTCCAGCATATCCTAGCCTGAGTCAATTCGTTTCACACCTTATGCCGTTAGTATCCATCTTAATGTTATCCAACTATTAACGTCAAAATTTTCATTTCGCATATTATAGGGGATTTTGAAATCATCTGTTGTCTGTACATGTACGATACGTGATGCATCCCATCTTGTTTGATTTCTTCATCCTAATTACGTTTGGTTAAAATCACAAATTATTTCTTGCCTTATTAATTAGTACCATAAACGGAAAATTTCTTGATTTCAAAGTTTCGCCGTGTTCTAAATATTATATGCTTTCTTCTCGGTAATTCCCCAGCGTCTGAATTTTATATGCCTATGAAGATGGAACAGACAGTGTGTTCCGAAATGTCGGCATATAAAATTCAGACGCCGGGGAATTGCCCAGAAGAAAGTATACAACAGAGGAAAATTTAATGATTAATCTCACAGTATATTTAAACACGTAATCATTTTTCCATATAATCGTAATGTGTTACTGACCGTAGACAATCTAATGTTGGTATTGAATTTCAGTAGACAACCTTCTTTGTGACATGCTGCGTATATTATTTTGTGTTAAGGGCGTAATTTGGCTGAACACAATTCCCGACGCTGAGCTACTAAAATCTCTTTACGGTTTTGCAGTTCTTTCCCATTCTCAATAATTAATGTATGATTTACATAAGAGGAGAGGAAATCTGACCCTGTTGTACCCACAGCTTTATCTGTTTAAACTGCACTGGTCACTGTATGTCCAGCCAGGTTTAACCGTACAAAACTGTGCAGTTTATCAACACTGCATTTATGTGTTTCTTGTGATTATCACAGTAAATACCATTTGTTTCCTCAAACAGCACTAATCAGGTGGTTGGCTCTGCATCCAGTTAAAGTTTAAACTGGCTCTTAGTGACCATTTACATAAAACGTAGATTAATTGTATCCTTCAAACGCGCATTTTCATGTTACCCACTGTCTTCAAGCAAATGCTCTGACGGTTCCCAAGTTCCAGCTTGTTATTTGACTCTTCAAATGCGTCGTTGCTGACTGAAATTCTTCAAAATTAACCCCTTTTTTCGAAACGCCAGCAAATTGTGTTTCATAATAATGCAATTCTTATAAATCAAGATTCTGCACCACTTATTTCATCTCGGTAACTCCCACCTTTCTCACATCTTAGTTTTCATGCTACTCCTGCCGGAAGTAAGAGTGGGCGAAGGCTCGGACGGTCCTTCGTCCCTCCAAACAAACGGAATCTCACATCTTCCCTTTCAACTGCCTCCTTCTGTTGCTTACGTCTCTCTTTATTCTTCAAACTGTTGACTGCACTACTCAGAGCTACAGTTGAATTTTTCCATTTAAGATCGTAGGGTTAAAATCCGGTTATTGCACATATTTTCGAAGCACAAAACCGTTTTGCGACAGATTTTGTCGCCGTTTCCCGTCCCCCATCTTTCGCCTGTCTTTGCAATAACATCGCATGTTGTTGTCACTGAATTTTCGCTGTAGCTGCAGCAGTCAGCCGTTACTTCAGTGTCTGTCATACGGATGTAAGCCTGACTGATGGTGTACGCTGAATGACGTGTCCAAATTACATATCGTGAAGGAACGTAAGAAACTAGAAATGGACTAATTGACTGCAGCTAGGTTGGCTGTTATCTGTGATCATTGACATGCCGCGTTTCTCTGTGCACAGCGAAGACATGAGGATCTGTCGGAAGGCAGGGCAAGTTTCAATACAGATGGAAACGTTTCAGAGTTGCTGGACGACAACCGAATTGTTCGCGTTGGGAGTCCGTAATTATTCAGGTCCTGTTCACTCTATACGGATGTACAGAACATTTCGCGAATTGTGAAGCTTTAGGACAAGCCTCCTGGGGAGCGGTGTTATCGGGTAAATATTTAACCAAATTCTATTTTAGTGTACGAAATAGAAGCGGCCCTTTTTCCTACAGGGGGTTGTTTCGTGTTTTCATGCTGCCCCCTGTCAATGCCAGTTCTAACTGCTGACACCCACTCCCCCCGCCCCCTCGTCTTTCATGTAACGAAACATATGACTAATAGGAAGTTTCCGCACATAAAAAGTAAAGTAATGCAACCGCGATTGATAACTTGGTATTGTATTAGCAAGCAGAACGCCCAGTAGCATACCTCAAGTCCACAGCAGTAGAGTTCTCACACTTGCGTCCGGAATAACAGCCGGTATCCAAGTTACAATGGTTGCCCAATATAATGGATAATTACATGAGTATTAACCATGGATATAAATCCGTGGATCATTCCTTCCTGAAAAGCTAGTACTTCCACACATTGTCAGTAAATTCCCTGCATTTTTATGGAAACCGTAAGTTCATAACCGTATTTACAACAGCACGCCACTTCTCCTTACTCTAAGTCAGATTAATCCAGTACAATCCCCTATCCTATTTCTTGAAGATCCACTTTGATATTACCCTACCATCTGCGTCTGGGTCTTGCAAGAGGTCGCTTTCCTTAAAGCTTCCGGCACGAAAAAAAAGCATACTGTTAGGAAACAACATTGGTGTGCTCTTTGATTTCCCTCGAACGTTAACGTCATGATCACTAAAATTTGTCATATCCGTTTCAGACATTGACAAAGGGCGTCAATTAAAATTTATGTACTCTTGTCTTATACTCATATGTGGTCTCTGTGTGTAAAAAGAACCAACAAGATGCACACTTTTTTCATTAATGATTTAATTCAATTATAGGCCTTCGACATGTTTCGAACAACCAAGTGTTCATCGTCAGGAAGACTGTACAAGTAGCTTTACGGTATATTTGGTATATTTTTATATATTTTGTGTATTTTATATTTTGAATATCAAACACGTCCTGTCAGCGACCAGACTGCTTATGTAGATGCATGATACAATACCGTAAAGCTGCTTGTACAGTCTTGCTGATGATGATGAAGAACACTTGGTTGTTCGAAACATGTCGAAGACAATATAATTTAATTAAATCATTCTTATAATAAAACCAACTAGATGAACTAATTTCTCAAATTTATTTTTGGAATAAAACTCTACATGTTTCGGACAGTTCCTCTGTCCATCATCAGGAGTTTTTCACTGTACACACAGAAATGGTATATGTCACACAGGTTTGCTGACAGCTTGCGAGCAGGATCAGGATGTTCCGTCCTGATCCTGCAGCAAATCTGTATGACATATACCATTTCTGTGTTTACAGTGAAAAACTCCTGATGATGGACAGAGAAACTGTCCGAAAAATGTAGAGTTTTATTCCAAAAATAAATTTTAGAAATTGGTGCATCTGGTTGGTTTTATTATAAGAATATATCACGATGCACGGTTACGTGAACGTCAAATTAATTAAATCATTTATATATATATATATATATATAACGATGCATGGTTCACAAAACGTAAAATCTTGTCTCGGTGTTGAAGAAGAGTTGTGTGCGCTTTGCTGTACTTAGAAATGTGTTACATAACGTGATGGAGGAGAGTTGTTAAGTCCACCTGATCCCGTTCTCAGAGGTCCTTGCGATGTGCGTCAGTATTCATTTGTGATAAGTAACAGATTTGCTTATATAAACCTCTACTTGCATGTGAACATTTCCGAACGTGTACTAATATTAACACAAATCGTTTATGTTGTTTTTCGATTACTGCTGTTGCTGTTACTTGCTGGTGTGAAACATACTGGCAACTGTAGTAATAAATTCAATGAGAGGGCCGGAAGTCGCAAGACATTAGTATTATGAATAAAGTCCCTGGGATATGACACCGTATTGATTGGTAGTTTTTAGCGACGTTAATGAGGAGCTTGCTGCCGCCATCTTCACGACAATCTTAGTAAGATTAAAACTGTTCTTCCTCCAAAAGTCCGTAACAAATTACCAATCAAAACGGCGTCATCCCACAACACTCTCATCACCCAAAACCTCAAACCACATACTCTGTTGCTTTACCAGAAGGTAACACAAAGGCTGATGTAGCAAATTTATGATACACAAACTTGAACCCAGTATTTTCATACCAGGCTGTAAAGGTTCCAGTTTCCAGCATTCCATACTGTTAAAATACGATCACGTTTTCGTGACGCTCTCCTGGAATTTTATTGGCTCGATTTGAAAGTGCTGTTGCACGTACAGCAGCCTGTTAACACCGTTTCAGCCCTCTGGTCATAAGATTCGTGTAATCTGATGGAACAGTATCCCAGACAATCTGCGGCCCATAACACGTGTGGCCTGCACTCGCCAGTACCTCAGGCCCGTTAAGTCACCCGGATTCCCATCCAAGAAGCTCTGTATGGCACGCTGCCTGCGTATTCTCGTCGTGCTTTCAGGGACTGCCCTTTTCTTAGTTTCAGGCAAAATGCAACCGCATCATGCATTAGGATCTCGTTCGTGTTAAAACAGATTTATTTATGCGAGTTCTCAGGTTACAGCACAGTGGTGTAGATGCGGATTCCGTCCTTCCGGAACGCGAAGCCGCGTCTATCCCAAACGAACGGAATCCTGACCTTTTTTTTTGTATTTATGTAATGGATTATTTATACGCCCCCCCCCCCCTCCCAGTATTGGATTCGCTTGTACAGCTCTTTTTCTCCACTTTGCAGCCAGTGTCGCGAGGCAGCCTGATTTAAATTCTGTCACTGTTATGACATATATTGTAATATAGAAATAATGAGCGCATGCGCCCTACATATCGAATTATATGACAGCGTACTACTGCTTTACAATACATGGCCGATGACACGGTTCGGCGACGAATGAATTAAAAGGGTGATTCATACTAATTTCGCCCCCCTAGGCATGCCAGTAGCCAGCATAAATTGCGAGAACTAGAGACAGGGGATGAGCGAATGGTAGAGACCATTTGTGTTTTTGTGAGGGGGGGTTCAGAATATAGCTGCAGTGGTTCCGTGTTGTCTGGTGGTGCCAGAATAGATCACGGGGCAGAAAACAGTTCCTTTCTTGTTGATTGTTCTACCCCTTATACTAGTGAGGATGATTATTGATTACGCTTACCGTTGTAGTTGCGATGGAGGCATGGAAACTGCAGTAACCACGCTTCGTCTGACAGTACTCCAATCCCTAGCAACGCCGGCGTCGAGACGCTACACACTTTCACAAACACACATGCAAGGAATTCAGCATTACACCTCTCGCATCCCGTTTCTGATATCCATTCAGTATGCTTGTCGCCACTCAACGGTGTAACAACCTCACTGCATCGAATAAACTGAAAACTTCCATTAAAGAAACAAAACAACCTACACCATGAGAGGGTAACAAAAAAAAAAAAGAAAGAAAAAAAAGAACTACCTTGACGCGAGGATGCGCAGCGACGACGGAGCTATATAAATTTCTATCGATCGTGTGTGTGTGTCTGTGTGTGGGGTTCACATTCGCTATGCACTCCTCAATGAGTCACAACACACCGTCAACACAACAGCACTTCCAAACAGTACTTCTTCGGAATTCACTGAAACTGTTTTGAATTCACCCGGACACTCACCCCTTCCCTTGTCAGTATTCCATAATGCGGGGTGTCTCGCACTGCTCGTCCTCACAGCACACGCAGCAGTATCAGCTCGCTTGCTGGCTCGCTGTGCTCTGGCCTGCTCGTGCAAAGCGCTTCGGTGCCAGCCCTGGGCTCGCAGCAGCAAAATCTCGACTGGACTGACTAGGGGCCTCGTTCCAGGTTCGGTTGCTTGACGCTAGGTTGCCGCGCGCTCGCTCGCTCGTTCGGCTCCGGCCATCGCAGGGTCTCGGGTAGCCCGCGCTTGTTCGTTCTCTCTTCGTCGTCGACGTCCTCCACGTCGACGCAAACGTCAGTCGCGGTCGTTGGTCTGTCTACCTGCCTGTTTATCGTTGCGCGCGCGCCAGTGATGGTGTCTGTCCGTCTCTGTCTACTGTGTTCCCGCAACTAGAGCGAACCCGACCAACCAGTACAGCGATGGACAAGTAGTTGCTCTAGCAGTGGATCCTGTAGAATGCTGATGTTTCATCTCATACTCTCTCGCTCTTTCTCTGTTGCTGCTGCTGCTGGTGTTGCTGGACCCAACAGCTTGGACCGCAAGACCATCCTCTGTTTATCTTTCAGTTCATTAGAGCAATGAAAAGGTCATACATCGAGAGGTGCCTGATTGCTTGGCTGCAATAACACATTCAAATGTCTTGCTATTTGTGCATCTACGTTCACTAAAACTGATCTGTGTGTCATTTGTTGCCATGAAGTACCTTCTTTATTGTACGGCACTAAATTCCTTTCCTACGATATATTAGTGTTCCTGAGCCGGTATATAAAGTGATACCCCATGTGTTACAGCAGTATTCAGAGATTTATGAATCCTGGGCCCAGAGCGGTGGAAGAAGTAGGGTTACTTCGTGTATGAAACTTTTGCGAACTTGTAGGCGCATGGCTGCTTGCAGTGACAATCTGTTATTGCCACCAGCACAGTGAAGCTCTGGAAATTCTGTATTTTGTGACTAACGTTGAACTGTAACGTTATTTGAAGACAAGTGCCACTTCTTCGTGTGTGAAAGATAAGAAATATTTGGGTGACCAAGAGGAGGTGGGGGGGGGGTAGAACAGACGCTCTTGGTGGATCAATAAGGCCCCGACTGGAAACTCATAAGCTGGAGGTCACGAAAATGAATTTGTTCTAAATTCGTTAAATCTTCCTCTGACTCCTTTTGAAACGACTATCCGGACGTGGTATGAGGAATATGTTCTAATATCAGTATATATTGCATTGCAGCATGACTCGATAAAATTGAATGGCTTATTCTTATTTTTTATTTCTGGTTTTCCTAAGCTGTGGAAAGGAAATTGCATTTTAAGTAGCTGTGCCTTTTTATGTAAAGCGAAATATTCTCTGTGTATATTATATCAAAGTGTAGGAGCACCAAACCGTCTCTCAAAACGTGTAGGTCTATACACTACTCCGGAACATTTCAGAATACACACACCTCAGGTGCAGAGATACAAAATACCGTCATTTTCTAAGATAGAAACCTCACTTCTGTGTACAAAGTATATTTTTCTATGCCAAGTTCGATAAGGAATGGAGGTGGTATTGTGGGGTGGGAGAACAGGATACCTTCATCTCGCCAACCACTAGGCTTCCCTCTTCCACTAGTGACTATTGACTTTTTGCGCTGCGAACAGCACGGCTATCATCCCTACTGTCTGCCAGTCAGCTGGCAGACAGTAGGCTGCACTCGCATTCTACCCTGACGCATACTCTGTTTTGCGCCTCATCTTGCACGGGCTTTTAAAACTTTGTGCTTTGATCGGTGAGCCAATTTAGGACGGCATGACGTCTCTGTGTGCTCCGTCTGTTTAACGTTTAAATCCACTGACAGATTTTAATAAGGGGACATTCCGTATTGAAGCATACGGCGGAAAAGAGATGCGAATTTCATCACGCATGGAAATAATATAGCTCAAAATTGACTTTCTGAGAGAAACTTTGATTTTGCAAGTTCCGAGAGTTATTACTGAAGATGTACAAAGGTTGTAAGATCTGTTCATTCCTCTCATCCCTCAGTTTTTCGCATTGTAAGGCATATTTTAGAATTTTACGCTTTAAAGGAATTTCTGGATGAAGATGGGAAATATTATGAGAAATAATGATAAAAATGGTATTGGGCGGGAAGAAAGAGGAAAGGGACAAACGGGAAGGAAAAAAATAGTAGAACCTGAATTTGTAAAATTATAAACCAAAAAAATGGACTTCTCGTCAAATATTAGAGTGACAAATTAAGGATTAGATGGGTGGGGTGTGTGGTACGCATCAGAGAGGATGTGAAACTTGTTGGAAAGATACCATTGGAAGACCTAGGCGTAGATGGGAAGATAGTGTCGAATGGATCTTAAAGAAATATAATGGGAGTCCGCGGACTGGACTGATCTGGCTAAGGATAGAGTCACTAGGTGGGCCGTTATGAATATAGCAATGAACCTTTGGGTTTCATAAATGCAGGGACTTCTTATCTGACTGAGAAATTGTTCTCAAGAAGGAGTGTGATCTACGGAGACAGTAACTTTACCTTGTAAAGTGGATTACTGTGGCAGTATTGTAATTAAGGAGTTAGTACTCGTATATACAATGAAACAATTTGGAAGTTTTCACAAATGTTTCAAAATAACAAGATCCTAAATTTTCCCATGGTTACCAAATTTAATGTTTGTGAGAAATCTGAACGCCGTAGCGCTATTTGGACAAACACGACAATTTGCTTTTCTTATTCAAGGATTCGAACTAGGAACAAACTTACTGCAGAAAGGAAGCACACACCTTCATACGTACCTTAATTTCCAACAGTTTTCGTAGCTTGCAACTTGTTTCAGCTTGTGGGAAATCTATCGTCAGGAAATTTATAATATGTATACAATATATAACTTAAATACAGCATAGATAAATTATGACTGTATATTTTGACGTTAATATGTGATAAATTAATGTTACATTAATAAAATTGCTTTCCGTATTCGACCGTGAAAGGGAAATTCTTCAAAATAAAGAAGCCTCGTGGGTTACAGTCTGCAAACAAGAATTGCTGCGTAAAGTATGATTTGTTCATTGTTCGAGAGGTTCAGTATACTGTATACTTTTTTCCGCAGTTTTTCACTCATCGTATCTCATCCAGTTCTTCAGTGGCATTTTAAGTAAAATGGCAGATTGAACAGATCTTCGTAAAATACGTACGCAAATCGATTATATCGTCGTACAGCAAGGAATCTTCATCAGCGTTATGGAAGTGGGATACTTTCGTAAAAACATGGCTAATGTGGGCTCAATCTTACTGCACTGTTATTTTTAACCCTGAATGTAGCATTTGAGCAAGATATTTCGTCTGTAGCTCACCGCCACCGCTCACCCCGACGAAATATTAACAGTCAGCATCAAACTATCGTCTGTAGCTCACCGCACCGCTCACCCCGAAGAAATATTAAGAGTCAGCATCAAACTATCGTCTGTAGCTCACCGCACCGCTCACCCCGACGAAATATTAACAGTCAGCATCAAACTATCGTCTGTAGCTCACCGCACCGCTCACCCCGAAGAAATATTAAGAGTCAGCATCAAACTATCGTCTG
>Ga0131853_10025287_pt1 | contig 10701 bp, 8 predicted proteins | sample TergutLab28metaG_FD_92764 | JGI IMG/M metagenome (GOLD analysis project Ga0131853, IMG submission 92764) | Labiotermes labralis P1 segment gut microbial communities from Petit-Saut dam, French Guiana - Lab288 P1 (version 2) (version 2) | ecosystem: Host-associated > Arthropoda: Insects >... | reverse complement strand
TTAGGATGGATCTCCAGGAGGTGGGATGTGGGTATATGGACTGTATTGGGCTGGCCCAGGATAGGGACAGGTGGCGGACGCTTGTGAGTGCGGTAATGAACCTTCGGGTTCCGTGAAATGCGGTGAATTTCTTGACTAGCTGCAAACCAGTTAGCTTTTCAAGAAGGACTCTGCACCATGCAGTAAGTAAGTAACACTTATCTCTCCCCGCTCCTCTCCGTGTAGTGATTTCTTTCAAATCTGTTCCCAATTACTGGCCGGAAAGATACAATCTGTATAACGACTGGCTACGGACTTGATAGTCCAGGTGTCGAATCTCGGCGGGGAAGAGATGTTCGGCCCCCTTCCAGCCAGGCCACGAGGTCCACTCAGCCTTATTCGCAGCGGATACTGGGCCTCTTTCCCGGTGGTAAAGCAGCCAGGACGTGGAGTGGCCACCTACTCGCCATCCAGCGCCTGTGTACCCTCGTGGCATGTTACAGTGTGAACTTGATCGTAACTTTTTTTATCTCAGTAATTAACCAACTTGATGCACAAAATGTTTGTTTTACAATAAGTTTATTTCATGCCTCTACATGTTTCGAGCACATGTGCTCGAAACATGTAGAGGCATGAAATAAAACTTATTGTAAAACAAAAATTTTGTGCATCAAGTTCCTTAATTACTGAGATAAATGTACTTAGATGCAGCACGGTCAGCAAAACGTCAAAATTTTGATCTTACCTGTCCCCCCATTACAGCTGTTCCGTAATACCACTATGCGTGGGGTTCCTGTGACTGTAATTTTTTTTAATTTTTTTATCTGGTTGTGATCTTTTGCCCTGAATTTCAATTTCCGAGTGACATTTGAACAAAGACGGTCGCACTGTGTTTCGTTCTGGAGTTATTTGAATGTTTTTATCATACTTCAAATGCAATATCTTTTCTTGAATTTAACTAATTTCAGTAACGTACATTTTTATGTTTGTTTCTCCGTAAAGATGACGCATTTTCAGGCGAATTTCAACGTGTGAACTACAAGTATATAATTGCTTGCTATATGCTGCGATTTAATTATCCATGTATTTGTTGATTCATTCATATATTCCTTCATTAATTGACTTTGCCAGATTTTCATCGAATTATTGACTTTGTCAGTTGTACGGTAATTATTAACCCTATCTGGTATCCGTTTATTTACTTGGCCATTCCGTAATTTTTAGGAAGTCAGTCACAGTTCCTGCCACACACTCCGTCACCTGTACACTAGTCAACCACACTGTCTTACACCTGTTTTTATTCAGGCATTAAGTCGGTTGTACTCAGGTTCTCCAGCTGTCAATGTTCATTACAGTCTGCCACCTGAACATGCAGATAGTTGCCATCTCTTCTGCAGTTCCGTATTACCGCCTGTCGCTCATTAGGGTCGCATTATAAATCGTCCTCAAGAGCGTTATTAGTACACTGTTTTGAGGACCACTCAAGTATGTGTATGTGTGTGACGGGTCGTTTCCGAATAGTCGCCAACTATCGCCCGCAAATAGGCCGAGGGTAACTCTAGCGCCTGCTAATACAGGTACATTAACTGAAGGTTTAATAATGCCTGAATGGTCTAATGGACCTAAAGGGCCGTAAGCGTCGCCCTTGTTTCTCCCACCCTCCCTGCACTGCGCTCCAGGCGAAAGGACCAAGCGATTCCTCAGCGTGTGCATATTTGTGTGGAAACGGGAAACGAACATTGACGGTGCACTTTCATTAGTTTATTTAGTTGATGATGCCCGCGGCTTACATAAGCACAGTTATTGAAAAACTAATTTTCCTGGGGATTTCGAAAATATTGCCAAACCGACATTGTAATTAAACGGTACAATTTCACATTTTGATTGGGAAGCGCAGGGAGGCACTGCAACCCTTGTGTGGAATAATTATCTAATTAAACAGTTTTAATCAGCTTACATTTATCGTTTTGTTTACATATATACATATGTACTTATACAGTTGAGTACTAATTTCTCCTTATTGTAACTATCCCATCAATATATATTAAAACAAGTATTAAATTATTCTTGTGACGCAATGTGTAACTTGTGAAATACTAATTTTCTGTGCGTTGTCTGAATCTTATATTATTTCAATCCAAAACATAAAGGGTATTTGAACACTTTAAGTCCCCTTAGTATAAGTCCATGTTGATCTTCGGTGTGTCAGTAGTCCCTGAAGATGAAAGCAGCAAGCTCCTTCACATCGACGTTAAATATTTACCAATTGTTACGGCGTCCTTTCTAGGGTTACACGCTCTGAGAACCTCGCGTCTTGCAAAAGAGTCTACTTTGTTTTTTTCTGTACATCATCTGAATTCGAGTGCATCGTATAAATAAAATAGCAGTAAATTTTCATTTGAAGAAGCCCCAAATGCCTCTTTGCCTGCCTGCTTATGGGTATCTTTATAAACATACCGGCCACGTTTCTGTGCGACTTTCAGTACTCATTTACAATTCTCGCAAAAGGCAAACGTTTGGTCACGGAATCGACACATTACAGCCTTAACCCATTAAAGACTAGAATTCACCTGAATTGTATTTAAAGATTCAGCATGGTAAACACCGCGTATCGATGAGGAAAACCTATTAGTTAATTCTTTGCAGGGAAAATACTCGCCTCTTGTTCTGATATCCATGCAAAACCCGTACGACTAAGTACCTCACGTAAGTATAGCGAATAATTGTTGGCTTTTAAGCCTGGCCGTACATCCTGTAACTCATAAGGCTAATTAATGACCAGCGGTATGTAGAGTTTGCGCCAGAGCGAATTATTATACTCAGAAGCAAAAGCTGTCTTTACTTCCTGTAAAGAGGGAAGTAATATTTTAGACAATGGATGGCACAAAGTAGTAGGAGCAACAGGTGTGACAGTATGGCGTTAATTAATTTTATGCTGGCCGAAAAAAATGACACGAACTCCACACTGCAAGTGAAAGCGAAGGAATTTTCATGTTCCTGTGCTGGATTGAATTAAGTGATAAGTGAAAAAAAAGTCGTTGGTGGCCTAAAGTTGAAGTATGTTATGTTTGTATAACATAACATGAAAATAGTACTGTAGAAAACCTAATATCCCTGTAAGCATGGACTGAACAGTCATAAATAAATATTGTTATGTAACATGAAATTAGTTCTCTAAACCATATGAACACCATTTACAAACAGTGCAGTCAATGAACAAACGTAAAAACTAGAATATTATTTAAAAAATCCTATTTCATCAAATAGCAGCTGTACTATCTTTGTCTTTGCACCGTGCATTTTGTCTTTTATTTAAGTAACACCAACAAATGCACATATATAGTCTTTAATAATCCAAAATCTACATTAAAACACTTAAAAAACGCTTCGGAGCATTTTAATTGTTTAAATGTAAATTTTAGCTTATTAAAGACTATATATGTGCATTTGTTGGTGTGTTACTTCAATAAGCAGCTGTACTCTTTTGTGCAAGAAACGCAATAAACGGTCACAATTTCAGCTCCTTCCTCACAAGAATCGACCTGCGATTCCGGTACAAAAAGTAATTGGTTAGTATTGTTTAGATAAACAGTAGTTGTTTACGCTGCGTATCATATGAAAACCTAAACACAATGTCTGGAAAAGAAAACAAGGCATGTAACGTTGAAGCAGATGTATATGGTTATCACTGTACTTGGAGTCGTTAAGCAATACATTGTTGTCAACAACTTTCGTGCGAACCTTTGCCGAAAATTTTATACGATCTTAAGGATTCCTCACACAATGAACATACACACCACATAGAGACGTAGAAAAACCATATAAAAATTCTCGCAGTGTTTCACACACATAAAACCTTGGAACAAAAGTACAGTGCTTTACCAAAGACGATAACTGTATGTGTCCGCGTATTCACCAAACCCATTGATACATCGTGTTGTATATTCATTGGTTCGTGGAGTAGTTTTCGAAGCGTATAAATTCTACAGTTTTCTGTAGTAATGTCTCCTGTATGAAGACATGTCCAGTGAATAGTACAAATACTGCAGGACATCTCCCCATTTTGTGTGTGTCGAATTAACTTCTTCGGATTGGTTAGTTGCGTTGTTGATTCGAGTACGAGGTAAACACTGAGGCAGTTGCGGGGGTTCTGTCTTCTCCGCAGCGCCAAATGACTGGTCCCACCCACCCCCATTCTCCCAGCTTCCCACCCTCATACCCAGTAGTTGCGGGGTTCTTTTCCTTTTTGTTTGAGAACAATGACTGGCACCTGAAACTGGCCACTTGCCTCCATCTAGTACCGGGGTTAAGAATTCCCCAGTGTCTTAATTGCGTTGGCTGATTAAACACTGGGGTCACTACCCTGATTTGAATTATCCACAAGGAAACTGCATATACAGGGTGTTTCTACAATGCATGCCGATCCCAGTGGCCGCTGACTTGCTGGGATTGCGGGTTCGAATCCTGCTGGGGGGCATGGATGTCTGTCCCATGTCAGTTTTTTGTGTTGTCAGGTAGAGGTCTCTGCGACGGGTCGATAACTCGTCCAGAGGAGTCGTACCGACTGTGGTGAGTCGTTTTGTGTGTGATCTAGAAACCTCGTGAATGAGGAGACCCTGGCCCACTGAGGGGCTGTCGCGGCAAAATAAAATCCTTTTTAAAGCCATTCATACGGTCTAGTAATTAAGTATTTAAATAGATCTTTTAGGATGAGGCGTCTGTTTAATTGAGTATACGTAGAAACCTCACCAGTAAGAAGGCCTACTAGGGCTGTCGATCCATGACAAAAACAAGTCTAAAATGCGTGGACAAACTTCAGGTGCTAGTTTGCCCACACCGAAAGCAGGGAAAAAGCTTATGTCAATGTTTTTCTGCAAAGAATTTTCGAAGTTCAGCCCAACAAACTGTTCCTTTATATTTCCATCTGTGGGACACTTTAAAATCCTAGTGTATTCAGCTTAAGTTGAAAATGGACACTTTACTAAAGCATTTTTATGTATGTAAAATCATTTGTAGGACCTTTGAAAGTGTGCCATAGTCCGTGATCAGACGCGTCGGTGCGTGTATTGGTTCAGGTAGCGTACATTTTGACGATTTGTTGTGAACTGTTAACTTCATAGCCAATAAGAATTCAGCAGTTATTAAATTGGAGACATATATTGTAAATGTGGGGACCGCGATAGCACATTGGGTAAGGTGCTGTGCTACAAATCGGTAGGTGGCTTGTTCGATCCCAGCTGGTATAAGTGGATTTTTCATTGACATAAAATCCTTCCGATCGCACTATGGCCCTGGAAGTCGACTCAGTCTCTAACGGAAATGAGTACCAGGAGTATTTCCTGGGGATAAAGGCGGCCGGTGCGTGAGGCTCTCAACCTACCACCATCCTGTGCCGTTGTCACGAAATATGGGAGCCTTAATTTCCTGGAACCCTCTGGGCCACTGCAGGCCTGTAATGGGACTGCTTTACTTTTTACCTTTATTGTAAGTGTATTGTCTGTTACAATAAAATTTTGCATAGCTAGGTTGTTGATGATTGAATGCCATCTACGAGTTCAACTCAACCACTCATTTCCCAACATGTGTTTGTTTGTGTTAGCTTTTTTTTTATGGGAAGAACTCTTGAAGTTTGTCCAAGCACTTCAGATATACCCTGTATATACGCTTGTGGTACACCAGTATCTGAACGAAGTTTTATTTCCATACAAGGTGGATAATTCGTGACGTATAAGCCATGCCCATTTAAGTGCTGTTAAAAGGTCTATTTCTTTTTTGACATTGATATTGAATAGGGCAAATTGTATTATTACAGATGTTAGCTTTGCACTGTAATGTGTAGAAATTGGAATAAAATGGAAGCTTGCTCTGGATTTTATTATCCCTATAGAACAATGCACTGTCCAGGTTTACAGGATATTTAATAAATTTTAAACATTACCTACTGTCCGGTCTAATCATATAACTCTTTCTTAAACCGGTTAAATTATAAAGGTATGGGGTAAGATTTTATTATGATGAAAGCCAACGAGATGCACTATTTCTCATATTTATTTGATAAAGTACTCTACATGTTTCTGACAGGTCCACTGTCTATCATCAGGAGAATCTCAACACTGTATACACGCAACAGGTATTTGTCATGCTAGTTCTGCTAGCAGACGCCAACAGAACTGGCATGACAAATACCTTTTGCGTGTATACAGTGTTGAGATTCTCTTGATGATGGACAGTGGACCTGCCCGAAACATGTAGAGTACTTTATCAAACAAATTTGAGAAATAGTGCATTTCGTTGGCTTTCATTATAAGACTATGTCACGATGCACGGTCCTCTGTCAAATTCGCCAGTGCCCAACGAGTAAAATTTTCTTGTGCTCAATTATGCCCTGCTCTCGGCCACCGCCTTTTAGAGTAGAGGGATGGCTGCACGCATTATTGGTGTTTTGACCAGATCTGCACTCATGATCAATGTTACAATTATGCCACAGTTCTCCTAGGTAGTAATCGGGGGGGGGTGGGGTGATTGGCCCGGAATTCGTATAGACGTGGTACCGAAGATAAAATTGTTGTCTGTGGCAAGAATGAAACTCCCGTCGTCCGGGCACTATTCGACTGTGAAAATGTACACAGTATCTCTTTCGTTGTCGCTCCGAGCACCACAGACAGCTTGCATCTGCTGAGGTTTCCTGTGCCAGCAGCGTTTCCCAAGAGGGCGACAAAGACACTCACTGCACCCTTACTTACACGGAGAAAATAATTATATTAGATGAGTTCGAAATCCTCACGGGATAAACTGCTTCAAAGAGTACTGAAGGGTAGACAACTTTTGATGTAGACTGCATTATATGCCTCTGGGTTTCACAGCGATTTGTTGTTTGTAGATCTCTCATGCAAGCAAAACTTACGCTTATAATTCCGTAAGAGTAATACCCCTTAGAGCACAGTGACAACCATAGCACAGCGTACAGTATGATTAAGTGACTTTAGGTTTATTCACCAAATAGACGCTTAGTATTTCCATAAAAACATTAATCTGTCTTTGGAGTGGACACGTAGTGTTTTCTTAGAGGCAGGATATGAGTTTTGTTTAATATAATATAATTTAATTTAATGTAATGAAATGTAATGTAATATAGTATGATGTAACGTAATGTATGCAATGTAATGTAATGTAATACGATACGGTACTATGTGATGTGTTATATGATATGTAATAGTTGTTTCTATTTATTGCATGAAAGCGAAAGCTGGATTATCGGTATAGCGCCATTTATTCTTAACTTCGGCACTACAAGGGAATAGTATGCTTCACGTCCCGGCCACCTTATCTCCGAGGAAAATCCCTCGGTAATAATAGAATAGAAGGCTGGGTGTTCCGACGATCTGGCCCGGATGCTTGTGAGATCAGAAAAATCTCTTGCCTTTTCCTCTGGGAATCGGTCCACGTTTCCTCAGTTGTCCAGCCAGTAGCCCACATAGTCCTATTAACTTTAGGAATGATTAGAGGGGACTAAGCATCAACTAGTTTCTCGGGAAGCGAAACTTTAAAAATTGTTTTTTTCTTTTTCGCTTTGTTAGTGTTTTTGATGGCGGTATCTCGGTTTACTGCAGAGGCAGGGTATTTCTCGGTTGTATGTTCGTTGAAGAACCGCCCTCTCACGTTTCATCTCTTCGAAAATGTGTAAGTCCTACGAGTTGTCGGCCTGCAGGTGTAGAGTCTGGTGAAGGAACAACCAGCAACATGTATTCAGCTCAACACACGGAAGATGGAGAATATGCTTTATTGTAACATACAGCTCAAATTACAATAAACGTATTGTCTTGTGGAATGTAATACCGCGTAGTGTGGTAGTGGTATTTGTCTTGCAAACTGCGCAGCATCTTATTCCTGTAGACCGTAATTTTGGTGCCCTCAGGATCCCAAACCATTACTTTTTACGAACTGAAATTATCGCTATATAGACATATTCAAGGCATTGATTAAATGTATAAAATTATTCAGAAACCCACGTCGTCGTCGTCATCAAAGTTAATGATTTACAGAAAACAGTAATTACATGAAGCTGGATATATTGAAAACATGCAAGCTGTAAGGTACACTACGCGTATTATCGGTAAGAAAATAAAATGTTGAGGAATATCACATTTCGATTCCAAATGTTAACACTGGGCTGGGCATGTGGCGCGTATGGGTAAGGAGAGGGGGGGTGTATAGGGTCTTGGTGGGGAAACCGGAGCGAAGGAGACCACTGGGGAGACCTAGGCGTAGATGGGTGGATAATATTAGGATGAATCTCCAGGAGATGGGATGTGAGTATATGGACTGGATTGGGCTGGCCCAGGATAGGGACAGGTGTCGGACGTTTGTGAGTGCGGTAATGAACATTCGGGTTCCGTGAAATGCGGGGAATTTCTTGACTAGCTGCAAACCGGTTAGCTTCTCAAGAAGGACTCTGCACCATGGAGTAAGTAAGTAAGTAAGTAATATTAAATCTGGGGAAATTACTTGTACAAGACTGGTCTGTCATGGACGACAACCCTGTGAGATTTAGGTCGTCAGAGATATTTTTATGCCGTGTTGACAGGTAAATACGTACCAGTTCTTCTGATAGCATTCGGCCTTCATTTTCAGATGTCTTGCCGTGCCTGCATATCTGCTTCCCTTAATGTGACAGGATATTGTATCAATAGAAATAATAAATCAAGAATAAAGTAATTAAATAAGAAGTTAAAGGTAAAGTAGTAAAGTGATCCCTTTACAGGCCCTGTGTGGCCCAGAGGGTGGATATAGGTATAGCTTTATTCTTCCATGACCGCGGCACTAGAAGGGGGTGAGTGGTCAGCAGCACGCCCCGGCCGCACTTTACCCCCGAGAAAGACCCGGTACCCATTGTACAGGAGGCTGGGTGGGCCCCAGGGCCAGTCTGGACCGGCGAAAAATCTCGTCCTCATCGGGATTCGATCCCGGACCGTCCAGCCCATAGCTTAGTCGCTATACCGACTGAGCTACCCGGCCCACCGACTGAGCTACCCGGCCCGTAAATACGAATTTATTTTACTTTTTGTGTATGTGTATATCATATCCATGACTGGAAATGTCGATAGGTTGCACTGTCGGACGAACAGACTGCTGTCTTCGTTCGCCTTTATTGCATCCAAGAAATGTACACAGTAAGGAATCGTGACTGTGTTTAGGAATTCGTGACTTTCATTTTCTCAGTAGTCACGCGGAGAGTCTGTCACGGTACTTAGGCCTGCTGACTTGGTGGATGGTCTGGAGTGAGGGTGGCTGCACGAGGGTGGGTAGCTCTGTCACGAACGTACAACAGCACTCTCCTAATTACAGGGTGCCACCTTTGTGGCGGTGAAACTGTTACCATCCAACGATATCTGTACATACCAAATAGCCGGCGGTCACACTTGTGAGGATTCCAGTTTGATTGCATATGACGCCCTCTTGCTAAGTACGTTTCGTCATTTCCGAGGAACACGCGGTGGCGCGGTAGGCTACAAGCCGGAAGGTCGCGGATATGATTCCCGGTAGTGTCATTGGATTTTTTTTCATTAAAAGTATGGCACCGAAATAAGTACCAGGATTATTTCCGGTGGTAAAGGCCGGTGCGTAGGACTGACCTTCGAATGCCAATTGTCTTGAAATGTGGGAGTCTCAGCCTGCTATAATCCTGTTCAGTGATTTCTTTAGTTGTGGCGTTTCCGAGAAGATTTATGTCTGTATCTGTAGGGTATTTCAAGGGAAGTCACACCGATAGTCATAATATTCAGCGGCTCGAAACCGAGCTGTAGTCTAAACAAAGACATAAGTTTGCGTCCAGTTACTGGCGGATGCAGAGACAGACAAAACGAAACTAATTTTTTCACTCTGAATTTGTTTTAAAAAACGTACAAACCCATAAAGCATTGCAAGTACGGGTGTAATGTTTCACGTACTTAATCTCCACGCGATGAACCTTTGCGAGGAATGGAGCTAATGTTCCGTGTTTTCGTATTCAGTGCATGACAGTTGTCAGACTCACGTTCCGAATCCATCCATTATCCCTAAGGAAGTAGCCACCGGCGCCTGTTAGACACACCCCAGGACGCTCTGTGGCCTCATTCAACACACTTTGTATAGTATAATCCGTCATCAAAATGCAATGCCTCAACGCAGGAACCGACATGCTTGACGTTTAGACACTCTTTATTGATCTGGTGTCACGTAACGTCTCATACGTATATGAAAACTTTCGTGAATTTTAAATTAGACGTGATAATTATTAGTGGGTATTCCACTTTCTCGCCTCTCCGGTTATGATTTAAAAAAAATTGTTTTGTTTACATGTAGTGTCATAGATGGGTACAAGGTTTTGTTGTTTTGTGCTTCTCCGGTTTTCAGGGTAAAGTGGAGGCAGCAAGCTCCACCGATATTTTGTCTACAAAATTACGTGCCGCCATGTTCCAGGAACCAGCAGTTATGTAAACATTATGAGTTTAGCACACGTTAGTTCTTTTGGAACAGAAATCGTTCTGTTCTTGTGTGAGGTTTCTGTTGTAGTAGTAGTGGTATCAGCAGTAGTAGTAGTGGTAGTTGCGATGGTGGCAGTAGTAGTAGTAGTAGTAGTAGTGGTGGTGGTGGTGGTGGTGGTGGTGGTAGTGGCAGTAATGGTGGCATCAGCAGTAGTAGTATTGGTGGTTGTGGCAGCATTAGTAGTAGTGGCATCAGCAG
>Ga0131853_10025286_pt1 | contig 10701 bp, 6 predicted proteins | sample TergutLab28metaG_FD_92764 | JGI IMG/M metagenome (GOLD analysis project Ga0131853, IMG submission 92764) | Labiotermes labralis P1 segment gut microbial communities from Petit-Saut dam, French Guiana - Lab288 P1 (version 2) (version 2) | ecosystem: Host-associated > Arthropoda: Insects >... | reverse complement strand
TGAGGCAAGATGATAGATTTCTCGAACAGCAGTTTCGACCAAGACTTCTTGCGTCAATACTACGTTTTGCTGATGAAATATCTGATGATTCTTCGCGCGCTGACAAATTGATGATGGATCTTAAAAAGATAGAGCCAACAACTCAAAGTGCGATTCATCATGCCTATTCAACTTCCTTGAGTTCTTCAAGTGTTGAAAGTGATGATGGGCATACGGCATATGTGCGGTTAGAGTACAATATTTATGAGCAAACTCTAACCGTAGAATATCAAAAAGGGAACGGCACAGTATTTCTAATAGATGAAATATTTGAGCGCGTGAGAAAAATGGAGTATGAGAGGCAGTATTGCAGTAAGTATTTTGGTTTTATACTGCCCTTAACTGAAATAAAGTTCTCAATTAGTATACATTCAGAAATAGATCGCACAAAATGCGAGACATTGAGTTACACTCTTTCAGACATGGGGTATCCGACTCATAAAGTTGAAATAAAAGGACAGTATGTTTCGAACAATAGCATCATTAAGCATTTGAATGAGAAGGGATGGGAGATAAAAGATGATGAACGAAAAGACCAATAATCCATTTCACGTGTTGACTCCCGAAGGTTTGGGATCACAAGAAACAGTGAACTTATTTGTTGGAGAGCATACGGATTTGAAACAAATAAGTGCCCCTGGGCATACCATAGTAATTGGACCGCGAGGCGTTGGTAAGAGCATGATGTTTCGTTACCTTATGTCTGATTGTCAAATAAGTGCAAAAGGATGCAATTTCCCCGAATTGGATTTTTGGGGTGTTTATTTGTCAGTAAAAAATATGCCTTATGCTCAGAAGCAAATAGATTTATTGAGATTAGAGCAGCACAATTATGCCTATGCGTCAATAAGCGAGCACATGATGGTTTTAAGCGTCGCTCTTTTGATGCTGAATCAACTATCGGAATTAAATAATGCAATTGACCACATCAATATCTGTGACCTACAGTTGTTTTATCAAGAAGAATTCTTGCCACTGATAGCACATTATGAGCAAGACTACACTTCATTTGATAACACACGTGCTATTTTAGCAAAAATGAAGAGGCAACTAAGCAAATTTGATGTCGAAGCAAAAGATTTTGTTAGGTCGATTTCCTTTGACTCAAAATCAAAAGGAATCACAAAAAGTTATGAAGGGCTCTTGTTTGACTATTTCAACTTCCTTCAGCCATTTACTAAATACTTGCTAAAAGTAAGTGGGATGCCTAAAACAGTGTATCTGCTAATTGATGATGCACATATGTTGAGTGATACTCAAACGAAAATACTTAATATGTGGATCAGCACACGAACAAGCAATACGATTTCCCTTAAGATATCGACTGAATACAGATACAAAACATTCAATACCATAAATGGCTTGACAATCGACACTCCTCATGATTATTACTATGTGGATTTAGGAACAATCTATACATCGGGATATGGAAAGACAGACTATAGAAAAAGGGTTCACGCAATAGTGGAAAGACGCTTTAGTGTCTATGGTATCTTTAGTTCTCCTAAAGATTTTTTTCCTGTTGACAGAGCACAAGAGGATAAAATTGAGAAAATAAAATCTGATTATACAAAGAAATACGATGAAGGAAAAGGACGTGGAAATAAGAGGCATGATGATGCCTATAGATATGCACGAGCTGATTATATAAAAAGTCTTGGTGGTATTTCCAAAAACAGTTCCACCTATAGCTATTCCGGGTTTAACCAACTTGTGGACTTATCGTCAGGTGCTATTCGATCTTTCTTGCAGCCGGCGCATGAAATGTTTGAGTCACAACAATCCAAACACAGTGTTACAACCGAGATTGTTACTCATATTGAGCCCGGCATTCAAAGCGATACAATGCGTGTATGGGCAGAGGATTTTTTATATAAAGAAATGGATAATTACAAAAGGGATCCAACAGCGAGCACTATTCCTATCGGTTATTGGGATAAGTTATTGAATTTGATTATAGGACTGGGTGGCTTATTTAGACTTGTACTATTATCAGATCGTAGTGAACGTCGTGTATTTTCTTTTGCTCTCTCAAATCCTGAGAGTGTTACTGATGATGTTCAACAGATTCTTGATATTGGAGTAAATTGGGGCTATTTTCACCGTTCCACTATTGGTAGAAAAGATTCAAAATTTGGTCTTAGAACGGAGCTCTATGTTATGAATAGACGACTATCGCCTAATTGGAACTTGGATCCGACTGGGTTTGCTGGTTATCTGTTTGTTGAGGCCAAACTATTGCAAGATGGTATGACTAATCCTGCGAGCATGTTACGTAGACTCTCTAAAAATTGGTCATCGAAATCAGAAGGTTACGATACAACCCAATTATCCTTGCTAGATTTAGAGCCAGGGGCAAATCTGCCTGAACCATCTGCTTTAGTAACGTTTCCCGACGAGGAGAGTGAAAACAGTGATTAAAGAGTGTGCTTTGTCAAGCATCAATGATATGATAGACTCTGCCGATTTGTTTATTTGTCATTCAAGTTTTGAGGCTCGCTGTTTATCGGTGTCTCTAAACATTGATGTTTGTAAATTTAATCGCAGTATTGTTTTTTATGTATCTGGATATAGCAAGGAGGAAGAGTATAGAAAAAAACTCCATGAAGTGCTAGGAGTAACTTCCGAACTTATAGAGTTAGGCTCAGTTTCAACGCAATCAGACCCTATGCAGTCTCTAAAAAACACTGATTTTATTATGGATATATTGCAGCAAAAAAAGTCAGAGAGTACAATACGATCAGTACTTATTGATATTACGACCTTTACACATGAGTCACTGCTAGTGTTGTTGAAAATACTGACGATAGTGCTTAATGACGCAACAGTCACTTGTGTTTACAACAATGCCGAAGCGTATGACCCTAGCCATCAAAAAGAGAAAAAGTGGCTTAGTAAAGGAGTTCACACTGTTCGTGCTGTTCTAGGGTATTCAGGAAACACCTCTCCGATACAAAAAACACATTTAGTAGTCATTGTGGGATATGAAGCAGAACGAGCCGCTCGAATTATTGAGATGGTAGAACCTGTATCATTATCTTTGGGGTATGGAAAACCCAATAATGCATTAACAGTTAAAGATAAAGAAGCAAATGAATATTACACGGAGTTGGTTCGTCATATGACCTCATCTTACGCCGATATTCCAGAGTTTAATGTGATGTGTGACGATCCTTATCTGACTTGCCAAGTGTTGTTGGAGCACGTTGCACAATTTGACAAGCGTAATATCATAGTAGTACCGCTAAACAACAAGCTATCAACTATAGGTGTGGCTTTTGCAGCTATGAAGAATACAGATATTCAAGTATGCTATGCTCCAGCAGATACTTACAACTCTGATAGCTACTCTGAGCCTGGTGACAAATGCTATATAGTTGATATTACAAGTGAATTGAGAATCTGCGGTCAATAATTCATACCAATCTGGTTCGATTTGATGCTGCCACAGCACATTTCTTAGTGAACAATATGCACAATCATCGTCACAAATGCGCTGCGACAGCACCAAATCGAACCAATTAGGCATTAAATCATTGATCGACGGTTCTGAACATTTGATGAGGTACATTTGTTAGTCAAGTTTGGCCACTTTTCGTCAATATTGGAAGGGATGCTGGTAAAATAGATCGTAAAGATAAATGCAGAAAATATTGGTGAAATAACTGCGAGCTATGAACAACGATGAAGGTTTTAGAAAAACACACTTGACAAACAGTTACTAGCCCCAATCCTTGCAATGCGAAGCAAGAAAGGGGTCAAGGGGGTAAGCCCCCTTGCAGGGGTTTGGGGGCGGAGCCACCAAGGTCTTAGCCTTTAATCACTTAATATGTCCAGTAAAATATTCCGTGTCATCTGCATAGCGCGGCGCGGCCCCCCGGAATGCTCCAGTACTATGGCCACAGCCACGCGCGGGCTGTCGGCCGGGGCAAAAGCTACAAACCAGCCGTGATCATCTCCGGCGGCGTTTTGGGCTGTGCCTGTCTTTGCGGCTACTGCCACGCCGTCTATGCGCACTGGGTGGGCGCTTCCGTCTGTTACAGCCTGCACCATTATCTCGGTTAGCAGCGCGGCCTCGCTTATTTCGAACACCCTGCCGGCGGCGCGCGGCATTGTTTTGGCGGTTTGGCGGCCAATGCCGGTTAGCGCGTGATCCACCACGTATGGGCGCATCATCATGCCTCCGTTGGCCACTGCGGATGTTATCATTGCCATATGCAACGGTGTTACCACCGTGCGCCCCTGGCCTATTGCCGTTTGTATTATCCCGCTGGTGCCGGAACCTTCGTTCAGTACGAACGATGATGTTACGGCAACCAAGTCGAAGCCAAGCCCCGCGCCGAAACCCGCGCGCTCGGCTACATCTGCCATACGCTCGGACCCTACTTCCATAGCCACGGCGGCAAAGTACGTGTTGCACGATACGGCGAACGCCCGCGCCAGATCTACCGTGCCGTGCGCGGTGGCATTGTAGCATTGTATGCGGTACCCGCCGAAGAATGCTTCCCCGGCGCAATCATGTGTGAACGCCGCGTAGTCTTCCAAGTAGCGGTACGCCGCCGATGCCGTTATTACCTTGAATACGGAGCCCGGCGGATACAACCCCTGGGTGGCGCGGTTCAGCAGCGGTGTGTTATAGCTATCGGCTATCAGGGCGCTCCAGTTTTCCGCAAGCTGGTTAGGGTCGAAATCCGGGTAGGATGCCATTGCCAGCACCTTGCCGGTAGATGGCTCCATAACCACTATCGCACCACGGCTGCGGTTAAGTTCTGATACCACAAGCCGCTGTAAGTCTGCGTTTGCCGTAAGAACTATGCTGTTGCCGCGTTTCGGCGCGCCTGTAAGAAGGTTGTCGGCACGCTGCAATATTTCCGCGGAAATACTTTGCAGCGAATGGTTGTGCCGCGCCTCTACGCCGGAGCGCCCGAAGCCGTCGAAGCCCACTATATGCACAAAATCCCGGCCAAGCGTGTATTCCCGCTGCCCCGCGCCGTGTTCGGCACACCATAATGTATGCGCCAGCGCGTAGCCGCCGCTGTCTATTATATATCCGCGCAGAGCGTCTGTGGCGGCGTTCATCCTGTGGTTAAATGGGTTGGATACAACCGCGGGAGCCTCTGCCAGCACAAAATACGCAATATTACCCACTAGCAGCGCAAACATCACAAAGTATAGCCAGAACACATGGCGGATGTTCTTGCGCAGCTTTAATGTATGGTTTACTGTTTCGGCAAGTTTTTTTTCGCTGCTCATGTTATCCCCTAGGGCGTGTTTGGAAACCCGCTTTGTGTGAAATTTTGTGGCAATTTTTCTCTGGGCTAGGAAGCGCCGACGACGCATAATGGCATTATTCTGCTAGGAGGCGCTGACAACGCCCAGAGAAAAATTGACCAAAATTGCGCCCAAATGGGGTTTTCAAACACGCCCTAGTTATCCCGGTTATACAAGTACACCCATTGCAAAATACCGATCATCATAACGCTAACCACTATGGAAGACCCTCCGTAGCTAACAAACGGCAGCGTAACACCGGTAAGTGGTATTAGCCGCGTTACGCCCCCAAGTATCAGGAATGTTTGAAACGCCAGCATCCCGGTGAACCCGGCGGCAAGCAGTGCGTAATACGGGTTAGCGCAGCGCAGCGCAATATGGCAGCCACGGTAGAATATAATTATAAACACGCCTATCAGGCAAATAGCGAATATTGCGCCAAACTCTTCCGCAACGGCCGCGAATATGAAGTCGCTTACTACTACCGGGATACGCTGTGGCGTGCCGCGCGTAAGCCCTGCGCCCATAAGGCCGTACGTGCCTATAGCAAACAGCGCGTGCGCTATCTGGAAGCCTTCGTTGTCGATATGTGCGAATGGATCTTGCCAAGCTATTACGCGGCGGCGCAGATGCGCAAACATATGGTATGCCGCCACAGACGCGGCGGATATAGATGCCAGCCCGCTGCCCACCAGCAACAGGTTGCCCGTAGATATATACAGCATTATCATAAATGTCATAAAGAATATAAGCGCGCCGCCAAGATCCGTGGCAAGCACAAGCAGCAGTACAAGCCCCGCCGTAGCCACTGCCGGAAGTATCAACTGCCGCCAGCTCTTGCCCACGCGCATCACCGATGCCAGGTAGAACACAAACAGGAACTTCACCAGCTCCGACGGCTGGAAGCTTATGCCTTCCACAGGCTCCCACACACGCCGCGCGCCGTATACTTCGGTACCCCACGCAAGCGGTATAAGCAGCAACACCGCTGAAGCGCCAAGGTACACAAATTCCAGCATTTCAGACCGTGGTATAACACGCAGAGCCAACGGAATAACCAACACGGCCGCAAAACCCACGGCAAACCATGTAAGTTGCAACTGCGGCAAATGCGGCAACCCCGGCAAAGACATACTAAGGCGCTGCAACATTATCAGCCCCACTGTTAGTAGGAACAGCACACAGTTCCACAGCATACGGCAACTACCCTTGTACACTATGTCTGTGGCGAACATTGCCACAAGCAAGAAACCCAGCGCCGCGGCACCCAAGCCAAGCACATTCCCATCAAAGCTGAATGTTTCCGGAACATGCCCGATTATCAAGTACGCGTGCACAAGCATCATAAGCGTAAGCACGCGCTGCACACCCACCGCCCGCGCCATACGCGCCACATCCGGGCTGTTTGAACGCCGCTCCGCGCTCACATATAGTGCGCCTTGCGCCAAAAATATCAATATATACGCTACAAACACATAGCGCGAAATAAGTACCAATAGATCAAACATCGCGTTACCTCATTTATATCTATCGCTATATCTGCCCTCATATAATCCCCCTGTAAAGATACCCGCGTGTAAAGCCCTCGCTGTAATACCGCTTCGCTATGTCACCCAATTCCGCGCCCGGCCTTGCTACTTGGCCTTGCTTGGCCGCCACTGCCGAAACGTACGCGTGCACTACATCAGCCACAACCCCGGGCGGTTCGTTCGTAAATGATAACCCCCAGAAACCTATATTCACCCTGTCTAAATCAGCCAGCCTGTCTATCATAGAAAGGCATTGGCCGTTTAATATAACAGCGTGGCATAGCTCGCAGTTCGGCATTACCGGCAAGCGCAAACCCTTACGATCCACAAGGCAGTAGTCTGTTGGCCTTGCTTGCTTGCCGCCGCAGTCTACAGGGCAATGCTTGGCAATATAAGCAATGTGCCGCCCGTGTATGGTTATTTCGCAGGAGGCATCACTAAAGAGCGCGGCTTCTTCCAGCGTGAGTTCATTAGACAGGGTTACCGTTTCAACATACTTCCTTAGTTCTCGCGTTGTAATGTGGTTCAGCGCACCAAGCTGTGCCCCGGCAATACGCTTCTTGCCGCTATGCCTTGTGGCGGCGAAATGCCCCCAATTGGCAAGCACATACCCATTGGCGGCCGAACCCTCTATACATTGGCACATCTGCGCCAGCGCGTAGCCGCTTACACCAACTTGGGGCAACGCCACATACAGTTCCGCACCCACGTTAAACGCACGCAGCGCCAACGCGTCCAAATTTGCCAACAAAGCCGGGCTTGCCTGGCATGTATAGCGGCAAACGCCGCCCACGCTAAGGGCGGCTTCCAGCTGTTCCAGGTTGTATGTGTGTACAGATATCGCAGCCGGGTTGCTTTCGCCGCATACAGCTTCCGTGGGTTCTCCCATACGAAACGCATCCAAACCGTTCTCGCGAATATCCGGCGGCAGTTCACGCCGGAACGTGCCCAGATGCGCCTGCGCAAAGGCCTCACACACCGTGCGCCGCAGGCTGTTTATTTGCGATATCGGCATGAAAATACCGTCGTCGATATCGTGGCGTGTATATTCTATCCTAAATGGTGTGTCTCCCGTCTTTGAAAGCTTTTCCAAAATGCCTTCCCGCGATACCGGAGAGTTCTTCGCGGGCTGTACAATCTCTCCTTCACGGGATACCCGTACGCTGCCGCGTTCCAGCGCCATAGATATTCTTTCACCCATCTTAGCGCGCACTTCGGCTGAAAGCGCCAGCTTGCGGCTTGGGCGGTTGTATGTTGCCGCCAAAGCATCCATCGCGGCCTTATCGTAGGATTTATGAACGGGCGTACCCACGGTAAGCTTCGCGCCAAACGCCGCTTGCAAACTTCCATCGGCAGAAACGCCTACCGTTACAGATGTTCCCACACTTTCACCCTTTACGCTGATGGCCTCTAGGCCATCGCCCGGCACTAGGGTTTCAGCGGCCTTTATCTCGCAAAGCCATGTACCCTCCCCCACTGCCCACGCCTTTGTAACATGCCCGGCCACCGGCCCCAGGTGCTTGTTTGTTCTGGTGCATATCAGGCCGTCGTCAGCGCTGCGTGGCATCAGGTACCCTTGGGTGAACTTGCCATCCCGGCAGAACGCCCGCGTAAGCAGGTCTTTATCTTGGGATATTTGGGCAAAATCAGCCGAACCCATGCCGCCGCTCGCCACAAGATCCAACGCGCGGCGGTATGTGCCTGTTGCTGCAGCCACATACTGCGCGCTTTTCTGCCGGCCCTCTATCTTCAGGCACGCCACACCGGCTTGCGCTATATCGCGCAGCATAGGCAACGTGTTTAGATCTCGCATTGAGATAAGGCTGCCGCTCTTAATGGCGCGGCCATCGTGTTCCAGGCTGTACTTTAACCGGCAAGGCTGGGCACATTGGCCACGGTTGCCGCTGCGCCCGCCTATCAGCCCAGACATAAGGCAGCGCCCGGAATAGGAATAACACAGCGCGCCATGCGCGAATATTTCCGCGGAAATATCCAGCTCTTTCGCGATCTTGCGCACACTGTCCAGCGGCATCTCCCGTGCCAGCACCACACGGGAAAAGCCGCATTCCCGCAAGAACGCCGCCCCCTCGTATGAATCTACCGTCATCTGTGTGCTGGCGTGCACCTCTATACCCGGAAACATCTGCATTATACGCCTGGCAACGCCAAAATCAGCCGTGATAAACGCATCCGCCCCGGCTGAGTACATATCTTCTATAAAACTGTACAGCTCGCTTAGTTCGCTCTGCTTGTACAGCGTATTTACGGTAATATACACCCTAACGCCACGAATATGGCATGTTTCAATCGCGCTATGCAGCTCTTCTTGCGTAAAATTAGCGGCACCCTTACGAGCCGAAAAGTTTTTCCCGCCGATGTACACCGCGTCGCAGCCGTTTTCTATGGCGGCCATCAGGCACTGTGTATCGGCAGCCGGCGACAACAGTTCGGGGATGGTTTGCGCACGCGCTCCCATACGATCACCTCCGGCGGTTTGCTGGTGGGGTAGAAGACCTTGGCCTTTACCTACTTCTTGAACTTGTACACCTGCTTGTTGCTTGGCTCGGCGCTAAAAGTTTCTATATATCCTTCCAGTTCGCGCCGCGCGGATTCTATTTCGGCGTTTGCGCGTGCCAGATCTTCCCGCAGGGCTTGGTTGGCCTTTTGCAAGTCCTCCAGCCTTGTCATTATGGATTGGTTGTTGCGTAGCAGGCTGTCGTTAGCCTTTTTCATTCCTTCTATCTCTATCAGTGCGGCTTGGTGTTCTTCCAGCAGAGAGTTGTAGTCTGCCGCCATCGTAGACTTTTCCGCGTCGGTTTCAGCGCTTTGCGCCTTTAGCGTGCCCAATTCTTTAAACAATTTCGCGCTGGCGTTAAGCTGCTCGTCCAGCTTTTGGTTTGTTACGCGCGACGCGCTCTTTAGCATATCGCATTCGTCTCGTAGTTTGGCGTGTTCGGTTTGTAGCGTGGCATATTCCATCCGGATACCTTCGTTGGTATCCATTTCCTTGAATAGATCGTCAGCTATGTTTATCGCAAGCAGAAGCGTCTTAGCGAAGGAATTGAACGACACAACCTTTTTTTCTCGGCCAAGTTCCAGCATCTTTTTGTCGATATAGCGAGCCACGCGCTGCATATATTCCGCGCTTTCGTCCGCCGAAAGAATAATAATTTCCCCGGCGATAACTACTTCCAGCTTTGTCATATCATTATTGGGCTTGCCTAGGTTTGCCATGTAACACCAACTCACTTCATATGTATGTCGCGCAAAGCGCGTAAATAAGAACCTGTGTCAAGCCATGTTCACCATTATATCGCCCCTTTGCGCAAAAATCAATACAAATAAACTGGATATGGTGAAAAAATTGAAATCAACAAACTCCGTCATCCCGGCGAAACTTAGGGGATCCCGGATCAAGTCCGGGATGACGCGCTTTTTTTGCTTCAATAAAAACTATTACAATCATAGGCAAAAGTATTTTTCGAAATAAACAAACTCCGTCATCCCGGGCTTGACCCGGGTTCCCCTTAGTTGTAGCCGATATGAAGCGTAGGCAGATATATCCCGGCGAAGCTTAGGAGATCCCGGATCAAGTCCGGGATGACGCGCTTTTTTTGCCCAGTGCTGCGAAGCAAGAAAGGGGTCAAGGGGGTGTGCCCCCTTGCGGGGTTTGGGGCGGAGCCCCAAGGTCTTCTGCCCTGCCGCCCCGCCTACACCATAGCTGCCTTAGCCTGTGCCAGCATGAGCTTGATACGGTTGATCTGGTTCACCTCCGACGCTCCGGGGTCGTAGTCTACCGCCACAACATTGGCCGTTTGGAAGCGGCGGCGCAGTTCCTTTATTATGCCCTTTCCGGTTACGT
>Ga0131853_10025285_pt1 | contig 10701 bp, 4 predicted proteins | sample TergutLab28metaG_FD_92764 | JGI IMG/M metagenome (GOLD analysis project Ga0131853, IMG submission 92764) | Labiotermes labralis P1 segment gut microbial communities from Petit-Saut dam, French Guiana - Lab288 P1 (version 2) (version 2) | ecosystem: Host-associated > Arthropoda: Insects >... | reverse complement strand
CGATTTTATCACCCGCACAATATTGGGTGAGGAGTACAAATCATTTAGCTCCTCGTTATGCAATCTCCTCCATTCCCCCGTTACCTCGTCCCTCCTAGGCCCAAATATTCTCCTCAACACCATATGCTCAAACACCCTCGGCTCCTTTCCTCCCGCAATGTCAACGACCAAGTTTCACACCCATACAAAACAACAGGCAAAATTACAATTCTATATTTCTTGATCTTTAGATTTTTGGATAGCAACCTGGAAGACAAAAGATTCTGCACCGAATGATAGCAAGCATTTCCTAACCTCAATCTGCCCTTTATTTCTTCCGCAATAGAATTTTTATTTGTTAAAGTTGTTCCCAAATATTTAAACTCTTCCACCCTCTCGAAGGTACTGTTATCATTCTTCACTCTGTGAATTTGGCAATGGGCTCAACACTAAGGATAATGTGGGTGATAACATTTACGCAAGTTGTGTAACAACAGTGCATTTAGATATACTCTATTTTCCGCAGTTTGTATGTAGTGTTCACATCGTTTCGTGGGTTGTATAGTGTGCATTTGTAGGGCAGTCACTCGTCGATGTGTTCTGAACACCCGGTTGTAAGTCGACAATATATGAGGTGGAAAGTACACCCTCCAGCAGCTCCAGGGGGACTCACATAAGTAGTCTTTCTGTTGTGGACAAGCTGTGGCGCAGGTGGTTGAGCCTGCATGTTACAAGCCGGGAGGTCGCGGGTTCAATTCCCCATGGGGCCCTTGAAATTTTTCAGTTACATAATCCTGCCGCACTGTGGCCCTGGGTTCGACTGAGCCTCTGACAGAAATGAATAACAGGGATATTTCCTGGGGGTAAAGGCGGCCGGAGCGTAAGTTTGACAACCTTACCACCTTCCTGTTCCGACTGTGTTGAAATCTGGGAGCCTCAACCTCCCGGAACCTTAAGCGCCTGTCCAGATATTGCTTTACCTTACCTATTACCTTTAGTCTTTCTGTTTCGAAATGAAGGTCGATATGAAATTTTAATGACTTTTTACAGGCTTGGGCAGGCCCTTAGGTCTGCAGGAAATTGAGCCTCCCAGAATTTCTAGACGATCTCAGCACATGAAGGTGGCAAGGTTTGCAGCCTCACGCACCGGTCATATATTAAATTCGAACCCGCGACCTCTTGGATTGCAGCGCAGTGACTCAACGAACTGCGCTACCGCGTGGGGCCTCATGTTTATAGTAATTTTAACTGAATTTGTCTTTAAAATATTTTGATCGTGATAAGATGAAGTTTTGTTGATTAGTTGTTCGTGATGTGTGCAAAAATGGTGGGGGTAGATACGGGCAAATTATCTCTGTACGTGTAAATGACTCAGTCACAAGGTGTTCAGGTAAACATGTGAAATGCACTTACTACGAATGACAGACTTAATACTTATGTTGCGTTTGGTTGTTATTGACAAGATAGCAAAATTTCAAAAAGTCTTTCGTATCAGTACTTAAACACGGTCGAGTTACAGTTTTTGTGTCGTACAGTTTGTAGACCTGTTTGTCAGAGCGTGTAATTCTACCGCCAACCAGATTGTTTCGATCACTGATGTTGGGAACAGAGTTCACCAGAGTTGCACGTGTGACGCATAAGGATCGGTGAGATTGGTGGTTGGTGCAGACACGGGGGTTCAGGTTTAATCTTCAGAAGTGGCTCAAAGCAAGCGGCGGTAGAAGTATTTAGAACAGTAATAAAGAGTAAGTATGTATTCAATGTTACACAGTATCATAACAGGCCATGTGCCGGTGGCACATGTCATCGGAAGCAATTTGGCTGTCATAAGAGTATGTGTGTGTTTTGGAAACAGTAAAATACGGATATAAACACACATTTGAAACACGTTACCTAAACGTGATACTCCGATTACATTGTCCATCTAGTGCTCAGGTTATGGTAGCGTGACAATATAACCTCTTTATGATGTGTCGTTAACTGGGCGTAGGGGGAACACACAAATGCAGATGTAAGGTTACAGGCAAGACTGCAGTGTTATATGGGAATATTTGGTGAAGTGGTTAATACAGTAGCGCTGTTTATACGAACACAACCCCAGATTATGCTGTGATCGTCTTAACTCTCCTCCAATATGGCGTTAAGGTGTGGTGAGTACATAATTACGCATTAGTGCTTATAAATTATTGTGGTGTGTGTGTGTGTGTGTGTGTGTGTGTTTATGTATATATATAGCTAAACGTATTGGCATAAAGGTTGAAAATTTTTATAAAACAAGTGAAGAGACGTGTGGCCACATCGGCTCGTTGGTCTAGGGGTATGATTCTCGCTTAGGGTGCGAGAGGTCCCGGGTTCAAATCCCGGACGAGCCCTTTTTTCTCTCATCGTATTAGTTCGATGAAAGTGATGTTAATTTTTATCCACATTTTCTCCCATTACGGTTCTGCATGGTCTAACGAAAATAACAATGGTTAAAGCCCGCTGGTAACTTCATGTGCCTTATGACGTCACATTCATACTCTTCGCATTGTACCCACACGGTGGTTTGCGTGTTAACAGCTGACTGGTTTTCATAATGGTATGGATTCTGTTGTCTGTGACGTACGCACTGTACGTTTCTACATTTGGATGGGCGTTTTGTCGGGGAAGCCAGAAGGAAAAAGGCAACTTGTAAGACCTAGACGTAGATGAAAGAACAATAAATTGGATCTTTAAGAGGTAGGATGGGGGGCGTGGACTTGATTTATCTGTGTCTGAGTAGTGACTAGTGGCACGCTGTTGTAAACACGGCAATGATCCGTCAGGTTCCATAAAATGCGAGGGATTTCTTGACTGGCTGTGGAACTATTAGTTTCTGAAGAAGGACTCTGCTACATGTTAGTTATATTGAGTTAGTTAGTTGCTTGTTTGCACTCGTAGTGCGTACTGTATAAAAATGTTCACTTACATTTCCCAAATCATTTTTATATCGAAGTTTGTATTTGGAAATGCGGGGGTTTAATTTCCATTAGGGTCCAGTTCAATGTGTAACTACAAATGCGGGTGTAGGTACTTGATATGTGTTACAGGCAATCGTAGTTTCCATTACGAGTATACCAATACTCAGACACCGTTCATTATCTTCGATATAAAGGTCCTATGTAGTAGACATACAAGACGCTTCGGATATTGGCTTAATTATATTAACAGATATTAATCATTGTGTGATGCTTTCGTGGCGACAAGTTAATGAAAATCATCTATTCGTTTCTCCTCATGTAGGGTTTTGACAACTCGAGAACCGCCAAGTGAATTCTGAAGTTCGTGATTCCGATATTACAGTTACTCACGAACATCGAGAGTACTGTGCAGGTTGTCCGGGGAGTCACGGTGCCCCTACCTACCTTAGGACGTGCATCTGTGTCGTGGCACAGCAGTATTACATCCGCAAAGTCCCCGTCATTTTGAATGACAACCTACCTCAGTCACATGATTGCATCCGCTACGTAAGCAGACGAGTAATGGCACCTCCACTGCTCTGAATGCAGAATCACGCTTATCTACGTGCACACGACTTGGTGCAATAGTCTTCGCATAGTCTTCCGACCTCTGACACCTACCTAGGCACGCTAACGTTACTTGCGCCTGAAGCTGGAGACTTTGTGGAATTCATCCTGCGATACGCTCTGTTGCCTTATCAGTGCAAGTGCGGTTACTTGATGGTTATTCCATATTATACCCGTGCGTCAGACAATACACACTGTGTTGACAGGGGGAAGGATGATCTCATCTTTTATCGTGAAAATGCAGTAACACGAAATCTGATTAAGTTTTAGCCTAACAGATGGTCAAAGTACAGGGAGTTTGTGTCTAAACACTGGGTGATTCACTGCACTGGAAGTCCACAGTGCAGACAGCCTACTCAAAACAGGACCTTGTCCAGTTGACTGATATTCACCATAATGCGTTCACATTCTTTTGGAGGACTAGCGTTATGTTTTAGGGCCCTTAGACTCTTGATTATTTGTGTTTAATTATAATTTATTGTAGCCGATCATTTTTAGTATAGCTGTTTCTTAGGATTGCTGGCGTCAGTTACGGACGGTTCATGGCATTCTGTCAACTTATATTCAGGACCGTTGGTGTTAGGTAGGAGGGGAGAGATGTAAATGAGAAAACGTTAGCAACTGATAACGGAAGATAGCAGTCCAGTAAGGAAGTCAGTCGCGTACGAGTGTGGTGTAGGTGGGAGTACAGAGAAGTGACTGTGTCAGTTTCCTGGAAATGATCTAGTTGTTCAACTGGTTATAGCGCTCCATTATTGTATATCAAGAATAAACTGAGCAAATAAAGCAACAAGTAAAAAAGAAATAAGTAAAACTAACTGTGATTCGGTGAACCACACCCGATTCCCGAAAGAGGATCACCTATCAGACTGAGCGCGTCGGGACAGCAGTTACGAAGGGTGGTCGTGTGTGTAGATTATGTAATAGTACTGTGCGTAGCTCATAAATCGTGGCGTCGAATGATATTATGATTGGTGACTAATACGAGTAAGAGTGGACGTTGAAGGACATTTATATATAACCTGTCTAATATGTAACCGAGTACCGGTATCAATTTACCGCCTGAAGTTTCATGTTACAAAGGGGCAGTGACCGGGGTTGTAACCCGTGATTTTTTGGGCTGTGTATTATTCTGGCAATTGTATGCTCAAAGCAGTGGGGCTGAGCTTATGACTACTGTGACTAAATTTGTTTGTGGTGTGGTGCGTGCATTATCTGTGATTTTGTGGTGATGTTAAGGGAAATTACAGCTGTTGGTGCAATGACTGCATGTGGGGGGAGCAGATGTATAGCACCATCCACACTTAATTACTTATATATTTAATTACGTACCTACTTAATTAATTACGTACGTATGAATTTAATTTAGGTTTCAGTCAACACTTTTTTTCTCCCTGTGGCGCTGCGGCCCAACGCAGGCCATGGCCTCCTTATTCTTCGGGTTTCTAGATCACACACAACGACGCATCACAGTCGGTAGGACTCCTCTGGACGAGTGATCAGCTCGTCGCAGAGACCTCTACCTAACAACACACAACAGACACATTCGTGTCCCCGGTGGGATTCGAACCCACGATCTCAGCAGGCGAGCGGCCGCAGACCAACGCCTTAGACCGCGCGGCTACTGGGACCGGTCAACATACAACATATATCAATTATGCTTTAATGAAACATGTTTCGTCTTGGAGGAGTCATCATAAGGGTACTTTTAGCTATACATGCCTATTATTTAAGACCTTTGGGATCCCAAATGTGCACAGTTACTTTGTACACCTCAATGTTGTTTTAGAGTAGCCTGATGACTGCTCCGAGTCGAAACATGTTGCATTAAAGCATAATTGATATTATATGTTGTGTGTTGACTGAAACGTAAATGATATTAGTAAGCAACAAAACACAACGGGACGACAAAGTTTTAAAAAAATACGTATTTACGTATTTATTACATGGAGCGGATTCCTTGAGAAGCTAACTGGTTCTCAGCTAGTCAAATTCCCCACATTTTACGGTACCCGAAGGTTCATCGCCGCGTTTACAAGAGCCCGCCACCTGTTCCTATCCTGAGCCAGATCAATCCAGTCCATGCCCTCCCAACTCACTTCCAGAAGATCCATTTTAGCATTATCCTGCCATCTACGCCTGGGTCTTCCAAGTGGTCTCTTTTCCTCATGTTTCCCCACCAAAACCCTGCATGCACCTCTCCTGTCTTCCATACGTGCCACATACCCGACCCATGTCATTATTATTATTATTTATTAGGCCTACATTAGGCACGTATAAATATGAGAAGTTGCTTATTCTTAGGGTTGGCTGTAATGTGTGATGTCATATTGTAAGAAAAATGCAAATTGGAAGCGGAAGTGCGTGTGATACCGAGCTGATCATTAAGACACAAAGTTTTGTCCAATCAGATTGTGCATCCTGAAGTGCCTTTTGAAGCGTTAGCCGACGCGGTACTGCTCAAACAGTGCACTCCTAAACAGTGTTCCTACTCTGTCACTCACAGTACCCGCAAACATGTATCGGATGAAGCTGCATGACTTACGTCATTGACGAATGGCAGTAAAAGAAATATATAACTTCCTCAGTTGATACGGTATCGTAATATAATGCAGTAAAAGCAGAGAAACCGGACAATTTATGGTACAAACAACCCATGTAACACCAACAAATGCGCTATTCTATCATTTATGTTTACACAACTGCTACATGTTTCGGAGTTATTATCTGGCCATCTTCAGGGAGCTGACACTAAAATTTCTTTAAAACATACACCAATAAATCGGTCACAATTAATACACATGTTGTGGTGTCAACAGTGCAGAATTGTGTACAGGTTTTTGTTAAAATTGTGTCAACTTCCTGAAGATGGCGAGATAATAGCCCCGAAACATGTAGAAGCCTTGTGTAAGATTGAACGCGTAAATAATAGAATGTTGCATTTGTTGGTGATGCGTGAGTTTGCTTCATCATCATGCACGGAATACACCGTGTAAAATGTCTGATACAACGTATTTGAACCAAATTTAGTGCATTTATGTCACGTGACTGAAATTATGTGATTTGTCATCGCCGTTTCTCGCAGCACATTTCAAACACATCCGACACAAAACGGAAGTGTCTCAGCTTGTGGACGTCAGATGACGAGGAACGATATGGCTTTAATGGCACACGGGTGAGGTTCTGACGTGAACGTGCGCGAATAAGTTTCCCGCAATGAGCAATGACTGATTGCCTCGCTCATGCGCACTTTATGTCGCGGTGGTCCCACCGTCAGAGAAATGATCGTAGCTCGTTCAGTGTGTGTGGGGCAACTGTATGGCGGGTTAGATAGAGGCTATGCTTCAGTGCTGCACATCCACTGCACCAGGTGAGGTCTTAACTATTGTCATATCTGTGCGAGAGACGGAGACTTGTGTAACTTGCGCTAGTGCTGGGCACGCAGCACAGTTTCATACGGTGGCTGTTTGGCATGCCCTCAAATTGTGTTCTGCAGTTGTTTCGATTGGATGCGTCTCTAATTGGTTGCAGTGCTCAGAGTTTGTCTAGAGTAAAGGGTCTTGGAATGGAATTATGTTCCCAGAGATATGGAATGTGGGGATCCGAATTCCACCATAGACGCGTAAGAACGTGTCTGTAACAGACAAAACGAGTGGCACGCTAAATCTGGAAATGTGCACATGGCTAGGGGGTTGAACCATTTGTCTGGTTAGGATGTCTACATTTTCAAATCATCACTGTGAACTTACGTTGCACTGTTATAGTCACCAAAAAAAACTGGCGATTTCTGTTGGACAAGATAAAGTACGTACAACGTTACAGTGTGGCGCGTTCGTGTAACCTTTGTTCCTATGGAAATTCACCAGTACCTTCCCTTTTAATTGTTGTTGGCGTAGGTGTAGCTGTCAGCACTAAAAATGTGTTCATTGTTGAAGTGGAAACGCAACAGTGGGTTCCCTTTGCATTGTCGTCGAGCTACAAAATATTTTGGTAACGCTGTTAACAATATTAGGTATTGAATATTCTGAGTGTCTGTCTTTATTCTTGCCTCAGTTATCTGGCATGCCAAAAGCATATTTTCTACGCCATATTCTATTTTCATCTGGCATGCCCGGGTCTTTCGTGCTTTTACTCTTCACATCGTAAACGGCACGATTTTCGAAAAAAAAAAAAGAGAAGATACTGAAAGTAAAATCTGTGTTTTTATTTTATCTACAAAGCCTATATGAAACATTTCTCATTCTTAGAATAGTTCAGCGAGATATTGTCATAAATGTGTAGCGGTCTTCATGTAAAGCGAAGCGCCCGTTTTTCGTGTTAGATTTTAATCAAACTTCAATTTTCGTGACAGGATTTTCGAAAAAATTATTAAACATCTAATTTCATGAAAATCCGTCCAGTGGGAGCCGAGTTGTTTAATGCGCAGAGACGGACGGACAATCATGATGACGCTAATAGTCTTCTTCCCCCCCCCCCTTCTGTTTCTTCCCTTGTTGCCTATTCAGGTGTCGGTGAAGTCGATAGTCGCTTTTCGTAACTTTACGAATGCACCCAAAAAGACTGGTAAGTAGACTACAATTTAAATTTGTCCCTCCACGTTTTACATAAGAAATACGTCAGGATTGAAATGTGCGAAGTTGATGTTTTCGGTGTGCAATCAGAGGACACAGCATTTAGCTTGAATGTGCGATGTATGAAGATGTATGCCTGTCGTAATATTTACTGTAATTTCCCTCTGTGTGTGTACAGTTACCTCAAACCCCCATAACAATTACGGGGGGAACATTTATTTGGATATAAAGCTTGTTTTTTATTTTCCTTTTTTACATTTTGTTACAAGCTCTAAGCATAAACACCTATATGTTAATTACGTAAAGACATAATTCAGATTTTCGTACGTAAACGAAAAATTTATATAGCGCACTGTTTTTCGTAAAATGTCTCATTTCTTCAAATTGTGACGCCGCGAATATGCTTCTGAAAGTAGGCGTACGCTGGTTCAGCGATCGCGACGGGCTTACGTCCCGTCATGCAATGAACACCCTGTATTATTAAAACGGATTTATGATATTATAATATGATATATTTTGTTAATTGCTATTGGGTTGACACCCGGTGGCAGTAGTACAATAAATATTTACACAAAACAATACACAACAACACAATGAAACAGAAAACACAGGATAGAACGTACATAACAATAAGAATACATAAACATAAAAATAAAATTACATAATTTACAAAATTAAACAGAAGCATACAAAACATACAAGCATATAAATGATAAAAAAAAAATGGAACCAATGGAATCATCAGCCAGAGCGCCTGAAAGTGGCGTTTCTTTTAATTTGGTGCGTTTTTCATGCTGTGGCGAAAAAAAAAAAAGCGAACAGGAAATTAAGGTAATTCGTGAAAAACACAGCTGAATTGGGATTAAAAGAACGCTGTGTGGAACGGCACGTACGAAATGCCAAGTTTTGTGTGAAAGAAGGCGAGGAATATCTGCCATCTCCCGTGACACCAAATTCTGTCTCTCGGTAACAGTTTGTCCGGCGTTCGAAAATACTGCTGACAGCAGTATTGACATCATGTGTGTACGAAGGTAGCCTACCTCAAAACGACCTTCTTGCTATTCCTTAACTAAATTTAAAAAAAAAACTGACACACAGCGTTTGTTTTCGAGAAAAGAATTTGAACTTTTGTAGAAAACACAGAAGGCAAGGTCGTAACGAGTGCCAAAAAAGGGTAGGGTGTCTCTCACAACGCCATGAGGGCATATTTATGAGTGGAGGCACGGCTCCATTCATTCTTAACCCCGGCCCGAGGTTCGTCACTACATTTGTTTGGTCAGGAATTAACAGACTGGAAGCAAGATGACAGCTTCAGTAGGCGACCATCAGCTTCCGCATTAGCTGTGACGCCTGTGGTGAAACAGAATGGGTCTTAGCATTTTTGAGGATAGGATTCGATTTATATTGAACTGTGCTAGCAATACGATCACTTTCCGTTCCTGTGTTGTCTTCATGAACCACGTAGAAATATTATTTATATTGTAAAGACAGGCAGGACTGCAGAGTACAGGAACATGTTTCGTTTGGTGGCGGGCAGAACTGTTGAAGGGCCCCACATTTCCTGCAGTACTCACAGTATCGCATGTGATTACACAAACAGACATTAAGATTATGTACAGAGTTCTTGTAACCGGAAATTTATAATCTAAAGTACAATCTATTCAGTGTAAACACAATTATTTCTCACACATGGGTGAAGTGTAGTAATCGGGCGAAGTGTAGTGAAGTGGAGTGAAGGGTTTGGTAGCAGGGTGTCTATCATTATTAGAAGGTGTATAGAATATATGAAATTTACTGCTTATGTGGCTCTTTCGTTTCTTTATCGCATTCTTGTGTTTTGTATCATTGTACATATGGTTGTGTGTTTTGTGTGCTACTGTTTCATTTTGTAATTTGTGTATTATTACTCTTATTATGTTCCGCTCTGTGTATTCTGTTTCATTGTGTTGTTCTGTGTATTGTTTGTGTGTAAATGTGTACTGTACTACTGCCACCGGGTGGCAACCCAAGTGCAGTTAACAGATATAGCATATCACATGAAAATCAGCTACGTGTTTCGGCTGATATATAGCCACCGTCAGACTGACCACAAAAAGGAGGGGGATATTCAAATTTTTAATTTTTGTAGTCAGCCTGAATGTTGCTATGTATATTAGCCGAAACGTGTAGCTGATTTCGTATCATAAATAAGTAGTTGTGTTTAGACTCAATATGTTGCACTTATGTTTATACCGAGAGAACGTGGGGGATAAATTGTCTTAAGAACCCGAAACGTTTCATGCTAACAGGACGGTAAGACATGTTACGCTGGTAGGGTTCTTGATCAGAAGCATCCCCGTTCGTGGTCAGCACTGTTTTGAGTCCTTGAATGGCATGTACAGAGTGTGTCATAATAGTGTAACTGCATAGGCAAAAGTTATTTTTATTCCTTCCGCACAGCTAGTTTTGTCGTACGTTTTTGAAGTTTAAGTATGGTTTCGGCAGGATCTGAATGAGAAACAGTAGCAATTTAGCGTTGCATTTCTGCAGGAAAGTAAAACATGAAGTCCTGGCAGAATAAATAGTTTTGCTCAACTTTTCGTCATCGCACACTTACTGTACTTACT
>Ga0131853_10025283_pt1 | contig 10702 bp, 7 predicted proteins | sample TergutLab28metaG_FD_92764 | JGI IMG/M metagenome (GOLD analysis project Ga0131853, IMG submission 92764) | Labiotermes labralis P1 segment gut microbial communities from Petit-Saut dam, French Guiana - Lab288 P1 (version 2) (version 2) | ecosystem: Host-associated > Arthropoda: Insects >... | reverse complement strand
TATATATATATATTGCCTAACAAGTGTATCTCGTTGCAACCTGATAAACAGATCAAAAAACTTAGAAAAACGAAGCAGACAGAGTCAAATTATGACTTTCAGTTTTGGCAGTATAAAACTTGAAGAGATCCGTGCCCAGGTGAGGTCACAAAGGGAACTGGGCATGGGGAAATCGATCAGCGCCCACAAGAATGCAGATGAGGTACTGTTCATTATAATGGTGGACAGATGTCACTTGGTATGCAACCCTCGTGACACGCCTTAACTCCACCCATCGCGAGCGCACCTGCCGTCGCGCAATACTGATCGTGTCACCACCTTGCCTGTCTGTCTGTCTGTCTGTATGTCTGTCTGTCAGTCAGTCAGTCAGTCAGTCAGCCTGTCAATCTGTCTGTCTGTTTCCAGCAAAACACTGCAGGAATTCAGAGATTTTCTTATAATTCCAAGCACAGGTAAAGAGTGAGATTCGAACAAATCGCATTTACACCTGCCTTGGTACCTTCAGTTTACAAACTATAACTACAGGACAAGATATGGCGCTTACGATGCATTAACATGTGGTGCACGACGACCGTAGCAACAACGGAATGCAGAATTCTGGTGACTAATGCAGTGCAAAGCTGGCAGTTGCAAGAACAGGAAAGAAATGGGAAGATAATATTAACACAGCAAAGATCAGTGGCGACCATATGTGCCACACGATTTAACACCGAATTATCTGAATTTTTCGCAGGCGGTGTACGTACAGGGTCTTCATAAAAAGGCTGATTTCAAACAGAAAAATTCTTATTGTAGGCCTATTTGTTCTTAAGTGGTAGCCTGAATGTTTAGAGAACAGCCCGGAAAATTATTTACGAATACGGTGTCCTAAGTAACAGAATGGAAGGTATTTCCCTTAAAAACATTTTTTCGTGCAGAAGTGTCGTAAAAGTCCAAATAAATTATTCGAATATAGTGTTTGTGATGCACCTCCAAGAAACTGTATAACGAGTTTGCTACGAAATTCTGGTGAAAATGACTGTGCAAAGACAGTACAAAATGTGCAGCAGCACGTGAGCGAAGAGGAAAACTGTTGACACCGCGAAGCGTGTGGAGAAAGTAATTAAAAAAAAGAGTCCAACGAAGCGGTTTTCTCATACCAAACACGTAACGTCAGTTCTTCATCGCCACACATTTATTATAAAGTGGGAGATACGTCTTCTTACATCAGGCCCTTTAATTACATTTCCACGGACCCCTTCGACGGTCTGAGGATATTTGTATTCGCGCCGCATCTACCTGGTCTGGATTCCTACCCAATACACAAAGCCGAGAAATTAATTCTCACTCTGAAGAAGGTATGCTTTTCACACTGGTGGTCTTGATGAAATGGTGACTGATTAAATCAACATGCGCCGTTCAGTCTCTGCACACTAATCTACGTTTTGTAAAAGAAACGGCTCGGTCACTCGACTGCCTAGTGGTCTGAAGATTGCAGAAGGTTGGGCTAGTGTCCGACTGTCTGCAGCCCTACTATGTCAATAACCAGAACCTCCGAAACCGCACCAACACCAATATTATTCGGAGCCCTTACTGACCCCAATTCACTATAGATTATTATTATTATCATCATCATCATCATCATCATCATCGTGTCTTGTCACAGGCCTTTTTTTCCAGGCACTTCTCTTGAACCAGCGGTGATCCCCACCGTTCAGGCTTCAAGTTTCACACTGCAGTACTTTCCGTATTATGTGTGATGTTCCAAGTCTTTTGTAGTGAATCTTTCGAATATTTTCCTGGTATATCTTCCAAATTTTTCCTTAAGCTCCTCTTTACTATCCCAGTGGCTCCAATTATCACTGGTATAATCGTACATTTCAGGTTCCACATTCGTTGTATCTCTATGCCTAAACTCTTATATTGCAACTTCTTTCCCGCTTTCTTTTGCACGACATTTCTGTCTGCGGGTATTGCCACATCTGTCAGTGTGAATGTTTCCTCTTTTTTGTTTTTAATTATTATATCTGGTCCGTTTGCTGTAACTTATCTGCCTGTGTGTACTGCTTGATTTCACAACCCTGTGACATCTTTATTGTTATTATTATTATTATTATTTATACCCATCACCTTCAAGCAGGGTATTTACAATTACACATCTGAAACGCACCACGTTTCTAGGGTATATAGTGTTGCAGCGCTTCTGTATTTACAATTTGTGCAGCAGGTAATGCTACTGCGCAGGTGAAATATGTTTTGTACTTTTACGTTATTACTTTCCGAAGTATGTGTGCAGTTCCCAATATGGCTGTTTGTTGTAGTTCCTCGATTTCGTGTTGTTCCGGTATGTCGCTCAGGTACCGTCTGTATGCCTCTGAGATGGTTCCAGTTGACCCTATTATTACTGGTATCACTTTTGCTTTCACATACCACTTGCGCTGAGTTTCTATTGGAGGGTCTTTATATATTAGAATTTTCTCAGCTTCTTTCTTAGTGACATGTCTCCTCATATTGCAACGTTTATTAACACACATGTACTTTTTTCATTATCACAGATTATGATGTCCTGTTTATTGTTAAGAATAGCTCTGTCTGTTTGCACTTGTTGATTCCATAATATGGTTACCTTACCTTCAAGACTTTATGCGACCGATTATAGCACATGGTTAAACTAGGGTTCTTTGTCTAATTTTACCCCTACTTCCTTGCATATGTTAAAGTGTAGCTGAGCACACGCTCTGTCATGTCCGTTGCGTATTGTTCCTTTGGCAATATTGGGCATTCTGTCACAATGTGTTTTACTGTCTCGTCAAATTTTACAGAGGCTGCATCTGCTATCTGTTTCTGTTTTTAATATTTTTTGTCGCATGATATTTGGTTTGTAATGCCTAATTTTGTGCTGCTATTATTTCACTTTCAGTTTCTCCTTTCAGAGCTCCCCTCGACAGCCATAGGATCGTGTCCTCTTCGTCAATAAGCTGTATAGCCACACTTCTAATATACAGACCGCGCATTACTTTGCTTTACCATTCTTTTAAGGACTCTCCCAATCTTCAGTTGAATGCCTTCCTTTTTGTGTCACTGTTCTCATTTTATTGGTTTAATTCTTCTGCACATTTGCTGCCGTTTTAATTGTTGAATTGATATTTGGCTGATTGCTTTCGTGACTATTAACAAGATTTAAAACCTGGTCTTCTGCAAATTGTGTGTTCATATATTCTGCAATATTGAACACCTCTGCTTTATATGTCGCTTCAGTTTGTAACAGGCCTCTTTCTCCTTCTTTCCTTTTTTACTTATAGCCTATCTATATTAGCTTTTGGGTGATGAATTTTATACAGGGTGATCAAAAAGTCTCTGTGTACCTGATGATTACAATACAGAAGTCAAGTGCACAGAGACTTCTTGATCACCCTGTATAATTTTAGTATCATTTTATTCCTCTCAATTTTTCGTGTTTATTCTAATCTCCAATTAATAATAACGAAACTTTACTTTAATCAATTGGTTTTTGATATAGCAAGTTCCTTCATTGGTTGGATTATTTTTCCGAATATTTATTTCCAAGAGCAGCAGCAGCAGCAGCAACTGCTGCTGCTGCTGCTGCCATAAATCCTAAAAAATTCCCCCTTTCTACCAAACACAAAGATTCATTACAGTGTTCACAAAGTCAACAAGTCCTACTTTCACATCATATTCCTCGATGGCGTCACTCTCATTCACAACTGTATCTCCCGAGTGGTCAGTTGTAGCGAAATTTCCAAACCAACACTTTCATGCAATTTTCGGTGTCATGTGCTACATGCTTCGTCCATTTCATCCTACTTATTTTAATCACCCTAACAGCGTCAAGGCAAGTATTTAACAAATATGTGTCACTTGTGAATACCTGCCACATCGTAGGAAAGGTGCACTTTTACAGATATTGGGGCTTGTCGTTTCCCCATCGATTGTCGGTAAATGCATCATATATCAAAGAATTAACAATGTTTCATCTACAGTTATTTTTACATTACCACGACTCAATTTTATATGATCCTTGTATGGCAGTTTCGTTTTTCACTTCCTGTCGGCTAGCTTATCGAACACAGCGTAGCTGACGCTCTGATCCACCAATAGTGATTTTACAGAGGGGCTGTTGAGTCAGAAGGCTCCTCATACAATAAGCAATTGATGGCTCATTTTTAATTACACCAGTCTTGTGTATTCGGCTGTACGAAGAAAGGGATTGCTATGTGTATGATTTTCCTTGATCCTGTTACCTCACGTCTCTTAGATTCAAACATTCTCATCATCAGTCCCTTTACAAACACTTTCAGTATTCCTTTTTTTTCGAATGACAGACCAATAGCTCAAAAGATCATTAGTGGTAATCACAGCTGTAACAGCAACTTCAGAAACAGAAGCAGTAAGGAGAACGTATTAACCACTTTTCATTAGACTACCCTTAATTAACACCTGCTATGAGAAGCTGACACTTTATCTGCACAGCAAGGGACGCCGTTCATTAAATTGACCAGAGGCATTAAGTATGTATCTACATAACTTGTAAACCAATTAGTTGCTTCTCTATGTAATGTACTACCCAAATACCTGTGCATCGGGACGGTTGACTAACCCATATAAAAGTACATAAATATTTATATAATCGATTAATGAACAAGCACTAATAAAGTAACTACGTTTGTAACTAATCAGCCAATCAACCGATCAAATAACCAGTCAAGCAGTGACTATTTGTGAAACGAACAATTTTGCGTACGAACTAATTAAATACAAACTTCACTAGCCAATCAGGCAGTTACCTTTACGAATGGGAAACTAATTAGCCAGTCCATTAACTACCTCTCCAATTAAATATATCATTATGATTAATTAACTGATAGTATAATCTGAAGATTTAGCATCAATAATATAAAAGTCGGTCATTTAATATTATCCTGCACTATTACACACATTATCACACCGTATTTGACACTAAACTTCGTAGAACATGCCTGATTTCCTTCGTTGTAGGGTTCCAAAATGATGTCACATCAATATTTCTAAGCAAAATTGTGTATGACGTATTTCTTCCTTCTCAGTTCGGCCACATATAATGTCTTGCCGTTCGTGGCTTCCGTACCACATCAATATTTGGTCCGTGATCCAGTTTCAGAATTAACTGTGAATCGGAAAAGGACACGAAAAGGAAGAAGTATTGGCTGTAGAGAAATTGGAGCTCCTCAACACGTAATTTCTATAAACTCTTTACCTCTAACAGATACCAGAGACTTTGGAGCTCCTCAACACCTAATTTATATAAAATCTTTACCTCTAACAGATATCAGAAAAATTGGAGCTCCTCAACACGTAATTTCTATAAACTCTTTACCTCTAACAGATATCAGAAAAATTGGAGCTCCTAAACACGTAATTTCTATAAACTCTTTACATAAACTCTTTACCTCTAACAGATGCCAGAGATATTGGTGCTCCTCAACACCTAATTCATATAAAATCTTTACCTCTAATAGATATCATAAAAATTGGAGCTCCTCAACACGTAATTTCTATAAACTCTTTACCTCTAACAGATATCAGGAAATTGGAGCTCCTCAAGACCTAATTTTTATAAAATCTTTACCTCTAACAGATATCAGAAAAACTGGAGCCCCTCAACACGTAATTTCTATAAACTCTTTACCTCTAACAGATATAAGAAACATTGGAGCTCCTCAACACCTAATTTATATAAAATCTTTACCTCTAACAGATATAAGAAAAATTGGAGCTCCTCAATACCTAATTTATATGAAATCTTTAACTCTAACAGATATCAGAAAAATTGGAGCTCCTCAACACGTAATTTCTATAAACTCTTTAACTCTAACAGATAAAAAAAAAATTGGAGCTCCTCAACACGTAATTTCTATAAACTCCTTAGCTCTAACAGATACCAGAGAAATTGGAGCTCCTCAACGCGTAATTTCTATCAACTCTTTACCTCCAACAGATACCAATCATTTGGGCCTGTATGTAATTCCTAAAAGCTACAAACAACCAAAATCTGCTATCTTAAAATGTCCCATTGCCGACTTAACAGCAGTTAGAGATTAAGCCTACATCATATCTCTATAACACGAATCATGGTGTCACACACGTTCACGACAAGTTAAAATCACGAACAAGTAGCTTAAAAAAGCTGGCAGGCTCGTGAATGAAATTAAACTATGCAAACTATGCAAAAAAACTGTCACATTTTATAGCACAAATTGGAAAATTAATTATATATTACTAAAGACATGCACAATCCTTTTGCGAGCGCAGGGTATCCGACGGCGCCACTGTCTCTGCATTGGCTTCTGCCGCTGTTTAGACAATAACACAGAATATCAAAAGAAGGGCCTTTCCATGAAGCTACAGCAGCTAAAACGCCTAATCTACAGCAGACTCCGCATCCTCGAGTGTAGAAGTCCTCTTTTAACTCTGTCAGGCTACCAGGACTCATTCATCGTCCTAATCATATCTTCTCCTGTCTCTTTACTTAACCCCTTCTTGACGTGTTTTGCGCTATGATACGTCCACCAGCACACGCTTTCGTTCGTGACTTATACATACTGTAATACCTTCCATTAAGGCGGAAACCCCTGCATGATCGTCAATTGTACGGCACATTAGAAGCCTTCTAAATCAGTACTTGAATAAACCGCAGAACGCCGTCAGGTAGTAAAAGAATCACCCGCCCTTTGCGTGGTACATCTTGGGGTTCCAAAGGATCAGATCTAATAAGTTCTGAACAGTAAACTCTGTATTATTTGGATCCGAATTTTAATTTCTTTCGAAGAGAATCTTAAAAGATAAATCGTAGGGTTTCGTCAGAATTCGAATCTAAGTGAACATTATAACAGTTCAGAAAAATTATAGATAACTGTAACAAACATAAACTGTAGATATTTAACACTGTCATGATACAATTCAGTATCTCAAGTTACAGTGCCACATCAAATCAAGATGTTTTGTGAAGACGCCATTTTCCTTTTTTTTTAAATTCTTCGTAAAAATTCACTTTGCGAATGTGCATATTTTTCGAAACACTATTGTCACAGAAGACATCATGACTCTACACTGAATAGATTTAGTTAATCCTTATCAGAACCTTGCATGGCTGTCATATTATTGTTGTTGATGTTAACAATTGGCAACTACCAACATGACGGCGTTTAAAACGCCCAGTATGAAAAGCAAAACCGCTGGTCTGTTAGTGTCTGCAGTGCCGGTGCGCAGCGCTGAAACAAGGGACAGTCACAGTATTTAACAAGACAGGCAATTTACGTATAACGTAAAATCGGGGTGCGTTCGCTTAACCATTGCTGCCGTGGTAAACAATAAGTATTACATATTCTGAGTATGTGTATGTAGCCTTAGACATCCAGCATGCAAAGCGCATAGGCCGTATTTTCATCCGTGTCCTCTCCGGCTCTACCGTTTTTCCCACATCATCCCACAAACGGCACGGTTTTCGGAAAAGAGTTTCATAAAATGAGTGCTCTGATTTCTGTACAATATCTGTCCGAAACATTTCCAATTCTAAGAAAAATTCAGGGAGGTACTATCATAAATTTAAGTAGGTTTTTATATAAAGCACTCTTTATTCTTGTCAGATTTTAATAGCACTTGAGTTTTCTCAAAATATTTTCGCCAAATCGTCAAATATCAAGTTTAATGAAAATCCGCAAGAGGGAACAAGTTGTGCAATACGAACGGACAGACGGACGGACAGACAGACAGATAGACAGACATGACAAAGCTAACGGTCGCTTTACGCAATTTTGCGAACGCGCCGAAAAAGTTCAAGAAGGAACAGAATTGCTTTGAATCCCTAAAATCCTAAATATACATGTCAACTTCGTCACCAAATAATGTACACTGGAAGCCGCAAATCACTCTGTTTTAACAATGCTATTGCAACTTCCGAGGTTATATAGGGTTGAATGAGACTAAATGAGAGTCAGGAATGATGAGTGGGTATGGATTTGGAAGGAGTGCCCACGAGCCAATCCAAGGTGGAATAGTGCACCTTAAGCCAACTGCATAAAAGGATGGAAATCATGAAAACTTAAGAAAACTTGCACCCAAGCCGGGAACCAGCAACCTCTTAGACCGACCGTCAAAGCTACAGATCCCTGTTTGGTGAGGGACACAACATACTCCCTGAAGGACGTAAGATAAACTCTGGCCGTATTTAAAAGTCTCTACATATAGGAAATGTGTCCCCTGCGGGCGTAACGAAACACTTTCTACGAGATGACATCAACTCATCAAAAAACTTGCCTTACTTGCACATTGATTCACGACTTTCCAGAAATTACACAGGCATAGGCCTATAGCAGCACTGAATGTTTCAGCCAGGAAAATCTCGCAGTAAATCTCTCCTGTCGGTGGCACTTGGTTCCTATAACAAACTCAGACGTTTTACGAATATTAAGCAGTATAACAAGAAGACATAAATGACTTGATTACACGTTAACCTGAGCGTTAAGGACTAAGCTGACAAACGAGGCTAAAACTCAGCTACATATCGCTAACGTAATTCTCGCGATTAACATCTCAACCTTCCAAAACGTCCACTGCTGATAAGCTAACAGTACAGGATTGAGGCCTAAACTGTACACGTGAAGACGATAACCGTGTTTCTTAAACTACCTTAGGCAGCATCCACTAAATCGAGAGGTATGTATTATGTAAAGAGCCACCAGGTACCAGATCGAGCCTCATCAGTCGACATGGCTGTCATTCTGTACTGCTATGCAGAATTGTTGTGTGATCGTGGGGGACTAAACAATACGAAGCTGGGGCGGGAAGTATCAACACTTCACTCCCGGACAATTAACATTCAAGGCATCGAATTCAAAGAGAAAATCGCAGAAATGTAGTACTGAGTGTTCTGAGGCTTTTGATTCACTCTGAATATTGGAAATCACAGGCGACGTTCCATGAATGCGTAATGGCTCTACAACAAATAACATCGACGCGTTTCGTGCTCGGAACAACAGAACACCGAGTTGCGACTTCTGCGTCACAGAGGAAACTTCATGAGGTTTATGTTCTTTGTCACAAGTGACCACAAGTTACGATTATTAAGGGTATAAAAACGAAACGGAAAACTGGCAGCTTACGCTTTCAGAAACGTAATTTAAAACGAGCATCAGCTTCAAATATCTATTCGCCTACGGTGTCGCAGTAAGTTTAAGGAAAGTATGGGCCTATCTCCTTTGATTTGTCTATTAATAGAGTAGGGTTTTATGCTTTGTTGACCGTGCATCCTAGTATAATCTTTGTAAATAAACCAACTTGACGCACAAACCCTAGATGAATGTTTATTTCTATTCTCTACATGTTTCGGACAACCATGTGCCCATCATCAGGAGAATTAACTGTATCAATGCGATATCTGGTATATGTCAGTCTGTGTGGACGACCGTCTGGTATGCAGGTTCCAACCTGCATACCAGACGGTCGTCCACACAGACTGACATATACCAGATATCGCATTGATACAGTTAATTCTCCTGATGATGGGCACATGGTTTTCCGAAACATGTAGAGAATAGAAATCAATAAACAGGAAGGATCTGTGCTTCAAGTTGGTTTATTTACAAAGAATAGTGTAGGAGTCTGATGTACGTATTGCTGCCATCCTAGCTCCATGAAACATACTTCAGAATTATTCTTCGCTAACAGTTGTTTCAAGTTTCAAGGCTGACTGCGAACAGTGCAATATTGCAGAAGTGTGTTTTCCGATTAACAGCAGGTGTCGGTACTGATCAGCTGCCTGTAGGATCTCGCCGCCAAGATGCGGGTAAGGCAACTGCAAACAGTATTTGTCAAGATAAAAAACACGATCTACGTAACTGTAGTTTGGCTGATTTTTAGACACCTATATTTAGTAGTTATTTTGAATCGAACTGCAACTCACATTAAATCCGTATAATCCTGCGAGTTAAAATACCACCTCCACGTATCCGACTTCGACCTTTTTCATGCAAACTTTTCAAGGGCACTTTCAAATTGAGGAGAATAAAGGACCCCCTTCTCGTTCTCTTTGGCATGCAAGATATTATATGCGTGTAAGTTGTTTCCAGCAACTAGTCGTGATTGTTGGGTTTACAAATGACTACGGAACAAGTTTGCTGTGGGATTTAATCTAGAATTCATCTTATTCTTAACCAAGTTAATTCGTCGCAGCCACGGGAGAATATGCAAGCCAATCTTGTGAACACCGGGGAGGTTGAGTTACTCGTGCCCCAGAACCACACGATGAATCACAACGTGGTGCAGAGGTAAAGCTCCACACAGTTCGTTCGATGGGCGCGAGTGGTCAGCCTCACGCTCCTGTAGCTTGGTTTCCTCTGCACAGTGCCAGGTAAATTAGACGCCTCCCCACACCCTCTGGGTTTCGCAGTCATCTATTCCTTTTTCACTTGGCTATTAATTCATCTCTTAATATTAAAATGAATCACAGGATAGGATGTCTTGCATACGTGAACATCAGTAAACTCGTACAAGAAAAGCAAAAAAGGTAAAGTTATTCCGTTACAGGCCCGGTGTGACCCAGAGGGCACTAGTGCTTCAGCCTGCATACGGATACCACACCACCCCAGCCAAACCACAACGTAACACCAACACACATCGAACCAGAGCAATACAACCCATGAAATAACTCAACAAATAAGTCGCAAGC
>Ga0131853_10025282_pt1 | contig 10702 bp, 4 predicted proteins | sample TergutLab28metaG_FD_92764 | JGI IMG/M metagenome (GOLD analysis project Ga0131853, IMG submission 92764) | Labiotermes labralis P1 segment gut microbial communities from Petit-Saut dam, French Guiana - Lab288 P1 (version 2) (version 2) | ecosystem: Host-associated > Arthropoda: Insects >... | reverse complement strand
GTACGGCTCACTGGTAACATACGTACGGCTCACTGGTAACATACGTACGGCTCACTGGTAACATACGTACGGCTCACTGGTAACATACGTACGGCTCACTGGTAACATACGTACCACGAGGCTTGCAGGTAGGAACTTAGTTTTAAAATAAAGTTTATATTAAATTGAGTCTTTAAAACTATGCATATTTAAATACCAGACAGAAGGCCTGGAGAAGAATAGAACAGTGCGGAGAGGAGAACTGCAGTTGTGGGACTGATTGCTTGGTAAAATGTGATCATGGTTCCCGTAGAAGAAGGAGAAAGGTGGGACTCGACGACAGCATGGAGAGACTGACTGACTGACTGACTGACTAATTTTGACGTTAGCTTAGACTTTACAAGAAAAGCACGGAAAGACTGCCGCAGTGTCTGAGGATGCGCGGTCTGAAGAGTGACTGGCCACTTTTGCCTTGATTAATGGTTCTCTGTGTCAGTTGTAAGGTCTTGGCCCTCAGGAAATGAGCGCTGGAATTTGCGAGGTTAGGGATTCTCACCGCGGTCCGGCTGAGATTTCCTGTTCTCTAGGTTATGATACTGTGTCACTGTGCTGCCTGGCTGTGACGATGAAGGTACGACATTCATTCGAAACGTCGGTAACTACTAGGCCAAAGACATGGTGTCATATTCCAGAAAACTGGAATCTCCGGAATTATCACACTTCACATCTGATAAAAGATTTTCGTCCCAGTCTGTGGCTGGAAGAGTCACTGCTCCATGACGCATTGTGAAGAGGAGAGCGTCCCGGTAGACGTGTTATATAAATAGTCGCATGGTAACAGCGCTTCATTTGAATGGCGCCTACAACAAAGAGAAAACTTGTGTATACAGTTCATATACAAGTCCTCTCCTATCAAAGGATGTAAAAATCTTGGAAACTTCGCCTTGTAAACAGAACAAAGACGTACCCTCCATGCGACGTGCTTCGAAATCCATTCAGTGAAATGGAAGACTAGAAGAACTATTTGCTTGCGCGTCCGTACACTAAAATCGAACTTTATTGAACTCCCGGCTGTAGCTGCCACATCGCTTGCTAGCTGAGCTCCCTAACACTGTGCGTGGCTGCAGTCGGCACGAAATCGGTAACGGGGCGCTGTTTCCCGGGTAACGCGGCTGGGGCCTGTCGCTGACCTCTCACACACAGGTAGTACCGAGGTTAAGAATATGTGGAAATACATCTCCACTCCCTCACATTTCCGTCAAGTGCACCTATCGATGGGTTGTATTCTGAGGAGTAGAGAGAACTTTGCTCCATGTAACCAGTCTGTTAATTGTCCCGTTTCAGCTTCCGTATATACTCTTCAACATTTCAGATTTTATCGCCGTGTAAATATTTTATATTTTAAAGCATTATTTTCTGATTAAAATGCATCGTATGAGTTTTGTGTTCCAATTTACAACTCCTTACCAACGGCAGTATTTTGCGATCAAATGCAGTGCGGCACACAAGGTGTAGGAGTACTTGTTCTATGTATGTATGTATGTATGTATGTATGTATGTATGTATGTATGTATGTATGTGTGTGTGTATGTGTATGTGTATGTGTATGTGTATGTGTATGTGTGTGTGTGTGTGTGTGTGTGTGTGTGTGTGTGTGTGTGTTTGTGTGTGTATGTGACTCTGGTCGTGCTTTATCACTACTGTTATCTCGTAAGGTTTTAATTAGCACATGCTGACATTAAAATTAACAGTAACTGCCACCTCAGCTGCATGAGTGTTTTGCAGTTTAACTGAGCGTTAACGTTGCATCAACATTATGAAACATTGTGCTACTGTGATGGCTGCTTAACAAGTTATGCATAGATTTCCGTAAAAGTAGAACATAAAGCATGAAAGTAACTTAAATTCTACATAGGAAAAGGCACCATCACCATGCCAATATGTGTTTTAATACCTTCTAATAAATCTCGAAATTGTTTCGATCAATACACATCGCCAAGGAAATATTTGTGGCACAACTTGCATTGTCAAGACTTATGTAGCTTCATAGTTAGCTTGAAAAATAGTGATAACAAGACAAAATATGTACATAAATTTCACATAAAATATACCGCCTGTACACCCTTATTTTAGATTTTTTTTTATCCTTTTACCCTAGAAGATACGGTATATAAAGGAATGAAGTGGGATTAGAGTATAAACACGACTTTTATCGTACTTGTAAGAAACAGCTTCATGCTTCGGCTATACATATGATAAAAGTGTCTACAGACTGCGATCCTATTTATTTTTTTACATACGTACGCTTGAACACAACGGGGATGTTTTGTCTGAAAATAAAAAAAATATTAGGCGGTAAAAAAATCGTAGATGTTATTGTGGCTTGAAGGAAAGAACCACTTGGAAGACCTACCCATATATGTGAGGATAATATTAAAATGGACCAGGAAGTGGGACGGAGACATGGACTGGATTGATCTGGCTCAGGATAGTGACACGTGGCGCGTTCTTAGGAAAGCGGTAATGAACATTCGCGTTGCATAAACTGTGGGAAAATTTTTGACTAGCTGAAAACCTCTTAGATATTCAGAAAGGACTCTTCTCCGTGGAGCTAGCTAGTTAATTACTTAGATACTATTATTTCAAATTATTACTGCTAATTTTGAAAATACAATCACTAGTGCAATTTTCAAGATACGCTGATCCATGCCCCATTATAATGGGCCATTTCTATTGCAGTTACTGGTGACACACACATACACACAATATACATATCCATACATACACACATATACAAAAAACACACACACACACACCAGTACAGCCACGGCATTTTGCACACACTGGAATCACAATTGTGTGCAATAATGTAACATCACAACCTAAGCAAACAAGCACCAATATCCACTAAGGCTTCACAATACATGACACGTATTGCAAGGTACACACAGATGTCCACTGACTGACAACAGTTTTATTGGTTCTATAAGTCAAGTTCTGTAATACAAAGCAAATTGACTTATGAATTTAGCAGGTGACAGCATCTTGAAATAAACACTTTAAATTTATGAAGCTTTAGTACTGAAATGTGTCCGGTAGGCAAGATTGAAGGTCTTTGCGACTGATGGTCCCACTTTTTGCACGGGTTTGTGCCTGAATGTAACAACAAACAACTGTGAGGTGGCTAATTACACAGACCCTTTCCTTATTGTTGAATTGCAGTCTGGTGTCGCGGGCTTCTTTTCGTGTCATGTGATGTAGAGACGCTGCACTTAACTAATTGTACATTGTGTCGGACCGAGCCAGGCTAAAAGATTTAACGGAATTGTCGTAAAACAGTAATAATAATAATAATAAATGCCCTACACTTCTATTTAAATTTCTTTCTGCATGACTGTTATCTTAACGCGTGTCGTGAATTTCCGCAGCTCTTCGGCGACTTTCGCTTAGAGACTTCAGTCAAGTCAGACCGACATTTTTACACGCTGTGCGTTTATGAATACACGTGCACAGTTTGTGCTGCAACTGGAAAAGCGTTGTTAAATAACCTATGATTAGAGGCAAGAGTGGGGAGAAGAAAATGGAGGAGGAAAAAGAATTGGGAGAAAGAGGAAGACAAGGGAGACGAGAGGATTGTGAGTGAATATAATAGCAAGAAAAATAAAAATAAAAGTGCAGGACGTTCAAGCGGGAGGAGACGACGGGGAACAAGATTGTGGGAAGGATTATCATGCTTGTGACCATCAGTATTTTATTTGTCATTTGATAATAAGAAAGAAAATGAAGAGGAAGGGAAAGGGAGGAAGAGGTAAAATAAGGGAGAGCGGAATCCATAAATAATGACGAGACGATAGAGAGGAGAAACAGTTATTACGGCATTTGGAAAGAGTTCGGTAAAATAATAAGAACCAACTTATTAGAAAGGAAAGGAGAACAGTTCCTTTGCTAACAAGAGCGTCGTTGAACGAAAGGTAGCCATAAGAAAGGAATCGTACACATTTGACTTCAACACCCTGTCCCCTCCACCCTGTTGGTCATTAACCTCCGCTGTGTGTTCATGACAGGACATGACGTACTTCCTTAAACTCCCCGCCCCCGCCATCCCATATCCTCTTCGGTTAGCTGAAGACGCAGTTTCTGGTGGCGTTATTGTGACTTGCCGCTTGCAGGTGGATGTCTGCTAGCATACGCACAGTGGCTGAGCCGGCACATCGGGATCGATTTGTCTCTCTGAATTTGAAACGTTGTGGTGCAATATGTAACTCAGTGGAGCAGAGTCCTCTGTGATAAGCTGATAGTTTTTCAGCAACACAAGAATCTCCCTGCATTTTACGAACCACATCTTCATGACCTGGATCACAACAGCCGACCAATTGTTCCTACCCTGTGCTCGATAAATACAGTCCAAGCCCTCCCGCCCTATTTATTTAAGGCGTAGTTTAGTAATCATTTCCCATCCGCGTCTAGGACTTCCATTTGTTCCCTTTCCTTCATGTTTACCTACCAAACCCCTGTATATACTCCCCTTTCTCTCCTTCATTTTATCACTGTATTAGTAAACTAATAAGGAATGCATATTATTACGCTCCTCGTCACGTAGTTTACTCCAGTCTCCAGCTGTGTTCTTCCTCCTAGACCAAAATATCTTCTCCAGCACCATGTTCTCGGATACCTTAGTCTATATTCTTTCATTAATGTGCGAAATCAAGTGTCGCAGCCATACAAAACAACGAGCAAAATATAGTTCCTGTGTATTTTAACATTGTTATCTTGTATAGCAAAGAGGAAGACCAAAGTTTCAGTACTGAACATGCTACTGGTATACGTTCCGTAGCACAACAAAATTTATGAATTTTTAGGACTTCTTAATTGAGGGTTCTGGAGTGAAAAGTACATGATGTACATATTAAATGTTGGAAATATATAATAACACGTAAGAGTAGTAAGTGGATGAGTTATAATGTATTACTTATAAAGTGTCATACACCATGGAGTGTGTTAGTGCGTCCAGTCTTGTCCACAGCGTGTCCCAGCAGTCTCAGCACGATAGAGTGGAACAGTGCCCTGTTTATAAATGGAATTAAGTGCACACACAAAATCCACAACGGCTCAGAGAAAAAAGAGCTAGCGGGGCAACAGTGTTGCCACTTGGTGCAAATAAAATCTGAACGCAAATGGAATAATGAAAAATAATGTCATTATTTCAGTAAAATGTCCACTAGGACACCCCAGATAACACGCATGTTAATTTTTGTGTCAGAAAGATTCTGAAATTCTTACGAGTCATTTGAGCAGAGAGTTACAGGAGCGGTAAGCTTAAACTGGGTCTTGTGTTTGAATAGTTTGTTCTGTACAGAGAAAATGGACGAAAACACAGGATAAATGATATCAAGAATTTGTAAGCACATAAGTTGAATATTAAGATAGAGGGATGATACAGAGAAATGTTTGAGGCCAGTACTAACGTAAAATTACTCAATACGTGAAGGTGAGGGGAAGTGGTTGAAGCAAAACAGACATACGTAACTGATTCTTGTTTGTGTTACTCAAGTGGAAGGAATAAACAAAATACAGTAAACTTGTCACGGATTAAATAAAAAAGGCGACGTTAGGAATTTCAGAACAGAAGCCGGGGACCGTAGGAACGACATAAATTGTGTGAGGGGTGTACTGACAATGCGCGAGCAGATTTTGCTGAGCTTTCTTTAGATAGGCTGCAGTTAGTCATGATCAAATCGGAAAAGAAATTCATCTGTGTGATGGCAGACTGGAAAGGGATTGGGAAAAGTTCTGGTTTTCTATAGGCCTCTGCAACGGCCACATACTGACCGAACAGTCAGACCACAGTCACACTACAGCCGGTAGCGCCACAGTCAGTTACACCACAGACACTCACAAGGGAATAGACCATGGCCGCTCAGCCCCTAGCTCGCGGGCATCCTGTTGCTCGAGACTGAGTGTAAGGTTGCCTGCTGTTGCCTGGAAATCAGTAATGTCTTTTAACCCTTTCCTTGGTGAAGACGAGACAGAATTCTGAAGCAATTTGGAAACATATGAGCTGTTTATTTATGGAGACATACATTGCATTAGTCACATGACGACACTCTAGCCTAGTAGTAAATTACATGTTTATAAATTTTTCCTGCTATTATTATTATCAGTGTTTTTATCGCACGTGATATATATATATATATATATGACGTACAAGTAAATCTATGAACACAGTCACACGTAAGCTTATTCATTCTTCGTTCTGTGTGTTAAATTTAACATTGCGTGCAAGCAGACCAAATCTTGTCGACGTTGCCCGTAACTGACAAAGGCTGAGCGGGCCTGACCTACAGTCTCATAACTTTTCCCGTTGCTTCGTTCAATACTCGTTATATATAAGATTTATTTCAAAAGGCAGTTTATCAGCTTGCTGTGTCTTATACATTTTGTTCCTGCCTTGACGGTTTGTTGGTGCCGGAACCTGGCTGCAGATGGGAGTTATACAGATAGCTGTTCATTTTCAAGCAGGGGTAAAAGGTGAAGCTGTCCATGTCGACACCCTGAAGACGTATAAGGGTAGTAGAATTGTAGCTCGACCGATTCTTAACCTCGGCGCCGGATGGAGGCGATTTGTCAGCGTCACTCCCCAGCCGCTTTACCCGGAAAAAATCCCGCGGTTCCCCAGAGCCAGTTTGGACGTTTCGGAGAAGAGATAAACATCTTGAATTTACTGGAATTTGAAGCCCAGACTATCCAACCGTAGCCTAGTCACTGTACTGACTGAGCTTTCGCGGTCTGAGTTCCCACTAAGGGCCAGAGTGGCTGTAGGGCCCCACCAGCTTTCTGTGTATTGGGAAAAGGGCGGGGGGCTAACCATTCCCCCATCTAATGCTGAATGTAGGAATGAGTGACTGTGTACCTCCACTCACCAACAGGCATCCGTGGCGTAGACAAGAACAAAATTACGTCTTTCTTATGCAAAAATTAATGCAGTGGGTAAAGTGATAATCCGATATAAGCAAATGTTGAATTTGTGTCACAAAAAGTATCCAATTTTTATTTAAACGCGCTGCGTACCAAAGACTCATAAAAAGGAGAAGTTGTTCTTGGCCTTCAGCATCAAACCATGAATGCACATAATTGTGTGGAGGCAAAGCTCCGGTCTTTCAGCAGCTTCACTCAGCCATCGCCTGCGACCTTTAATCATTATACTCCTATAAGATTTTTTCTGTGAATCTGGGCATTTTGGATTGTGACTCTCTTCATTTCGTGCCAGTGTGGCAGCAGTGTTTAGCGGGTGTATGAACATTCCAGAAACTGAAGGCGTATTGACACAAGTACGGTTATATACATATTTAAATGTTTTCTTGATTTAGGTTAGGTAGTTCCCATTATCCACGGTTACACAGCGCGGATTGGCGGAATGAATGACTAGTGGATGATGAATTGCAAAGGACGCAGAAGGGACCGACTGTGATGCAGTTCATCATCCATCCTGACACGTAGCTGGAGGCGCAGAGAAAAACTGTATAACGCCACGTATAAAACTCAGAATGCGAGCCGAGATTTACAGCGAATAGTGCTGCAAAGGGATTCCCAGTGTTTGGTCGGCGGAGCTGAATATTACTGTAACGACCCCACAGGCTAACAGAACTGGCAGACTGGTTGGATTTTAAACAGAAACAAAATGAGAATGAAACGTTTTATTTTAATGGAATCAACTGAAGTTTCGCTTGCATGAATTCAAAATCGTGCCTCCTTAATCCCAACTGTCTAAGCTTCGGAAATAAATTGGGGTTGAGTTAAAACCCAGTGCTGATACGATGAACACTGATGTACTTGAGATGTGGAGTTACTGAGCAGGGGTTTTGTTTGAAATGGAAAGGAACATACATATCTGGATCCAAAAGTTTTCTAACTGCTCATGTTACGATACTTTACAGAAATGTGTGCGTTATTAAAAATACGCAATATATTGTTCATACTAAATATTCCGAAATGTTTATAATATGCAAAGTCAAACGCAAGGATCTTTCCAATATACGAAAGAGTCTGCAAACCCAAGATTTCAAAATAGGCAATATCATGTTTTCAAATTTTCTGGTATAGTGGGCCCCCTTACAGAGTCCTTAATTCTATGAACACTTTTATTAAGCCCTTTCCTGCAGAACCCTTACAAAGACTTTAGTACTGCAGACCCCCTTACAAAGTCCTTAATTCTGCAGACCCCATTTCAAAGTCCTTAATTCTGCGGAACCCTTTACTCAGGCTTAATACTATGTACACCCTCACTAAGCCCTCAAATATAAGGGCGTCCTAACTAAGTCCTTAGTTCTACGGACCCTCATTAAAATTACATAACCTGGCGACCCACTCTGGCAAAACTTTCAATAACATTTCATATCTGAGTATACCCCATGCGCAAGAAACATACAGATACTCTTGAAACCTTTGTCACGTTAATGTAGACGTTTGTTAAAAAAACAAAAAAAATTCCTAGCGGTAATGACAATACTTGTAAATCTTCAGATTAAGCAGAACTTAAAGGGCGGTAGAGGTGAAGTTCTACTAAATTCGCGGACCATTTAACCACAACTCGCGCTCTCGAGGCTGATAAAATGTAAAAGGTAAAGTGCACCCTTCTACAGGCACTGAGGCTCTGTACAGGCCGTACTGCCCATATGGGGAGTAGAGGTATAGCTCTACTCTTTCTTGACCATGGCACTAGAAGGGGGTGAGGGGTCAGCGTCACGCCCTGGCCGCTCTTTACCCTCGGAAAGACTTGGTACCCACTGTACAGGAGGCTGGGTGGGACTCAGGGTCGGTCTGGACAGGTGCGGAAAAACTCGATTCTACCGGGATTCGATCCTCGGACCGTCCAGCCCGTAGCCAGTCGCTGTACCCATTACGCTACACCTCGAGGCTGATACAAAACAGTTTATATAAAGCTCGACCCCTCTGGTTCGTATTATAGAGGTTTCTAGCCGCAAGTTTATGGTCCTGGACCAGCGACACGGACTGGGGTTTTGGAGGTTCTCAGTTTCTTCAAGAGGTTGCTGACGTGTTTGTTTGGTCAAGCATTCACGTCAGAGATTCGCTGTTCATGGACGGTTAGACGTAAAGTTTGTGGTGCTTTAACATGCATCCTTTGTTTAGACCCATGCTTCTCAATTTATTTTATTTCACGGAACAATAAAAAGCTACAGAACGTACTGAAGAACCCCTGCCTGCCCACAGAAAGTAAAAATGAAATAGGAGTAATTGTCTTTAATTACATTACATGTAAAATATCAACGACTACCCTCAAACTGGTCGATAACCTGATCGTTATACATAGACTGTCTATGGCGAGCTCTGCTGACTGACTTGACTACAGAATCAGGAAGCTACTGGATTGAAGCAGCGACTGATCGTCTGCGTGCTCTGTGACTGAATGATTAGTGTGGATTGTCGTCACACGAATTTTAATTCGTACAAACAAATTTAGGACCGCCAATAAACTCTTTCTCCATTACGCATTTTCGTATCTCAGAACCATCGACACACCTTTAGGGAACACTGGGGTTCCACGGAACACAGTTTGAGAAATTCTGGTTTAGGTCATCCATTACGCTTTAAAACTGGTTGTTGTAGATAAGTAGCACATGCTGTCAGAGTCCTGTGTGTTGTTCACATTATGTTTCTGCGTGTCATTAGCTGTTAACTCCGTTTGAAAACAAACGACACTGTTCAGTAGGCCCCTCAATTTCCCTAATGATGTGTGTGATCCCGTGTGTTTGTTCTGCTGGGCGGCCATAGGATATTACTTGGAAGGTGACAGCCAACCTTAATATTTAAAGGAGAAAATTATACAGAACGTCATTTAATGTTCCAGTTCCAACGGCGAGTAAACGCACTCCGCCTTAGTTATAAAAACCCATAAGGTAATGTTGTATAGGAAAATAATCGCTGTTTGTTCTGATGTCCACACAAAGTACGTAAGTGCAATCTGGGCGGGACGTAAAATTATTTGCTGTTAAATCTGGTGGTAAGTGAAGTAACTACTGGGTTTTAAGGAATTAATGTGGTTTTTTTTTGGCTGCAGTATTTCATAATTTGCAGTAACTGGTTCCTTATACACGTATAGTAACTTGTATGCGACGAGAAAATGAGCAGAGTGAAAGAGACCCAAATTTTAGCGGATTTCAAATTTAAACCCGATTAATTTATAAACCTCTTATTAGGATCAGAGTTGGTGGGTTGTTACTGTAGCTACTATTGTGTTCAAGATGAATAATGAAACAAAACAATGAGAAGAATATCGCACATGTCAGCAAGATAGAGCAGGTTCTGTTATGGTTGTTGAGACCGGCTGTGAAAATGCAGGTATGGTTACAATACTTATAACGACGTAAACAAATTAACAGACTAACGGATACGTAAATGTCTTATTAACTGACACCGTCCTTCGGAGGCCCGGGTTCTCTCCCAGAGTAGTTCTGTGGGATTTGTTGTGGACGAAGTGTGAATTTGACACTTTTCATGTAAGTAAGTCTCTTCGTTTTACATTCATTGTTCCGTGCATCATTGTAATTCTTTAAAATAACCAACACGATGTCACTTGTAGACCATCCTTTATTTTCATGGGTAGTCGTCATTCACTCTCTACATGTTTCGAGCTTTCTAGAAGCTCATCATCAGGAGATCGTTCTTCCTGTACAGTCAGCTTTCTGGTATATAGTATTTGCTGTAG
>Ga0131853_10025281_pt1 | contig 10702 bp, 15 predicted proteins | sample TergutLab28metaG_FD_92764 | JGI IMG/M metagenome (GOLD analysis project Ga0131853, IMG submission 92764) | Labiotermes labralis P1 segment gut microbial communities from Petit-Saut dam, French Guiana - Lab288 P1 (version 2) (version 2) | ecosystem: Host-associated > Arthropoda: Insects >... | reverse complement strand
GGCAGTGCATTGCCGGGTTTGATGTCTGCGCCCAATCCTGCGATAACGGTGTCGCCAACGTTGAGGCCTTGCGGGGCAATGATGTAGCTCTTCACGCCATCTTCATATTGAATCAGCGCGATGAACGCCGAACGGTTGGGATCATACTCAAGGGTAAGAACCTCTGCCGGAACATCGAACTTTGTACGCTTGAAGTCGATGATGCGGTACTTCTTGCGGTTGCCGCCGCCGCGGTGACGCACGGTGATGCGCCCATAGCTGTTGCGCCCGGAATGCTTTTTCTTCGTGGCCAGCAAACTGCGCTCAGGTTTGACCTTGCTTAAGCCCGAATAGTCTATGGTAGACATATTGCGGCGGGCGTTGGTGGTGGGTTTGTATACACGAATAGCCATAACTTCTCCTTACTATGTCAAGCTTCGCGGGGCTGGCTAGCTCCCTTACATCGCTTGCAAGTGTGTATAATCTCTTACATCATGCCGTCGAAAAATTCGATGGATTTGCTGTCGTCGGCCAAAGTCACGACCGCTTTCTTCCACTTGGAGGTGTAGCCTTCATAGCGGCCATAGCGGCGTTTTTTACCACTCATATTGATGGTATTGACTTTTTCAACATCTACTTTAAACAGCTCTTTCACTGCCCACGCGATTTCGGGCTTGGTGGAGCCCAACGCAACTTTGAATGTATATTTACGCTTGCCATCTTCGTTGGCGGCACCAATCATCGAAGCTTCCGTGATGATGGGCTTGAGGATAATATCCTGTGCGAATTTACTCATGCTGCAACCTCCGTTTCTTTGGCTGCCGGAGCGAACAACTCTTCCACGCGTGCAATCGCGTCTTGTGTGATGAGCACTGTGTCGCAGTCCAGCACCTCATAGGTATTCAAGCTGTCTGCGTAGGTGACTTTCACACCTTTGAGGTTACGTGCGCTGAGGTAGATGGTTTTGTCGCTCTCTTTGGTGACGATGAGCGTTTTCTTGCCGGTTTCCAGCGCAGCCAGCATTTCTGCCACTGCCTTGGTTTTAACTTCTTCCAGGCTCAGCTCGTTGAGCACCTTGAATTCGTTGTCGCGCACTTTCGAACTCAGCGCACTCTTCACTGCCAGGCGGCGCACTTTTTTGTTCACCGCAAAGCTATAGCTGCGGGGCTTTGGCGCGAAGGCCACGCCGCCGCCTGTCCAAATGGGGCTACGGGTGCTACCATGGCGTGCCCGGCCGGAGCCTTTTTGCCGCCAGGGTTTCTTGCCGCCGCCGCGCACTTCGCTGCGGGTTTTGGCGCTTTGTGTGCCAAGCCTTTGGTTTGCCAAATAGCTGCGCACTGCCAGGTGCATTGAGGGCACGTGCGGCTCAATACCAAACACGGCTTCACTCAGTGCAACTTCGCCAACCGATTTACCGGTTGTATCATAAACTTTTACGTTAGGCATGGTGACTCCTTTCCTTACGCTTTCACGGCAGACGAAATCATAACGATTCCGCCGCGCGGGCCAGGGATTGCGCCTTTTATGGCCAAGATGTTGTTGTCTTCGTCCACTTTCACAACGGTGAGGTTTTGGATGGTAACGCGCTCGTGACCCAAGCGCCCGGCCATTTTTTTACCTCTCATAACACGGCTGGGGGTTGAACACGCGCCCAAGCTGCCGCCGTGGCGGTGCACCGGGCCAGAGCCGTGGGTCTCTTTGATGCGGCTGAAGTTCCAGCGCTTGATGACGCCAGCAGTACCTTTACCTTTGCTTGTGCCAACAACGTCGACTTTTTCGCCGGCTTCAAAGATTCCGGCTTTCAGCACATCGCCAATTTTGATGTCCGCCTGCGGGATCTTAAACTCTTTGAGCTTGCGCTTGGGCGCCACGCCGTTCTTTTCAAAGTGACCAGCCAGAGGCTTGGTGACTCTCTTCACGCGGATGTCACCAAATCCAAGCTGCACCGCTTCATAGCCGTCGTTTTCCATCGTCTTGAGCGTGACCACCGGGCAGGGGCCAGCTTCCACAACGGTGACCGGCACAACATTGCCTTTTTCGTCAAACACTTGGGTCATGCCAAGCTTTTTGCCGATAATTGCTTTTTCCACTAATAGTTCCTCCTGTTTGGTTATTGGTTGAACTCAGGTTTAAGTCCAACATGACCAACGCCAACACTCTTGCTTTATTATTGTATTAATTAAGCATATAAGCATATAGCATTAAGCATTTACAGTTTGATTTCGATTTCAACGCCCGCCGGCAGTTCCAGGCCGCTGAGAGCTTCCACGGTTTTGTTCGTGGGGCGCAAAATGTCGATCAGGCGCTTATGTGTGCGCTGCTCGAACTGCTCACGGCTGTCTTTGTATTTATGCACCGCGCGCAAAATCGTAACGATTTCTTTCTGCGTGGGCAGCGGCACCGGGCCGCTCACTTGCGCGCCGGAAGCTTTTGCGGTTTCCACAATGCGCTCGGCCGCTTTGTCAACCAGTGAATGGTCATACCCTTTTAAACGAATACGAATGTTGCCTTTTGCCATAATGTTACGCCTTTCTGTTTTGGCGGGCTTTGGTTGGCTGAAGTTTTCGCCCACGGCCCCGGGTGTTTCGAGCACCCCGTTAAGAAAAACCGGAGAGATTCCCCGGACCGCAGCCAACACTTTGGCCAACAATGGTCGCCCAAATTTGAGAATCGGACTTGCTCAGCGAAAATTTCCGGCCAGAGCCGCTACCTCTCGCGTCATCGCACATTAAAAATACCCAAGCGCACATTGAGACAAACTGGCCTCAAACACGCGCCTAGATATTCTATCACAATCGAGTTTACAAGTCAAGCGTTTTTTGCAAGAATTTGTAATAAATTTTCGACTATAGTTTTTGTTGCTTTTTTGGTCAATTTGCACGAGCGCTTGTCACACGCTCACTCACGCAATGTGCTTCGCGTAAAAATCTTCAATCGTGGCATAGAAGTCTTCCGCTGTGCCATCATTCAAAATGGTGATGTCGGCCATTTTTTCGCTCTCGCTGGTCTTGAAGATTTTTTCTTCATTGGCGTCGTTCTCACGCAGTTTTTCCACGCTGTTGCCGTCGCGCGCAGAGCCGCGGGCCAGCATGCGGGCATAACGCACTTCGTCATCGCTGATCACGATGTCGGCCAATAAAAACGCGTCACCCAATTGCTCTTTCATAAACTGGACGTCTGAAAGCGGGCGAATGCCACTCACAAGATAAACCGGTGCGCCGCTTTCGCGGATCTTTTTCACGATTTGCTCAGGGAAAAATGTTTGCCCGAACTCGCCCATGTATTTTTGCGAAGTCTTGTGCAAATTGTCACGCGTGAGCTCCAGGCCATCTTTAGCGGCCAATTCGCGCACGATGTCGCCGATCGACACCATGGGGATGTCGTACTTTTCCGCGATGTACTCCAGGAAAAAATCTTTCCCTGTTCCGTTTTTGCCAACTGCTGCGATAACTTTCATGTGTGTGATCCTCCTAAAATTTAATACTTAATTTAATTCGGTGCGAACTTCGTTCCAACCCGTGCGCACAACAACCATATCCGCAAATGGATAAACGCTGATCACCTGCCCGCGCCAACCCCGCGCCTCATAGACCCCGGTGAAGAAGAACGGGAACACCTGGCTGTTCCAAAAGCTGCGGCCATAGGCCCCGGGCGCCATGGAGCGCGGTGGTGCCTGCGCCATAAAATGCGGGCAAAGCAATTGCTCGTCTTCCCAGCGGCCATAGTTGAGCCACAAATAACCCAGCCGTAGCATATCATGCGTGTTCATGCGAATCCCGCCCGCACCCCGGTAAGCACCGTCGGGCAATGCCGGCCACGCAACGCTTGTGATGCCCAGCGGGCCAAAGAGATATTGCTGCGCAAAGTCATAAAGGCTTTGCCCAGCCGCGCGGGCAACCACGCTGGCCAACAAGTCGTATGTCACACCGATGTAGGCGTAGCGACTGCCCGGCGCGTGCTGTTGCGGCCGCAAAAATGCCGCAAGGCCGCTGTCCTCAGCTTCCCACCAATCACCGCCGTCTTCCAGCCCGCTGGTCATGGTAAGCAAATGGTCAATGGTCATAAGCTCTTTTCTGTCTGTCGAAACAATATACGCCTCCGGGAAAAAGTCAATCACATTTTGATCAAGACATTCGATATAGCCCTCGTGTATTGCGATGCCCACAAGCGTGGCCAGTACCGACTTCGTGATCGAAAAAACCGGGAACGCCGTTGTTTCATCAAAACCTTCAGCATACCATTCGTAAATCAGCTGCCCGCGATAGAGCACCAGCAAGCTGTCCGTATACTCCCCGCCGTCGGCGCGGCCCTTGAAGTCATACAGCCGCCGCATAAGTCCGGCCGAAAACCACCACGGCGCAGGGCCTTCTATAAATTCCTCTGTTGGCCAAACGCCGAATCTGTCCGGCATGGTGCCGTCGGCATACACGGGCGCCGTGCGTGTTTCGGGGATGCGGTTTGGCTGCGCGCTGGGGTTCCATAACGCAAAAACACTGAAAAAACTCAGTACGCCGGCGAATAGTCTTGTTAACATAGTGCCTCCCTATATTTCGGTTCGAACTTCGGTCCAGCCGGTACGTACAACCACCATACCTAATCTAGGATAAACCGTGATGTATTGCCCGTTCATTCCGGCCGCTTCATATGAGCCCGTTAAGAAAAACGGAAACAGGTTATTGTTGGTAAACGAACGGCCCAAGCCATAAGGCGCCATAGAACGCGAAGGGGATTGCGCCATAAAATGCGGGCAAAGCAGCTGCGCGTCTTCCCAGCGACCAAAATTCAACCACAAGTAGCCAATGCGCGCCATATCACGCGCAGTCATGTGAACGTTGAAGCTGCCGGAGTTGTTTCTGCTGTTGTTGCGCACGCCAGTAGCGCCCAATGGCCCAAAGAGATATTGCTGCGCAAAGTCATAAGGACTTTGCCCAACCGCGCGGCTGAGCAGCGTGCCCAGCACCTCGTGCGCGGCACCGCCCGTAAAGCGGCTTCCCGGTTGGTACCGCATTGGCCGCAAAAATGCTGTGAGGCCAATGTCATCCGCAGCCCACCATTCGTCGCCGTAGTCCAGCCCGCTGGTGTAAGTAAGCAGGTGTTCAATGGTCATGTCGCGCTTCATGTCGTTTTCGTCAAGCTGCGCTTCGGGAAAAAATTCGTAGGCCCGTTGGTCAACGCTTTCGATATAGCCCTCATGTATCGCGATGCCAACAAGCGTGGCCAGCACAGATTTGATTGCGGAATAGATATTGAACTGCGTCGTTTCGTCAAAGCCCTCGGCGTAATATTCGTAAATCAATCTGCCCCTGTGCAGTACCAGCAAACTTTCGTGATACGGCGCGATGGGTTGTTTGCGGGCATACATGCTGCGCAAAACGCGCTCCGAAAACCACCACGGCGCAGGGCCTTCTGTGAATTCCTCTGTTGGCCAAACGCCGAATCTGTCCGGCATGGTGCCGTCGGCATACACAGGTGCCGTGCGTGTTTCGGGGATGCGGTTGGGTAAAACATAAGGGTTCCAAATCGCGACGATCAAGCTGAAAAAGCTCATCAAAAAAGCAATGATTCGCATGTGTGTGACCTCCTGAATTTAACGATTTTCCTGCTCGTCCAATTCCAATGTTCTCTCAATCGCGCGGTTCACAAAGCCATTCATGCTTTCGCCGCGCGCGGCCACATAGGCTTTCAGCTCTTCTTTGCGGCCTTTTTTCACAAGAAATTCTATTCTATCATAAGCTTTGGCGTTGTATTTCGCATTCGCTTTCTTCTTCGCTTCGCTAAGCGGCGACAAGCACATCAGCCCCTTTCAGTAAGTTGCACAACGATAGACACATTCGTAAGTGTAAGTTCGTGCAAAATTCCATCTTGCAAGACACATACGATAGTGTTATAATGTAAGTAAATCAAAACGAAGGAGAATCCCATGAAATATTGCAGAGCTGTCGATAACCGAGTCTCAGAAACCGGCATTTTGCGGGAAAGCGCCGCCGTCGCCGTCGATTGCATCGTTGACTGCGCACGGTGCCCGCGCGTACAAACATTGGCACATATCGCAAAAGATTATCTCGAGAAGATGGAAGGGGTTTGGGGTGCGGTTGAATCACCCTAACAGCCTCCCTGTCACCATGTTCGAAAGCAAAAAGCCCTCCCGTGTGAGCCGCAAGCCTTTTTCATCTATTATAACGTATTTGTCAAGCCCCGCCGCCCGTTCACATAAACCCGCCGAAGGCGACAAAATACCCTTTGTCAGCCGCAACGCAAGCATGGTGCGCTCGGTTTCATCGCCGCCGGGGCCATCGTCGATGGGCGCGCCGCCGCGCAAAAACGCGTCCAAGTCACGTGGGTAGTGCCATCGGTTCCCCTGCGTAAAGCCGTGCGCGCCGGGGCCAATGGCGAAGTATTCGCCACACGTCCAATAGTTGAGGTTATGCTGCGACTCACACCCCGGTTTTGCGAAGTTTGAGATCTCGTATTGCGCAAAGCCATGTTGTTCCAGCCATTCGCAGGTATGTAAATAGAGCTCGGCCTGTGCGTCTTCATCCGGCAAGTTTGTCGGCAGCGTTTCATAAAATTTTGTCCCCGGCTCTATCTTTAATAGATAAGCGCTCACATGCTTCGCCCCCGCAGCTTCGCAAAACTCCAGTGTACGCGTCAAACTTTCGCGCGTCTGCCCGGGTATGCCAAGCATCACATCAAGCGACAAGTTGTCTATGTTGAGCATGTCCAACGCCCGCTCCACCTGCGCCAGGCTGCCCTGCCGCCCCAAAGCTTTTCGTTCGCTCTCCACCGCGGACTGCAACCCCAGGCTCACGCGATTCACCTGGCTGGCGGCAACAACTTCACAAAACGCGGGAGTCACGCTGGTTGGGTTGCACTCAATGGTGAACTCGCCCGCGCAGTCAATCTCGCCAAGCAATCGCTTAAGCATCTCTGGCGGCAAAACGCTGGGGGTGCCCCCGCCGATGTAAGCCGTCTGCCAAGTTTGCTTTTGCGCGCGCAGAATTTCAATGCAGCGTTCAATATATGCCGCTTGCAGAGAATACAGCGAAGCGACCTGCTCGCCGCAGGAGTAAAAATCGCAATACGGGCATTTTTGCTTGCAAAACGGCACATGAACATATAATGATTGGTTTGGCATGGTAACAACCTGTAGGGGTGGCTTGTAAAGTCCACCCGCGCTATATTTTAGGGTTTCGGGCGGCTTGCAGGCCGCCTTTACAGCCTTATCTATGTCAAAACGCACTGCTCAAAGGCATTTTCTCGAAGTATCGCATAGCGTTCTCCTATTTCTCTCGCATGCTACGCTCAATGTCGCGCTTTGCGGCGCGTTTGGCCGCGTCGGCGCGTTTGTCATAGAGCTTTTTGCCCTTGCACAGGCCAATGCTCAGCTTCGCGCGGCCATTTTTGAAGTACAACGAAAGCGGGATGATCGCCAGCCCCTGTTTTTTGTTTTCGTCAAACAGATGTATGATTTCTTTTTTGTGCAGCAGCAGCCGGCGCACCCGCGTGGGCGCGCGGTTGAAGACATTGCCCTGTTCGTAGGGGCTGATGTGCATACCGTGCACAAACATCTCGCCGTTTTTCACGCCGCACCAGCTGTCTTTGAGGTTCACGCGACCCTGCCGCAGCGATTTGACCTCTGTGCCAAACAGCTCAATGCCGGCTTCATATTGGTCCAACACATGGTAGTCGTGCCAGGCTTTTTTGTTCTTGGCAATTTGCTGGAATTTTGCCGATGTCTGTTCTGCCATGTGCGAACACTCCTCTCTTGCAGCTCTTCAATTTACATTGTGCGCTTTTTTGTGTTACCGAAACACATAGTGCTTCTTCACCGGTTTTGTTACATTCCAAACGCAGGCCAGCCCTTGTGGGAACACAACATAGTCCCCCGCGCCAATGCTGACGCTGCCGCCGTCGTGCGTCACCGTAACTTCGCCTTCCACAAGCAGGCAGGTCTCCTCGCTGTCGTAATACCAGTCAAACTCCGACACCTCGCAGCCCCAAACCGGCTTGCTTTGCATGGCCTGCACCTCGGCAGGGCTGGGTTTCTTCACGCGAATCGTCATAGTTACTACCTCCTCGTTGTTCGTTTGTTTCGTCCTGGCACGTTCTTTTTTGCTCTTGCTTTCTTCTCTTTTTCTTTCTCGGCAGCCTTGCGGCGCATTTCTTCGTTGACCTTGAAAAACACCATGCTGCCGCCAACCACCTGCACCACCTGGCTTTGCGTCATCTCGGCCAGGGTTTCAGCAGCTTCGCGCGGTGTTTGTGGGCAGGTTTCCAGCAGCACCTTAATTTTAATCAGCTCATGCGTATGAAACGCCTGCAGCATTTGCGCGGCAACGGCCTGGCTCGCGCCCTCTTTGCCCACCTGGAACAGCGCGGGCAACCCGTTCGCCTGCGCGCGCAGCTGCGCGCGTTGTTTGCTTGTCATATTCTTAAACCATACTTTCTAAGTGTTAGGCACCAACTTGGGCTTTCCCATATTATAACACAAAAATCACGCCGAGGCAACACACTCGCGCAAATTTTCGTGCCCAAACAAAATGCGCTCCCTGATTTTCACATTCAGAAAAGACTTACCGCTCACTGGTTGGACTCAGGGGAGCGGTTAATTTTTTTATTGCCGCCAGGGTTGTTGAAGATTGTCGCGCAGATAAGTAAAAATGCCATGCACAACAAAACCAGCTCCATCCGCTCACTCCTTTCCATAGAACCTGCTTCTACTTCCAAGGAGAAAAACCAACTGCGCCCCAACAGGCCATAGCACCAAGAGCCTTATAGCACATATTTTCGGGTCAGTCAACAAAATTTGCCAATTTTCGCGATTGCTTTCACGCGAAAATCCCACAAACCTCTCCAGGGCAACATGATTTCATTGACAATCGGGTATAATTTATATATAATATACCATCTTTGCCACAAAGGGGGTTGCCCTATGACGCGAAAGCGTAAAATCATTGTGCTGGTAACTGGGTTTTCAGTGGCGGCAATGTTGCTGCTTTCAAGCCTGATCATAACCCGTGCACATAGCAGGCAGTTTGCGCCCCGCAGCCGCGTCGGCATTGCGGGGGTGAGCGAAGCATGGGAGCCTGAAGATTTCATCCACGCGCTGCCAGACGGCATGGCCGCAAGCTTTCGCCGCGCGCCAAATCCAAACCGCCCTGGCACACAACGTGTAACACTGCAAGTAATCACCGAAGACGGCCGCAGGATTCGTCTGCGTGCACAGCTGCGCCTGCTGGAACCGCGCGACCCGCTGAAGTTTGAATTGGGCTTTACGCCGGAGCCGCTCTCGCCCTGGGCATTGTTTGAAGCGCGCAATCAGTTCGATGCCCCTATGGCGTTCTCGCCCGCACCCACGCTGCGCACCACGCCCGGCGAGCAAACCCTGCAACTTTTGCTTGATGGCCGCTCCTATGAATTCACCATACACATTGTGGATACCATCGCCCCACGCGCTATTGTGCGCAACATTGAAACGTTTGTGGGTGCGCCATTGACCCCGGAGGACTTTTTTGATGAAATAGACGACCAAAGTTTCGTGGCGCTTTCGTTTGTAAACGAGCCCGACATGACACTCTACGGCGAAACGCAGGTGGTGGAAATCCTGCTGCGTGACCACGCGGGCAACGAGAGCACCGTGCAGGCCGAGCTTCGCATCACTGAGCAGGACGACCCGCCGGAAATCCACGGCCTGCGCGACATCTACGTGGGGCGCGGCGGCACCATCGCATTCCGCAGGGGCGTAACCGTTACGCACAGCAGCGACGCAGCCACGCTTGAAATCGACAGCTCGGGCGTAAACATCGCTGTGCCGGGGGAATATGAGGCAACCTACATTGCCCGCACCCCTGCCGGGCACGAGACCCGCGTCACCGTGCGCGTCACCGTCAGCGAAGTGACAGAAGAATCCGCCCTTGCGCTTGTGGAACCCATTCTGGCGGCAATTATTCAAGAAAACATGAGCAAAACCGAACAGGCGCAGGCCATTTTGGCATGGATTCGCAATAATATTGCATATAATATCACCGGAGTGCACGGCTCTGTGCTCGACGGCGTCTATCAGGGCATGAACCTGCGCCGTGGCGACTGCTTCACGTTTTACGTCCTGGCGAAGTTCATGCTGGACCAACTGGGCATTGAATCCGTCAGCATGGAGCGCTACCCGGTCACAAACACGCGGCACTATTGGCTGCTGCTCGACCTTGGCGACGGCTGGCACCACTTCGACCCAACGCCCATCCGCACACCCGCGCCCAACTACGGCTTTATGATGACCGCCTCGGAAGCAGAGGCCTTCGACCCCTTCGGCTGGGGCTATTTCTACCGCTTCGACCCGGCAAGCATACCGGAAGGCGTGGAGGTTGTACGCGAGTGATTCGCATCAATATACGGAGTTATCACAATGATCCCTATCGGAATTCTGGGCGGCCTGGGGCCTGCGGCAAGCAGCCGCCTCTACAGCATGCTTATTTCTCTGTGCCCTGCCCGGCACGATCAGGACCACCCGGATGTGCTGCTGTTCAGCAAGCCCTCGGTGCCTGACCGCACGGCGTATCTGCTGGGCCGCGGGCCATCTCCCCTGCCCGCGCTGGTTGACGGGCTGCGCACGCTGGAGCAATCGGGCGCGAGGCTGCTGGCACTGCCCTGCGTCACAGCACACCACTTTTACAATGAACTGCAGGCCGCCGTGCATGTACCGCTGCTGAACATGCTCACGCTCACG
>Ga0131853_10025280_pt1 | contig 10702 bp, 7 predicted proteins | sample TergutLab28metaG_FD_92764 | JGI IMG/M metagenome (GOLD analysis project Ga0131853, IMG submission 92764) | Labiotermes labralis P1 segment gut microbial communities from Petit-Saut dam, French Guiana - Lab288 P1 (version 2) (version 2) | ecosystem: Host-associated > Arthropoda: Insects >... | reverse complement strand
TTTTATTTCATGCCTCTACATATTTCGAGCACATGTGCTCATCATCAGGAGGTCAAAATTGCATTACACAGCCTCTGGTATCATCACACCTATAGCCGTCTCGGCACGAGACGGCCACCTACATGTGGCATGAAATAAAACTTATTGTGAAACAAATTTAGTGCATCAAGTTGGTTAAATACTGAGATAAAACACATCATGTTACAAACACAGTAAACCCCCCATATGCACATCCTCAGCCAGCTGTCACACAAAGCATACAGACCATTACACAACTTTACAATACACTACGTTCTTACCTGTCCATGTGCATTTCTTGGCTCTGTCATATCGCACCGTCGTATTGCATCGTCACGGATTATTGAACACTCACTCTGATGTAGCGGCCGATGTGCAGTGCACGCTAGGCACACACCACCAGGCTTGTTTATGTCTGCCAGCTGCACAAACATCCCCACTTACTGAAAGGTGTGAACGTATTCGCAACAGAGAGTGTCTTTTCGAAACCCGCATAGCACAGCCCTGGCCTTCCCAAGGTCAGCCCAGCAGAGGTCATGTACAGTGACAGGGGCTCAGTAGGTCATTGGTGCCCTCTGGTAGCGCGCAGCATGACGTCAGGACGCGTATATGATAGCCAGCCTTTAAAGGTGTTTCATATAAAGCAGTAGTCATGCTCAGCGGTCCACAGCACAACACATATCGATATTACGAACATCATACAATAAATTCTGTTTGTAAGCTGCTTGTTGCTCACAGCGCTGAACAGTAAACACTCTTGTCGCCGGATATTGTTCTGGGCATGGTGTGAGTTCTGGTGGCGACGTGATTGGGAGAGCCGCTCTGCAGCGTCGCCAGGCGTCTTTCGGAAAATTACCTCAGCGGACACCTGGGCAGGTCGCCGCGCTGACGGCAGTGGCAAAGTGCGTCGTCCACATCCTCACGGTGTGCACACACACACTACTGCCGTGAGATGCAGTACTTCAGTCTAACAGCTGCACACCTGACCACACAGTGCTAACGCTGTTGTGTGGGGTTCACTTCGGGACGAGTGCTGTCGTCTCACATCTCTTTCCTCTCGCTTTGTATATATACAGTGTTTTAAATTACGGAATTTCTCTCTCTTCATTGAACAGCCAACACTTCGACATTTGTATCCTCACGACGTTGCACTAGCAGCGCCTTGTGTCGCCGACGCAGAGACCTCTACCTGATAACGCATAACACACAACAGACAAGAACCCATGTCCGCAGCGGGATTCGAACCCGCAATCGCAACAGGCGAGCGACCGCAGATCGACGCCTCTGACCGCGCGGCCAGTTGGATCGACTTTGACACAGACGGCATGCAATGAATTTAAGGATGCGGTAGTATAGACAAACTTGACTATCAGTCTCACTGTTCTGTAGACAGTGCATCGTGATCAGAGTGGACCTCATCGTGGTAGCAGCTAGTCAATGTAGATGCTTGGTAAATACCGTGTACTGCATGTAAAGTAACTGTCTGCTGCTGCTGATGAGTGGGTACTCTTTTCGAAACACGTTAGAGGCTTATTACTGAATTAAATTAAGAAAGAAACGCACGTCTTGTTGGTCCGTACAACGCATGAACTAACAGTGTCACTGTTCTGCAGTCAGCCCCACACACAGTAACACAGCAACACAGTGCAGTGCCAAACCTCACAGCTTCTTAAGACGAACACGGAATGCAGAAACATGTCCTGCAAAACGCTGCCAAATGCTTTCCCTGAACCCACCGAGGCGGGCCGGATGTGACGACGACGACGACGTAATTAGCTTGTCTGTTTGATCATTGTGTGACCGTGCATCACTGATACAATAATATAAACAGCCAACTGGATGCAACAATAACAAATTTTATTAATAATTACAATCAGCTCAACATGTTCCGGGCGATAATTTCGTCCATCCTCAGGAGCACTAGACTGTGGTATAATGCACAGGCGATGCTGCAGCACCGCCTGTGCATTATAACACAGTCTAGTGCTCCTGAGGAAGGGCGAAATTATCGCGCGAACCATATTGAGCTGATTTAAATCATTAATAAACTATTATTGTTGCATCTGGTTGGTTGTTTATATTATTCTGTCTTTCTGTCTGTAGCGGACCTAACACCGGTCGTCCAGGGAACTGACGGTCGGCCATACTGGGCGAAGCTGAGCACCAAAATACACAAGAAAGTGGCTGAACACTTTACGTCACGTTGTGTTTACAAACCACTTTCAGAGTTCGTGGTGTCTGTTGTAACACAATTGTTGTATGTGCCTGTTTATTGTAATAGCAGCGCACAGTCAGTTCCGCTACGTGTTTCGGCCACTTCCTTCAGGCCAGTTCGCACAAATGACGATAACAACACAAGGCAGTTCACCGAACAAATACTTGAGGGATTTAGTGAACAATGTTACACAAGTCTCGTGTTGTGTCAGCACACAAAAAAAACTGTAAGTCTGGTATATATAATTAGTGTGAGGTAAGTTATCTTCCTTGTATTATTTAAATATTTGAAGAAAATTAGTGTTTTATAACCGCTACAAGATTAGTGTAAGTTCTGTAATATCAATATACAGCTGAACACTGGGACTTTTTTAAACCGACTGTATTCTCACGTGATGCTATCACGGGACTGTATCAGTTCTCTCGGACACACATTTCAGCAGTCTAGACCAGCCCTGTCGGCACAACACGTGTCCCACCTATACGTGTGACACAGAACTGTGCTCGCTGATTTACAGTTCCCTGCGGAACTGAACTGTTTTGCTGCTAAGAATAGGGCATGTTACAGGACATTTCCTTATTTATCGGTCTGAATATAGGAATAGTTAAGGAAACGCGGTTCAAGGAGCAAAGGATACGTTCCTCGTGTCTAACAGGCCGTGCCTAACACGCTAACGACCTGCGGACCAGCAAATCGTTTGCTCTCCCCACTAGAAGTTCCTTTCTATTCCTCGAAATGCACAAGTAGGTTAATTGCTAGACCGTTGTGCGTCCTTACGGAGATAAAATTGTGCGTCACTGAACTGTGGCAATTTCTTCTCCAGGAATTTACTTCGTCCAGGGCACGGTTTGTATAACTGTGGTTCGTGGGTCACCGTCATTTTGCAGTGTAAAGTGACTCCCCAATTTATACCAAATGTGCGGCTTTTGATGCTCGTGTGAACGTGCATCCTTAGTATGAAACGATTTGTTGACCATTTGATGCAACAATTGTTATTTATTAATCAACATTTAGTTCAGCATGTTTCGGGCACCATTGTGCCCATCTTCAGGAGCGCAAGGCCGTATATTACTGCATATGGTTTACACCAGTTAATGTGCTGGGTGGAGTCATGGGAAGCCGGGAGGCAGGTCACTGCAGTATGTGGTCACTGCAGTCTATGGTCACTGCAGTCTGTGGTCACTGCAGTCTGTGGTCACTGCAGGCTTTGGTCACTGCAGTTTGTTATCACTGCAGGCTATGGTCACTGCAGTCTGTGGTCACTGCAGGCTATGATCACTGCAGGCTATGATCACAGCAGGCTCTGGTCACTGCAGTCTGTTGTCACTGCAGGCTATGGTCACTGCAGTCTGTTGCCACTGCAGGCTATGGTCATTGCAGTCTATTGTCACTGCAGGCTAAGGTCACTGCAGTCTGTTGTCACTGCAGGCTATGGTCACTACTGTCTGTGGTCACTGCAGGCTACGGTGACTGCAGTCTGTTGTCACTGCAGGCTACGGTCACTGCAGTCTGTTGTCACTGCAGTCTATGGTCACTGCAGACTATGGTCACTGCAGTCTGTGGTCATTGCAGTTTATGGTCACTGCAGTCTATGGTAACTACAGGCTGTGGGCACTGCAGTCTAGTGTCACTGCAGTCTGTGGTCATTGTAGTCTGTGGTCACCGCAGTCTGTGGACACTGCAGTCTGGTGTGCAGCAGGCGGTCGGTCCTTCTGTCACACTTGGGCAACAAACAGGGCTTTAATGAATGAAGTGTAATTAATGGGTTTGTCTGTTCTATTGATGTGTGTTGCACAGTGTTACTGTGTGCTCTACAGTGTTACTGTGTGCTGCACAGTGTTACTGTGTGCTGTACAGTGTTACTGTGTGCTGTAGAGTGTTACTGTGTGCTGTAAAGTGTTACTGCGTGCCGCACAGTGTTACTGTGTGCTGTACAGTGTCACTGCGTGCTGTACAGTGTTACTGTGCAGTGTTACTGTGTGCTGTACAGTGTTACTGTGTGCTGTACAGTGTTACTGAGTGCTGCACAGTATTGCTGTGTGCTGTACATTGTTACTGTGTGCTGTACATTGTTACTGAGTGCTGTAAAGTGTTGTTGAGTGCTATAAAGTGTTACTGAGTGCTGTACAGTGTTGCTGAGTGCTGTAGAGTGTTGCTGAGTGCTGTAGAGTGTTACTGAGTGCTGTAAAGTGTTACTGTGTGCTGTACAGTGTTTCTGAACGCTGTAAAGTGTTACTGAGTGCTGTACAGTGTTGCTGTGTGCTGTAGAGTGTCACTGAGTGCTGTAGAGTGTTACTGTGTGCTGTACAGTGTTGCTGAATGCTGTAAAGTGTTACTGTATGCTGTACAGTGTTGCTAGTGCTGTAAAGTGTTACTGAGTGCTGTAGAGTGTTACTGTATGTTGTACAGTGTTACTGTGTGTTGTACAGTGTTGCTGAATGCTATAAAGTGTTACTGAGTACTGTAGAGTTTTGCCGAGTACTGTACAGGATTGGTGTGCGCTGTACTGTGATACTGATTGCTTTACAGTGTTACTGTGGTATTTATAGTGTTTCTGTGTGCTGTACATTGTTACTAAGTGCTGTAAAGTGGTACTGTGTGCTGTAGAGTGTTACTGTGTCGTGTGCAATGTTACTGTGTTCTGTAAGACCGCAGCCTGTCGGGTTATTGGGGTTACAGATCCTCTAATGCATTGTTGCCATGTGTTGTAGGTAACCTCATTAGTTTAAATAGAACTTAGCTGAGTTTTGAAACACTACTGCCATCACCAGCAACAGGGTTGTTATACAGCTAGTTAGTGCTTTAGAGGGAAACAATGGCTGTTTGTACTGAGGTCCACACAAAACACATAAACACACTGTGTGGGCAAGACGTACAATTGCTGAATGTTAAACTGTCGGTACATATAGTGACCACTGGGCTGTAAATGGTTAACTGTCTATTATAAAAACCAGCAAGTTAATGCTGAATAGGGAAATGATAGCTGTTTCTTCTCAGTTCCACACAAAACACATAAATACACTGTGTGGGCAGAACGTAGAATTGTTGAATGTTAAACTGGCGGTACATATATTGACCACTGGGCTGTAAAGGGTTAAATTTCTGTTATAAAAACCAGTCAGTTAATGCAGTATAGGGAAAAAATGGCTGTTTACTCTGAAATCCACACAAAACACACAAATACACTGTGTGGACAGAACGTAGAATTGTTGAATGTTAAACTGGTGGTACATATGGTGACCAATGGACTGTAAATGGTTAAATCTCTGTTATAAAAACCAGTCAGTTAATGCTGTATAGGTAAATAATCACTGTTTGTTCTCAGATCCAAACAAAACACATAAATACACTGTGTGGGCAGAACGTGGAATTGTTGAATATTAAACTGACGGTGCATATAGTGACCACTTTTCGGTACATATATTGACCACTGGGCTAAAAAAGCTTATAGCGCAGTTTTTCACAATAATCCGACATATTGACCTGTCCAACGTTGCCTTCAGTATCGGCATGAACCTTAGTGTTCAGTACGATTCATTCGGCGCCATTCCAACTGTCGCTATAGTAAGAAAAGCCACAGCTGCGCTTAAGCCGGTACGTTTGTAGCGGGACTAGCAAACTCTTTAGTACTTCCGGTATCGAATTTATAGGATCATTATTTTATCTCACAAACATTTGCCACACATCACCGATTATGTGAAGCAGTAATTCCGTCTTCCCCCCTCCCCGGAGCAAAAGTGGCTAGTGCCCGACGGTGTGTGTCTGCCATAGTAAGGGCTGTCTGTTGCCCATGCACGTTGTAAGCAGAATGTCGTCGTGTACGTGATGTTTCAGGTCGTCACGTGATCGTGGTTCAGGCACACGACACAAAGTGCAGCCCTACTGCGATGAGCAGTCTGGCTGCAAGTATTCGATGTAGTTACACATTTTCTGGCCTTCACTCAGTTTGTTGTATCGGCGGGAGTTTGCCGTAGAACGAAATGTTTGGGTCTGAAGTGATGAATTTATGTCTGCAACAAACAAACAGTTCTGTGGAAGGGATGGAGAGCATTTCGAACTGCCTGTAGCGTATCTGCAGTATAATTCCGCGTATTGGAGTGCCTCAGTTACCGATACACAGCATTAAGCCATCAGACACTGTGCCATCAGCACCTGCCACTGACTATGACAAACGTATTTGTGTGAAGGATCTTGTCTGTTCTCAGAAACTGATTGCAAGTTAATTAGTTTGTAGAAGCCGTCTGGGCCGTGTTATTGCGAGAGAATGTCAGTCATTTCGACGTTATTACGCAGCAATAAGACTCTGAGCTGTGAAATTACGGCCAGTTATTGCACATTACGTTTGTATCGAAATGAGCGTTGCGAAGAAACAAAAGAGATATTTTCAGGGACTCGATTCTTCTGCAATGTGACACTGGGATAGTAGCTTGTGGGGTTTCGAAGGAACTGCGATCAGAATGAAGTTTCTTGACACACCGGACCGCTCTCCTACCGATCTCTCTCCGACTGACCGCTCTCCGGCCGACCGCTCTCCTACTGACCACTCCCCTATCGATCGCTCTCCTACCGAACGCTGTCCTACCAACCACTCCCCTACCGAACTCTCTCCTACGGACCGCTCTCCTACCGACCACTCCCCTACCGACCGCTCTCCGACCGACCGTTCTCCGACCGATCGCTCTTCTACCGAACGCTGTCCTACAAACCACTCTCCAACCGACCGCTCCCCTACCGACCGCTCTGCTACCGACCTCTCCCCTACCGACCAATCTCCAACCGATCGCTCTCCTACCGAACGCTGTCCTACCAACCGCTCCCCTACCGACCGCTTCCCTACCGACCTCTCTCCTACCGACCGCTCTCCTATCGACCGCTTTCCTACCGACCACTCCCCTACCGACCGCTCTCCGACCGACCGCTCTCCTACTAACCGCTCCCGTACCGACCGCTCTCCTACCGACCTCTCCCCTACCGACCAATCTCCGACCGATCGCTCTCCTACCGAACGCTGTCCTACCAACCGCTCCCCTACCGACCGCTTCCCTACCGACCGCTCTCCTACCGACCGCTCCCCTACCGACCGCTCCCCTACCGACCGCTCTCCTACCGACCGCTCTCCGACCGACCGCTCTCCGACCGACCGCTCTCCTACCGACCTCTCTCCTACTGACCGCTCCCCTACCGACCGCTCCCCTACCGACGGCTCTCCTACCAACCGCTCCCCTACTGACCGCTCTCCTACCGACCTCTCCCCTACTGACCGCTCTCCGACCGATCGCTCTCCTACCGAGCGTTGTCCTACCAACCACTCTCCTACCGACCGCTCTCCTACCGATCGCTCCCCTACCGAACTCTCCCCTACCGACCGCTCTCCGACCGACCGCTCTCCTACCGACCGCTCTCCTACCGACAGCTCCCCTACCGACCGCTGTCCTATCGACCACTCCCCTACCGACCGCTCTCCGACCGATCTCTCTCCTACCGAACGCTGTCCTACCAACCACTCTCCTACCGACCTCTCTCCTACCGACCGCTTTCCTACCGACAGCTCTCCTAACGACCTCTCTCCTACCGAACGCTCTCCCACCTGTACCCCTGAACTTCTCCATGCTTCGTTCCCGTTCGCCCTGTTTACCTGCTGCTTGCCAGTAGGTCCTGTAATTTTCCGAACCTAAATCATTGTTATTATGTAGTGTCGTCACCAGTAACGTGATATGTGTCAGACGCGTGAGTTTTCCGTTTTTGTGGGTGTTGGTCTGTCCATTTGCTCCTTGGTCTAACTCCGTTTAGTGTTCCATGTTAATTGAGATACTGCAGTGTCGTGACGTGTCTTGAGATACTGCAGTGTCGTGACGTGTCTTGAGGTACTACCGTATCGTGACGTGTCTTGAGCTACTGCAGTGTCGTGACCTGTCTTTATGTATTGCCGTGTCGTGACGTGTCTTGAGGTACTGCAGTGTCGTGATGTGTCTTGAGGTAGTACAGTGTCGTGGCGTGTTTTAAGTTACTGCCGTGTCATGACGTGTCTTAAGGTACTGCCGTCACATTTGCTAAGGGAGTGAGGAAAGGCAAGACATTTTCGGCACAGAATCGAACCCGGTCCATACAAAACAACAGCTCGCACTTGACACACGGACCGTGTCTTCTTCTGGACTGTTTAATGACCCCCTCATTATCGTTTTCCTTTACGTCGAAGGTTGCCGGAATGAGAGACGATGTGCTGTAAAGATGCGGCCGGAAGGGTCATGACCTGACAGTTGCATTCCGTCAGCATTTGCTGGGCAGAATCAGGAACACGGTACATAGGGTAGTGGGCCTTGTTCATTATTTATTTAACATCGCTTTTCAGCTGAACGGATCACAACTTGTACAAGCGTAAGTGAGGGTGATTTTGAATCACGAATTCGTTAGGACACGGACGGCGGTGGCTGCAGACCTCTTTACTACTTCCAGTGCAGCTTCGGTTATAAATGCGTTGTGTTTTGTGTCCATGCAGCTGGATCTGCGTGACAGCGACTGATAACGTGCCGGATTTTCAGATCTGACACAACTGTGCTTGTTCATTGTGTTTCCCAGAAAGACCGACTTTTCCAGGCGGGGAAACTCGTTCGTAGGTGGGAAGAGGCTAAGGTACAGGCACAGGATTTGCCTGGATATCTGAAGCAAAGTGTCTGCAGCCTCGCTGCCTGTTCAGCCAGTCTGTAGCACAGTGGCTGTAGGTCTAACTGGATGGACAGCACCTGTCAGCAGCAGACTGCAGACTGAGCGGGTGTAACAGAGAGACATAGGAGTTCAAATGATCATACTTTCGTGTAAAACGGCTCGCGTTGTTGGGAATGACTTGTGGTGCCTTTGAAATGTGTGTATGTATGACGTAATGCCTTCGAACGCACTGCATGCAGCGCTGCACTGTCAGTGCGTCATACGGATGGCGCGCAACGTCCGCCGAAATAATATAAATTAGAATGATTTAGAAGAACAGCAAAATTAATCTTGCAGCCTTTCGCCAGCAGAACGCTCTGGCAATGGAACAAGTGCTGATGTATTTACGTTCCTGACAGCTCGTGCCACTTTCCATTAGATGCAGCATCTTTTAATCTTAGAAGGCCAAACAGATTTTATGGGTTTACACTGTCTAATATCAATAACACATTACAGTGCAATTCTCTATCCTGACATCTCATTTGCTATCTGCTAACACACGCTAAAGGTCTCTGGTTCAGTTTGATGTGGGAGGCAGCCGGGTCCTTCGTTCTGTAGCTGGATGACCGAACAATCGGGGTTCGATTTCCTTTCTAAAACATCTGGACTGCCTTTCTTAGAGCCTCTTATTCAGTGCGTACCGCGGACTGTTTCCTTGGGAGACATCGGCCGGGGCACCACGGCGTCTGCTCACGCCAAGTAAGGCTGAGGTTGAACCAGTGGAGCTGTACCTCCACTTGCCCATACACCTTCATAGAGCGGAAAGAGACTTTACCGTACGCCGAGGGACAGTATAACTTATGGTAGGTCGGTGCAAGTGTAAGTTTCTGGTACCGGAATTTTTACATGTGTGTTACATCAGAACACCTGTTTGTGTCACATTTTATTTGTAAAATGTTTCTCACGTCCAGTTCAGCGCCACGTGAAGGCGTGTTTGGGGAGAAAACAAATTGTGCCAAGTTATGGCAGCAGTTCTGTTTGAGACGCTGGTCTAAAGGCAAGATACCGAAGCACAAACGACAAAATGTTATCGCTTCAGTGTTCCTGCAGGCCGGCCTCATTACCGCAAGGTGCTGACGTCAGGCACAAAGTAGCAGCGAACAGAAGGCACAAACTTCTCCTTAGTTCGTCCCCTTCAGAACCGTACTGCAAGAAGACCGGAAAAACGGAAAACTGGAAACTGCCTCCACATTTTGCACTGCAGCACGATTCACACAACTAAAGTAACTTTGTATCATAATTCTGTCGTATTTTGAAATGCCATCTTATGTGAATGAACCGCTTAAAGAAGGTTCAGCTAAATTTTGTTGAAAAATTCGTGTCGTAACGAACAGCGGTGGCTCAGTCGCTGTAGCTAGGTGGGTTTGGGGTGGAAGATCCAGGATTCGAATTCCGTTTGAGACATGTTTAAAACATGGCCAGCAGTGCGGCGACACACAGATCGTCCTATACAATGGAGGCCGGAAATGCTTGGGTGGCGGTAGGGCGGTGGGAGCGTGAAGATGACAGTTCAGCACCATCTGGTGCAGAGGTTAAGAATGAGCGGAGTTATACCTCCACTGCCACATGTGCCTTTGTGACGTGGGCAGGGGCACGGCGTAGATACTGGTGCTGGTTCTTACAAACCAGTCAGTTAAAGTTGTGTAGGGAAATAATCGCTGTTTGTTCTCAGATCCACACAAAACACATAAATACACTGTGTGGGCAGAACGTAGAATTGTTGAATGTTAAACTGGCGGTACATATAATGACCACTGGGCTGTAAAG
>Ga0131853_10025278_pt1 | contig 10704 bp, 2 predicted proteins | sample TergutLab28metaG_FD_92764 | JGI IMG/M metagenome (GOLD analysis project Ga0131853, IMG submission 92764) | Labiotermes labralis P1 segment gut microbial communities from Petit-Saut dam, French Guiana - Lab288 P1 (version 2) (version 2) | ecosystem: Host-associated > Arthropoda: Insects >... | reverse complement strand
GACAAGAAACAGATTAGAAGACAAGAAACAGATTAGAAATGAGTTCAAGAGATTACAATCGGTGTACTATCCTTTTCCTCCATTTCAAATTTGAAGGGTGATTGTTTGACCACTTATTAATTTAGGAAATTCGGAAGGTAGAAGCGTACTGAGGTGATTAGAGTGTTTGAGATCTCCGTTTAACCAACTCCGTACAGAAAATTTCGTCTGGAGTCTGTTGGAGCCATATCAGTCTAGAAACTGGTCGACCGAAGACCAGGTGGGCAGACAAATCTAAAGAGGAAAGCAGAACTTAGGTCACGAGCAGCCATAGACTGGGGAAAATGGTGCAGAGACACACAAAATACGTAAAAGCAATGTCACAAAATCTGCAGACACAAGCCGAAAGTGGCTGTACTGGTACACTTAGTGCAGCAAGTGCCGACCTACCAGGCCGATGTGAAATTGCATTACATATTCCTGGTGCCATAACGACTCGTCACTTGTACTATCTCACATGGTTTTTTTTTTATATTAACATCATGCCCCATTACATAATAATATTACATGCTTTACATAACTTAAACTTTAGTTTCACAATAACTTTTACATTTCAAAATCACAAAATTTTAGTGGAGATTAATTATAACGTCGATAACCACATTTTGACGTCTAGTCTTAAAATGAATAATATTTACATACATTCTCTGAAATCTACCTGTCTGTCCACCTATCTGTCTTTTATAGTAAGGTGTCATTGTAAATCTGTAGAGTCTATAGATTTAACAAATTTTACAAAAATTTGTAAATAATTATTGACGAGTGTTTCATTCGCCGTAGGTCAATTGCCACCAGTGTTGTTTATTTGTTTTATCATTTCATTCCTTTGGTTACGTAATTTCTTACACTGAAATATTACGTGGTCTGTAGTTTGTATCTCACCTGGTGATAAAAATGCTTCCACCAGGAGTTCGTTGCCCACAGCGAAATAATTATCCCTATTTATTTATAATTAATTAATTTATTATCTACGATGTGTCCAGAACCATTCAACCGGCCATGAAAATTCGTCGCCCCTTGCCGTACTCACACGAAAGCCCCTCTGGCCATATCTGCAGTTACATAAACCCAGGCCAAGTCACGGCACTACAGTGACACTATAAGTCACGTAGTGTCGGATGGCCGCATGAGAACGGTGGATTGGAAACAGTGTGGAGCTGTCGTGACAGGTTAGGTACAATCCCGAAAAGTCACGGAAATTGTCATTCGAAAGATTCTGTGTCCGCGCCGAGACGGGGCACCCCTTCACCCCGACAGCGGCACCTAAGCTACGCCTCTGGAAATAACTTGCTTGGATGAAGTGAACAGGCCTGCGAGGAAATGCATAACAGCGGGTCTGTCGGTGAAATGGTAACTGACTGGCTGATTGGAAAGTCAGTTGAATTTCCAAGATTGATTTCCTATCTCTAGGCTATGTAATTTCTCCTATTTTATCGACCGTTGCATGTTACAGTACAACATTAGGAGGCAATGCAGCTACACACCGGCCTGCGGTTTGAATAAATTTACAGCAGCACACTGATCAGGCGAACATCCACATTTTTATCTGGGGGGGACTGACTTTGAGGTTATGTTCAAGGGAGGGGGGGTGGTGGCCTTGAGGTTATGTAAAATTTATGTTTGATTTTTAAAATTACCTTCTAATAATGAAGTCGTAAGTGTAACTCTAACATTACACTGTTTGGAACTGCATTCATATACGTACAATACAGTACACTACAGTACAGTACAGTATAGTACAGTGCAGTACAGTACAGTACAGTGCAGTACAGTGCAGTGCAGTACAACTACACATACATGTTCCATGACTCATTCACCTAATGAAATCACAAAATTTTCTTTGGTTTCTAATTTGATCTAAGCATTCTTCTTCTTCTCCTTCTTCTCCTTCTTCTTCTTCTCCTTCTTCTTCTTCTCCTCCTCCTCCTCCTCCTCCTTCTTCTTCTTCTTCTCCTTCTTCTTCTTCTTCTTCTTCTTCTTCTCCTTCTTTTTCTTCTCCTCCTTCTTCTTTCTTTTCCAAAATTCCATTTTACCAGCCATCAGCCTATTTAAATCGATGATTTCAGCTGACGGATAAATCACATAAATGTTTGGTATCATCCCTTGCTTGGGGTCTGTATCGTACCTAATATTACACCACATTCAACCTTAAAATTTCCCTGTTTGGGGTGTATCGTACCTAATATTACACCACATTCAACCTTAAAATTTCCCTGTTTGGGGTGTATCGTACCTAATATTACACCACATTCAACCTTAAAATTTCCCCTGTTTGGGGTCCGTATCGACTGGGTTACCGTAGCTCTGGCAATCTAAATTTATAATCTGAATGGAAAGTGTCCAGATCTAAATTGGCCGGCATGTCAGCCACTGTGACACTAGCTGCTGCAATAGAACTACATACGAAAATTCTTCAGAGAAGATGTCTTGTTATGTTTCAAAATCTAAGTAATAAAGACAGTTTTAGTCAAAATGACTACGATTTGTTATAACAAAATATTTGCTTTATAAAATCCTACAATTTTTACCAATAAAGCTCGTCAACTAAAGTCTAATGAATTCTTGTTATATTAAAGAGAAGTAAAGAAAGTGTAGGATTTTAAATAATTCTGAATATAATGTTTTAAATAATTTCACCTACAACAGGCCATGAAGGCACAGAGGGAGACTAGACGCATAACTCCACTCTTTCTTCAACCTCGACATTAGATCGGGGTGTGTGACCAACTCCACGCCCCGGCCGCTTTAACCCCGGGAAAGAGACCCGCTACCCACTGTATAGGAGGATGGGTAGGTCATAGAGCCTGTCTGGACGGATGCAGAAAGCCTCGCCTCCACCGCGATTCGATCCTAGGACTGTCCTACCCGTGGCAAATCGCTATACCGACTGAGTTATCAGAATTTTAATACAATTTTAATATTATGACATATAAAGTGTCACAATAACGTAACTACGTAGGTGGGTTGGTAAGTATTGCCTCCACTGTAATATTTTTATTTACATTAGACATATCTGGATAAAACCGTTTCTGTGTATCTCTCTTCCATCATACTTCACCTTGAACACACAGATGCTCACAGTCCTCACCCAGTGCACATCGAAATGGAAGAGTTTTCAGACGTTCGGTTCAAACAGCGTGCTGTTATTGAATTCTAAACTGCGGGAAAAGTTCCTCCAATGAAATTCACAGACGAATGCAACTAACCATTCACGATGCCGACCCCAGTGGCCGCGCGGTCTAAGGCGTGAGTCTAAGGCCGCTCGCTTGTTGACATCGCGGGTTCGAATCCCGCCGTGAACAAGTATGTCTGTCCCTGATGACTGTTTTGTGTTGTCAGGTAGAGTTTTCTGCGTAGCGCTTATCACTGGTCCATATAAGTCCTACCGAGTGTGGTGTGTCAAAGTGTGATATTGAAGCTTTGACAAACAGGAGGCCCTGGCTTACTGGGGGCTGTTGCACCGTTGGGAGGGGGGGGGGGGGGGGATTTCACGATAGATAATTTTTTCATCTCAGTGTGCGGTATGTTACACAGATTGAAACAGCGTCGTTAAATTACGTTCATAAAAGGTTCCGCTAATGGTTCCAGGCATTCAGATTTCTTCGCAACCGCCACTGTTGGAACTGTCGCAGGTCATAAAACAGCCGCTTGATATCAGTGAAATATGTCGGTAACAGCTCCAAGCCCACTTCTAGACTCATATAAACTTCGATAGATTTCGTTTTACGAAGTTAATGTTAGTAAAATTATACATGCGCCTGTTCGACAACTGTCGCAGTCTTGAGACCTGTCTCTATAGATAGGTCTAATCGCCGCAATAAATCGGCAGCTGAATGTCTACTGGTGCTAAGGCTGCAGGCCTGCCGCATGATGCAGGAGAATTATAGTATAATTAAAATGTGAAATTTTGTAGGATCAACACACGTATATATCGATCTGAAGGAAATAAAGAACACAAAGTAGTGCAGAAAACTAAAATACTAAAAAGCCACTCAACCAACATGATGTCAATCTTTCCATAGAAGACGACCAGTTCCTTTATCCACATATATGAAATACATTATATTTTTGAAACGCGGATAAAATAGGATTAAATAAAGAAAAGAGACACCATAAGCCTTTGCCTGGTGAAACAAAAAATCATATCTCTTATGAAAATTTTCACCCCGGCATTAAGGGTAGACAAGCCTGCATATAAAATATTTTAAGCCTGCCTATCACATAATTTAAGATGCCCATCAAAGGTTTAAAGCTTGCCCATTATATGTTATAAGCCTGCCCATCATATATTTTGAGACTGCATATCACATATAATAAGCCTGCCCATCAGAAGTTTTAAGCCTGTCCATCACATATTTTAAGCCTGCCCATCACATGTTTTAAGCCTGCCTATCATATGTTGTAAGCCTAACCATCACATACTTTAAACCTGCCAAACACATATTATAAGCCTGCCCATAAAATATTTTAAGCCTGCCCAGAACATATTTTAAGTCCGGCTATCACATATTTTAAGCCTGGCCATCACATATATTAAGCCTGCCCATCAAATATTTTAAGCCTGCTCATCACATTCTTTAAGCCTGCCCATCACATACTTTAAAACTGCCAATCACATATTTTCAGCCCGCCCATCACATATTTTAAGTTTGCCTATCACATATTTTAAACCTGCCCATCACATATAAAAAGCCTGCAATCACATATTTTAAGCCTTCCCACCACATATTACAAACCTGCCCAGAACATAGCATAAGCCTGCCTATAACATATTTTAAGCCTGAACATCACATATTACGAGCCTGCCCATCACATGTTTTAAGCCTCCCGATCACAAGTTTTAAGCCCGCATATCAAAAATTTTAAGTCTGCCCATCAAAATTTTAAGCCTGCCCATCACATATTTTAAGACTACCCATCAAATATTTTAAGCCAGAACATTACATGTTTCAATACTGCCAAACATATATTTTAAGCGTGACCATCACATGTTTTAAGTCTGCCCATCACATATTTTAAGCCTGCCCATCACACATTTTAAGCCTGCTCATCTTATGTTTTAAACCTGCCCAACAAATGTTTTAAGCCTGCCCATCATATATTTTAAGCCTGCTCATTACAAATTTTAAGCCTGCCCATCAAATGTTTTAAGCTTGCAAATCACATGTTTTAAGCCTACCCATCACATGTCTTAAGTTTGCCTATCACATGTTTCAAGCCTGCTCATCGCATTTATAAGCCTAACCATCACATATTTTAAGCCTGCCAATCACATGTTTAAAGCCTGCGCATCACATATATTAATACTGCAAATCACATATTTTAAGACTGCCTATCACATGTTTTAAGCCTGCCATTTACATATTTTAAGCCAGCCTATCGCATGTTCTAGGCCTGCTCATCACATTTTTAAGCCTACCCATCACAATTTTTAAGTCTGCCCGTCACATGATTTTAAGCTTGTCCATCACATGTTTTAAGCCCGCCCAACACACATATTAAGCCAGATCGTCACATATTTTAAGCCTGCCAATCTCATAGTTTAAGCCTGCCAATCACATATTTTATGCCTGCCCATCACATGTTTTAATCCTTCCCATCATATGTTTTAAGCCTGTCCATCAAATGTTTAAAGTTTACCCATCACATTTTTTAAGCCTGACGATCACATAATTTAAGACTGCCCATCACATATTTTAAGCCTGTCTATCACATGTAAGCCTGCCCATCCCATGCTTTAAGCCTCCCCATCACATATTTTAAGCCTGTCCATCACATGTTCTAATCCTTTCCATCACATATTTTAAGCATGCCCATCACATACTTTAAGCCTGCCCATCAAATATTTTAATCCTGTCCAGCACATGTTTCAAGCCAGTCCATCACATGTTTCAAAACTCTCCATTTAATATTTTAAGCCTGACCATCACATATTTGAATCCTGCCATCACATGTTGTAAGCCTGACCACCATATTTTAGGCCAACCCATCACATGATTTAAGCCTGACCATCACGTATTTTAAGCCTGCCCATCACATATTTTAAGCCTGGCCATCAAATATTTTAAGACTCTCCATCACATATTTTAAGCTTGCCACCACATATTTGAATCCTGCCAATCACATATTTTAAGCCTCTCCATCACGTATTTTTTGCCTACCCATCCTATGTTTAAGACAGCACATCGCATAATTTAAGCCTGTCCATCAAATGTTTTAAGCATGACCATTACATATTTTAAACTACCCAATCATATAATTTATGCTTGGCAATCACATATTTCAAGCCTGCCCAGAATATATTTTAAGCCTGCCTATCACATATTTTAGCCTGCTAATCACATATATTATGCCTGCCCATCACATGTTTTAAGCCCACCCATCACAGGATTTAAGCCTGCCTATCACATATTAAGCATTCCCGTCACGTATTTAAGCCTTCCCATCGCACGTATTAAGCTTGTTCGTCATATGTTTTAAGCCCACCCATCATAAAATTTTAATCCTGCCCATCATATAGTTTATGACTGGCATCACATATTTTAAGACTGTAAATCACATGTTCAAGCCTGCCCATCAAATATTTTAATCCTCCCCATCACATATTTTAAGCTTGCCCATTACCTGTTTTAGCCTCCCCAATACATATATTAACCTGCCAATCACATATTTTAATCATGCCCGTCACATATTTTAAGACTGCCCAGAACATATTTTAAGCCTGCCTATCACATATTTTAAGGCTGCCCATCACTTTTATTAAGCCTGCCCATCACATATTCTAAGCCTGCCCATCACATTCTTTAAACCTGCCAATCACATATTTTAAGCCTGCCCATCATATATTTTATGCTTGCCCATCTCATGGTTTAAGCCTGCCAATCACATGTTTTATGCCTGCCCATCACATGTTTTAAGCCCGCCCATCACGTATTTCAAGCCTGCCCATCACATATTTTAAGCCTGCTCATCACATTTTTAAGTCTATCCATCACATATTTTAAGCCTGCCCATAATATATTTGTAGTCTGCCCATAACATATTTGTAGTCTGCCCATCACATATTTTAAGCGTGCTCATCACATGTTTTAAACTTGCCAATCATATGTTTTAAGCCTGCCCATCATATATTTTAAGCCTGCCCATGAAATATTTTAAGCCTGCCCATCATATATTTTAGGTCTGCCCATCACATATTTTGAGCCTGCTAATCACATGTTTAATTCCTGCGCATCAAATATTTTAAGCCTTCCCATCACAAGTTGTAAGCCTGCCCATCACATGTTTTGATCCTCTCCATGATATATTTTAAGCCTGTCCATCACATGTTTTGATACTTTCCATCACATATTTTGAGCATGTCCATCACTTATTTTATGCCTGCCCATCACATATTTTATTTCTGCCCGTCACATATTTTAAGCCTCTCCATCACATGTTTTAAGCCTGCCCATCCCAAGTTTTAGGTATGTCAATCAGATATTTTGTGCCTGCCCATCACACGTTTTAAGCCTGCCCGTCGCATGTTTTAAGCCCGTCCATCATATTTTCTATTTACCCATCACATATTTTAAGCCAGCCCATCATATTTTTTAAGCATGCCTGTCACATATTTTAAGCCTTCCCATCACGTGTTGTATGCCTGCCCATCACATATTTTATGCCTGCCTATCACATGTTTTATGCCTGCCCATCAAAAGTTTTAACTTCCATAAACGTTCTTGCATTCAACTTTATGAACTTATGAATGTATAGTTGTTTCATCCCACTTCTTTAACACTCAACATAAAGCAGGCTGCCGCACAAGTCCCTTTGTCCTCTCAGTCAGGGGTTTCGCTTAGAGTCTAGTCACAGAAGACTGTACGTAATTTTCACTTTTCCTGTCGTCCTTTCAGAACTGTAATTAAATTAGACTGCTGTCTGTAATGGAATAAAAAGAGACAAATATAAATTAAATAGAGATTACTACATTCATTACGGCTCAGCTCATTCGAGATATTTACTCATACCCTGAAATATTTCCACGCCATTACGTCATATAAAGGACTAAAGCTTTGCTCATTTGCAGCCGTCGACCTAGGTAAATGTGAGTGGTTACTTTCACGCCCTGGCCGCTTTATTCCCGTGAAATAACCATTGAATATGAGGATGTTTGAACCCCAGAACTTCTCTGCACATTTTGCAAAAAAAAATTATCTTGATCTTTACGTAATTCGAAACCCACAATCGTCCATTTAAAATACCTTAGTGTTGATTTTAAAATTTCTTACCAACATAATGGTGGATTAAAAAAAAATCGCCAGCGTCGCCCAGAAAATTTATTATAAGCCTTAATACTCGCAAGTAATTTCAAGCAAGATTCTCAAAGTCTACTTTTTAGGACTCTGCACAAATTTAAGAAAAGCGCCAATTAGCAACGTCAGTGTGTCTGTCTCTCTGCCCTCATGGAACAACTTGGCTTCCACTTGGCAGATTTCCATGAAATTTAGTATTTCAATATTTTTGGAAAATCTGTCGGGAAAATTCAAGTTTCATTGTTATCTGACTGGAGTAGCGAATACTTTACCTGAAGACCTGTAGATATTTGTGTAAATGTGTCTGTTATTATTGCTTATAAGGAGAAATGTTTCAGACAGACTCTGTAGAGAAAATCAAATCAAACTTCGTGTTTTCAGTAACATTTTCTGACTATCTTACCTCTTATGAGATAATGTAGAAGAATACGATATAGCCAGATAGGCCACAAATGACAGTAAAATATGGTGCATGACCTTTTCAAGCTGGATAACTGAGGCTTCAGAAGGACATTCAGGATTTGTAATAATTAATTATTTTCCATTGGACCAATGGCTAAGCGAACGCGCCTCAATGTTACGTTACGCCTAACATATATACTGCCTGTCTTCAGTTTATCAGACCAACCTTATATGCAATGGAATGTGAAAACAGCAGATATAATATCTCCTACATGTTTCGGCATTTCTTGAGTTCCATCATCAATGAGTCCTTATATCCTTAAATTTGTGCCATTCTAGTTGGTCTGTAATGTGAAGCGCAGTCACTCTCTAACACAGTCACTCGCTAACAGTCACTCACTAACACAGTCACTAACAAACGTAGTCACTCACTAACAAGTGACAAGTCACTCACAAACACTCACTAACACGGTCACTCACTGACACAGACACTCATACACTCACTCACTAACACAGGCACTCACACAGTCACTCACTAACAGAGGCACTCACTACCACAGGCAATCACTAACACAGTCACTCACTAACACAGTCAGTAACTAACGCAGTTACTCTTTAACAAGTCACTCACTAACACAGTCTCACTAACACAGTCACTCACTAACATATTCACTCGCTAACACAGGCACTCACCAACACAGGCACTCACTAACACAGACACTCACTAAAACAATCACTCACTAACACATTCACTCCCTTACACAGGCACTCACTAACACAGTCAGTCAATAACACAGTCACTCAGTAACACACTCGCTCATTAACACAGTCACTCACTAACACCCACATTAAAATTAGATTAAAAACTGTGTATCTATTGTTTTCACGTTTCAGTGCATGTAAGGTTGGTCTACTAATTGAAGCTTGCATAATGTACGGTAGGCGCAATATTAAAATTGCCTGTCTTGTTTGTGGAGGATTGATATATGTTTCTCTTTATTTCTTTTATGAGTGATCCGTGATTCTGTTTTCTTTTTTCCAAGTGTATATTCTATATAAGGTTGAGTTTTTTTGAGTCTGTCAGTAAAGGGATGTGTAACAAGACGCTTTGTGTGTTATTCCGCTACATATTTTGATGCCGAAACCCGGGATAGAAGTGCTACGGGATCTTGAATTGTGAAGTGAGTTGTTTAACTAATGTGAGAGTGATTGTGTATGGTCTTTCGACGCCGGGAAATAGACGCGCGGAATACAAGCGTAAAACACGTTCTGGAGCTTGGACTAGCACAGGACGCCAGTTTTGCACTTCACGGGCGGTGCGGTCGGTAATACAGTCGTATGCGCAACGACCGCCTCCCTACAGACGAGCAGTGCTGGACTTTTGGTGTCACCTCTGACTTCCCTCCTACGGAGCGCCCCCTAAAGACGTTCAAATTGCTGTGATATTCTGCACCCGAGTACACTACAGTAGATCAGTATTTCAGGCGCGGAAATGAAGAAGTTGAAGCGAAAGCGCTCTACCGAGAGGACAAAGGCGACTCGGTTCATTACTGCCATCAACGGGTCCACGGAGAATACCCCCCTCGACGATTACGAGCACTCCTGGAAACGCTGGATCAGTTGGTTTGATTGGACGACACTATCCAGGATCTCTTGGAAGATTGCGACTACACTTTGGACGTGGAGACTTGCGAGGAATACATTGATTCTGCCAAGCGAGCACTCCTAAAGGCCAACCAGGAGACTGGAAGAAGGCTAGCCTCATCTACCGCGAACCTTCGCGTAGCGGAATTGCCACCCGCCCAAATGACAGCTCGACCTCCGGTCACTCATTCGGTGAAGTTGCCCCCAATAAAACTTTAACCCTTTGCGGGAGATGTGGAAACGTGGGCCCGGTTTTGGGAACAGTTCGAGTCGTCCATAGACAAGGACCCTACCTTGTCTACGGTGAATAAACACGTGTTCCTCG